>ERZ857521.2858-NODE-2858-length-15471-cov-4.305527_pt1 | contig 15471 bp, 12 predicted proteins | sample MGYA00519701_ERZ857521 | MGnify/ENA primary metagenome ERZ857521 (study PRJEB31778, sample SAMEA3449346) | human gut metagenome | biome: human gut; feature: human-associated habitat; material: faeces | place: United Kingdom | collected 2010/2012 ...
CCTCGGTCGGTAAAGAGGCAAGAGCCTCCATATCACCATCTGTATCCCACTTGATATTCTTAATCAACATAGGTCACACCTCCTGAGTGTTGTTATTCTTGTTCTGAAGCTGCTCCGTCTGTGCGGCATAAAGACCAGCAGCGTAGGCAGTATACAGTTCCTCAAAGCGGGACTCATCCTTGCTTGCCAGCCAATCCGTGGTGCGCTTGAGCGGCTCTTCCAAGGGCTCGAAGTCGTCTTCCATCAGAAGACCGGCGTGACCGCTATCGGTAAGGTACTGTGCCAGAGCACGCTGCCTGACATAATGCACCGCGTCAGCAGGCTCAATCACCTTCTCGTCAGCGCATGTCCAGTACATGTCCCGGTCCTTGTACCCGCGATACAGCCCCTCAATGGTCTTGGGGTCAGGCAGTTCACCGCACTCATCCCGTTCATCGAGGTCGAAGATACGAACTTCACGCACCGTGCCATCGTTCTCCGGAGGAAGCAAGATGCTGCGTTTCACGACTACATCATCTTCTTCATCATTGCAAGGAGCGACGATGTCAAAAACGCGGTGTGTGTCGTAGTCAAGCTTACAAGGTGTTCTCTGGCGCATGCCGGACGCGTAGTCCGTATAGCAACTGACATTCTCATTGATGTGATGAGGAGCGTTCAGCGCTTCGATGTACTGACTACGACCATACCAGTAGACCTTCTCGGTATGCCCATCGCTGGAAAGCTTAAAGACCTCGCGGATGTGGTAGCGCTCACGCTTGAGGACTACAAGCGCGCGGCAGAGCTCGGCGATTGGGTCGGGCGAAGACCGAGGGACGGTCACCAGCTGGGTGCTGTCATCAAACATCGTGACAAGGAAGACGATAACGGTAGCAAAATTGATAAAACTAAACATGATTTTTCTCCTTTTAGTGTTATTTTTTCGTGGCTTGGTTTTGCTGCTCAGACACAGACCCTTGCAGCGGTTTCTGCTCTTTCGCTTTTTTGGCAGTCGCACTCTCTTTTCCGACGAGGAAAGATACGAAGCAGGTCGCCAGCATGTAAAAATACATGTATGTGTCAACCTGTCGTACTTCTATCTCTCCGTATTCCAGCAGTTCAAGAAACCGCCAGACGGTGCTCATACAGACGATAAGCGCAAATAATAGGTGTTTTTTGGTCATGAATACTCCTTTCTTTAGTAATTCCGGCAAACAAAAAAGCAGGCCCATCCGAAGATGAGTCTGCTTGTTAGAGCCAGAATGTGAATTGTACGAGCGCGAAACGCCTACAGTAGAATGGTATCTATCGTACAATTTTCATTTTATGCCATTCGCACATCCGTGCAAGTACTTACCGTCTGTTTTTTCGCCGCTATGACATACAGAACCCTTATTCCTCAAACATGTTCAGAAGAATATCCGAACTCGTTGCAAGGAACTTATATTTGTGTCCATCCACGGTTGCGATAAAAGGGATATACCCTGTCTGAGAATCCTTCACATCACCGTATTTCAAGGTCAGACCGTTCGGCAGTGTGAGAGACTTGGACAAAAGCGAGGTATCGATGCTTTGCTGGAACGCCGATACCAACACAGTATCTGTCCCCTTTTGCAGCTGCATATAACTGTCGCTGATTTCCAAAGAAACATCATCGGCTACAGTCTCACCGAAGAGAGTTACTTTCGGGGCTGTATCGGAGAGGACAGTGTCAGAGAGAAGCTTTTCGACAGCATCTACCTGTTCGGAGCGATGTTCCTCATCCAATGTTACTGCAACCGTCAGATACACATCATCCGACACATTGCGTGCGCCCGAAAGAAGCGTTTCATCGCCGTTCTGGAACTCTCCAATAGAGTTGCTCGCATCGCCATTGACAAGTGCTAAGCGGTACGCCCCTGCCTGCGCTGTGGAGTCTTCGCTGCGGTATGCGACCGTACAGGGTTCCTCGATATCGGCACAAGGTACGAAGACCTTAGCGTCAGACAGAGTCAAGGGCAGATAGGATTCCTGTGACAGATGAACGCCTTCTTCGCCTGCCTCAAAGTTCATGACGGGGGCAAAGTCCGCAACTGCTGCGGATTCGGCAGTTTCAGCCGTTTCGCCGGTCTCAGCCGTAGCCATATCGGGGAACAGCATATCCTCAAACAGCTGTGTGTAGTTGACCGTCTTCTGCAGTTCCTTGATTTCGCGGTTCATCCGCGCCGCGTCAAACTGCGCGAATACGAGCATAATGCCCATGACTGCCAGAGAAATGGCAGCAAGGCGTTTCATATTGTTTTTCTTATTCATTTCCTTCATCTCCAAAAAGTAAGTGTTACATCGTGATAATTTGCACCGTTGCAGGTATACATCAGAGTCCCGCCGCCCATTGTGGCGCTCGACCCGTCTGCATACAAAAGGTCACTGTCTCCGTTGATGCCACTGCAAACCCCGGTACAGGTCAGTGTCTGCACAGAAGTGCCTCGGTAAATGTAAGCCAGCGTCCCGGCGTGGCAGTTTTTGATTTTTGAGAATCCTTGGTTCCAGTGGTCACCAACCACCATCGTATTCCCTGCTAGAAAATACGCGGCGCTGTCTTTTGCGTCAACAAATCTCTGCGCGTGTCCGTCGAAGAGCGCTACATTTACGCCGACAGAAGGAATCACAAGGCGTCCGTTCATGCCGGGTCTGCGCTGCATCTCAGCTTGAACGCTTTCGTTCGACACGCCGCCGGTCTTCTCTTTGAGTTCCTTATCGCAGAGTGAAACTAAAGATTTTGCCTTTGCTGCATAGTTCTCATTTGAGAAGGAAGTCGTCACAAGTTGTGCATCGGTTCTCACTAAGACATCCTCCATGGTACGGGACGGCTGTCTTTTCACCGCCGTGGCATTCGCCTGTTCCTGCTGCGTCACGGCATCCACCTGACTGCGAAGTTGCTCTAAGTAAACTTTCGTCTTGTAGTTTGCAAAGAGGAGCAGCAAAGTACCAAGCCAGAGTAGACAGATAACGCCGATGGTTCGTTTGGTTGCTTTGGTCATTGAGTTTTTACTCCTTTCGTTGTTTTCGGCAAATAAAAAACAGACCCATCCGAAGATGAGTCTGCCTGACAAGCCGAGTGTAAATTGCACGGGCAGAAAATGCCTAAAGTAGAATAGTATCTATCGCACGATTTTCATTCTATGCCGTTCGCACACTTACACAAGTGCCATTTGCCGAATTCGACAGAAAAAAGAGCCGCTGCCCTTGGCTTTGGCAGCGACCCTAAAGCTATAATCTATTTCTCGTAGCTGAGCACTTTCAAATTGATGTATTTCTTTCCGTTCGGCATCTCGTGCGGTTCGATACCGACCTTGACATTGACATCCGCAGTCTTATCCTTGTTTTTGATTTTGGCACTCACAGCCTTGTTAGCAAGCAGAGCTTTTGCAGCCGTTGCACTGATTTTCACATCGTTGCCGTACAGTTTCGAGTTTTTCCAGAGCACCGCGCTGCAATCTTTGTTTGTACAGCCGTATCCTTTCGAGCCCTCCGCAACATCACTTCCGCAGAACGGGCATTTACCGAGCACAGTGCCGGATGCACCGCTATGGTCAAATTCCAAGTGAAATTCAGGACGGCCCTTAGAACAGTCGCAGGTCAGGATACAGTCGTATTTCTTGCCGGTTTTCTTGCTCACACAGCCTTTGAGCGGTACTTTCCCCTTCGTGAGCAGCGCAGCGGCAGTCGTTTTCGTGAGCTTCTTGCCGATAGATTCAAAGAACTTGTTTTTCTTCCAGAGCGTTACCGGGCACCGGTTCCCGTCTTTGTCTTTTCCAATACAGGAGAAGGTTTTCTGTGTTTCCACCACATCATTGCCGCATCGAGGACATTTGCAGATGACCGGAAGGTTCCCGTGTCTGGTTTGTGCCGATTCAATCGCAACGTTCTTCGCCATGATTTCTTCGATGGTTTTTTTCGTGAATTCCAGAACATCGATACGGGTTAGGGTTCCGTCCTTGATAGAATGTAGCTGCTTAGAGAGATTCACCGTTACCGGAACATCGAGGTCGATTCCGAGTTTTTCCATCGTATCGACTAACCGGAACCCTTCTGCTTCTCCGTAATAGACGCCCTTTTTCAGAGAGATATAATTGCTCTTGACGCATCTGTCAACGGTATCGGCACGGGTCGCCTCGGTGCAAATCGTAGCATCCGACAGGATTTCTTTCCATTCCTCATCGGTATACTCTTCATTTGCCTTTTCGGCACCGCGCATCGGCGCGACCATCCAGTTGTTAAGAGACTCAACCGTATACCGCTTCGGAGGCGTAGTCATCTTCCCTACCGTCTTGAAATTGATGTTTACGGCATCGCCCTTATTAAGTTTCGGAAGAAGTTTGTCTCCACCCGTAGGTTTCTCGAACTTTCGCCAGCCGGGAGTTACCTGCACATCACCTTTCAGGGTAAAATCCTCATCATAGCTGTGAATCACGATGGTTGTGCGGTCTACTGTACAGGCTTCTTCACAGAAAACAGCACAGAACCGGTTCAAGATACAGTCAAAGACCGTTTTCTGTGTTCCGGTAAGGGATGCAGGCCATTTTCCTGTCGGTGTGATAGCAGAGTGTGCTTCGATTTTGCTGTCATCATAGATGCTTTTGAGTTTCGGTTTATTGACAAGACCTGTAATACCGTTCTGTGCAAGACCTCGTATCGCGGCATCGACCTTGACGGTCTCATTCGTTGCCAGATAGCTGCTGTTGGTACGGGGATAGGTAACATACCCTCCCTCATACAACGCCTGCGTGGCGGCAAGCACATCGGCAGGAGACAATGTCTTGTCGGCTTTGCAGGCAAAACTCTGCAAATCGCTCATCGAGAACAGCTTACCGGGATTGACGGTCTTGCGCTCTGTCTTGATATTGGTCACTGTGGCACCGGCTTTGTTGAAGGCATCTGCCAGCGCCTGCGCCTCGGCCTCTTGTCCTTCCTCGAATGTCCGTTTACTCGTGAGTTCAATTTCCTCGCCGTTCGTCTTTTCTTTGCTGGAAACAGCCGAGTACGGCTTCGGGACAAATTCCTTGATGGCTTTCTCACGTTCGATGATATGCTGTACGATAGGACATACGCAGCGCCCGATACGGGTAAAGCCCCCGGCCTTGATGGATACATACCGTGTTAATTCAATGCCGAGCAGCCAATCCATCTCACTGCGCGTCTCAGCAGAAGAAGACAAGGATACGTATCCGGCATTGGGCTTGGCTGTCTCGAATGCCTGCTTAATGGTCTTGTTCGTAGTATCGGGAAGCCAGAGCCGGTAAATCGTCTTGGGGGCTTTCAAGCCATACAGAAGCACTTCATCGACAAGCCGCTGCCCTTCTCTGTCCGGGTCTCCGGCATTGTAGATGGCATCCACATCCTTGCGGTTCATCTGCTGGTTAGCGACCTTGATAAGACCTTGTACTTTTTCCTTGCCCTCAAACTTAAACTTCCAGTCATCGGGGAAGAACGGCAGTTTCTTCAAATCCCATGGCTGTTTCACAGCGGGGTCATAGCCGGGAAAATACGCATCGAAGTCTATCAGTTCATACAGGTGTCCGACCAGGGATACCACGATATAGTTATCGCTTTCGAGCCATGTATTACGGTCTTTTCCCTGCCTCTCGAACTTCTCGCCCTTCCACCATGAAATAGCGCCTGCGATACTTCTTCCAAGTGATGGTTTCTCGGCGATTACCAGAATCTTTCCCATGAAAAAATGCCTCCGTGCAAAAATCGGGTTTTGTGTATTCAGTATATGGCAATTCGCACGCAACAGCAACAGCACACCGCCAGGCAAATTTTCCGAAACGGTGTGCTGCTTTCGCTTTAGCTTAACCCGATACTGAGATTTCCTTCGGTATCCATCGTGATGCGCAGCTTATCGACCAGAGATTTCCGGAACAACTCCTTCTCCTTCTCGGTCATCTCGATGCGCGTCTGACCATAGGCGCTTTGCAGCATATCCTCAATGTTGCAGCTTCCCAGCTGCTGCTTGAGATAGGATGCGCATTCGAGCGCCAGAGCATCGTTGCGGAGCCGGTATGCGTCTCCCGCCTTGCAGAACTGGTCCGTATAGCAGTAGAGCACATGATGTTCCCGCATCTTATTTACGATAGCCTTGCTGGTCTTTTCCCGCTCGAACATCATCAAGAACCTGGCCGTTACGACATTGTTGATGAGCGGCCAATAATCGGAGTCTGAGGAGAACAGAAGAAAGCTGTCGATTTTCTTATCGTAGTGTTCCTGACAGCAGCAGACTGCGACCGTCATATCGACAACGCTCTTTCCTTCCACAACGCGCTGCGTCATGAACCGGTCTACCTTGGCTTTCGTGTAATGCTCCACGAGTCCCCAGATGGACGAAGCGTTCACATCATCGAACAGGAAAATCTTTTGAATCTTCCCGATAGCCTCAGGAGACAGGCTCTGCAGCACAGCAAAGAACTTCAACGGGTCACAATTCTCGCAGTCCACGAGGATTTCAGAGCGGACGGAATGAAGCAGGAACTGCTCGACATTCTGCTGTGTCTGTTTGCTTTCCCCGCGAACCTTGTCGTAGTCGCAGAAGGTATCTCCGTTCTGAGCATACAGCCGGATAAGGAACTGTTCATCACTGCCCAGAAGGTTTCCGCCCTCGTCAGCCTTGAACTGCCAGTTGAGGAAGACATTGTACGGGAATCTGATAATATTCTCGTTGTAGTACAGCCACGCTCTTTCCTGCGCCCTGTCCTTCGTCTTGGTCGGGAACGAAAACATCTGACGAATATACTCCCACGGCACCCACATCGGGAAGATATCCTTGCAACCCTGAATACGATTCGCGATTTCCGCCGCGATTCGGGGCCGGTATTCGTCCAGCGTACAATTTGCTTTGACGATATCAAGCCCGTCCTTGCGCAGTGCTTCGGTCGCTGCCTTTGTCATATCCATTGAATGCAGGTTTTTGAGGTCGTTTACCATCTGCATCTGCAGCTGCTTATAGCAGTGCTCGATGCAGGTAAATAGAAAACATAAGTTGCGCACCATCCGCGCATCCTGATTTTTTTCGAGTTCTTCGTAAATTTCCGACAGCAACTCTCCGGAATCAAAGATGCTCTTATCAACGCCGAGCAAATACCCGGCTTTTGATACGATTTCCTTTTTGTCGGTATAAGTATCGTTTGCGAGTGCAGTTTTAAGCTTTGCTTCGGCAAATAAATTGCCCATGCGGAATCCCTCCTTATGTTTCGATATAGCGTTTAAATTTTGACGTTCGGGTAACAAGAAACCCGGCATTGGTTTGCCGGGCAGGAATGTTATCTGAATTTGTCGCGGATTTCTTCGTCCGTTGCCGGGCGAGGTTCGCGGTGTTTTGAGATGATATACGCGGAGCACTGCTCATTCAGCCAGTCGATATCATTGCGGTCTACCTGACTGAATCGCTGGCACAAAACATACACATGTACGCCAGCCTTCGCAGCAGCTTTGAGCAGTTCACGTCTGCCGTTGAAGATGTCGTGGCGGCATTGGTCATAAAACAGGAACACCATCGGTTTCCGGCTTTGCGCTTCCTCGCTCTCGGGGTCTGCCATCGCAAAACCCTGCGCCTGAAAGTTTGCAAGGTCTACGGACTTGCCGATTGCTTCACCGGCACCATCCTGCAACGCGAACAGCAGCCGCCCGTGCGGGGCGTTGCCGTACTTGGCGCGAACCATCCGGCAGATGCGGTCAAATTCCTGGTCGAAGCCGATATACAGGACAATATTGTTCTCATCGCGCAAGCAATCGACTACTTCTCGCGCCGCCCAGAGCGTTTTCCCCGCTCCGGGGCGTCCAGCAACGACATTGATGTGATTATCGATGTTCATACGGCATCCCCCTTTTACTGCTTCTCGGTCTTGTCCTCCTCAGCCACAGCGGGAGTCTCAGGCTCTTCTGCCTTTCCGGTGGGATTTTCCTCGACCTTCTCAGCGGGTTTCTCCTCGACCTTCTCGGCATCAGCATCAGAAGCCTTCTTCTCGCCGCCCTCGTCCTTTTTCTCGGGCATGGAGCAAGGAACCTTCACGACATGGACCAGAACGACCGGCTCGTCATCCTCGTCCTCGTTGTCGGCATTCTTCTCGGCGCATTTGCGGCAACCATCACAGGGAGCATCATCGCGCAGTTCATCGAGGTCGAAGTCATCGTCATCGGCAGTCATGGCCGTCGTGGCACCAAGCACAACACCGACAGCAACAGCGCCAAGAGTAGCAGCGCCGACAGCAGCGAACAGATTTTTCAGAATGGACATGATAGCTTTCTCCTTTTTGTCAAATAGCAGTTATTTAATATTCTTGGATATTCAGAAATTTCAGATACCCGTGTGTGTATCCGAACAATCCCCACAGTGCAGCAGATGCCGCATCGCGCCGTGCCTTATCGGCAAAAGCCTTGAACGGAACGACCGCATCTTTCAGGTTCTGGTATTCGTCAACATCGACATTCATGAGAGACTCGATAGTCTCAGGCATCTCGTTGCGGAAGAAGATATATACTTCCTGCCACTGCAGTTCCTGTTCTCCGCCGCCGACGAGCAGGTATTCGATGCCGATACGAAGCGCACCGGAAATCAAGGTCTTGTAGAACTCGTCGTCCGGGTCAGGAAATCCTGCAAGGATTGTGGCAGTCATATTTTGACAAGCAGCTGAAACTTCACGGTTCCTGTCAAACGATTCCGTTCCGGCACCGGGCAATACGAACTCGCTCGGCAATCTCGGATAAGAGACCTGTGCGGGGCTCGGTGTACCGGATACAATATCGGGATTCAAAGCCGTAGTATTCTGCCGGATAAATTCGGCAGGCTCCGGCATCGGATGTCGTTTAGCCCAGGGCCAACTCATGCAAATCACCTCTAATTTTCATTATCTGCAATTCGCACGAATCGGCAAGAGTTTACGGGTTGTTTTTGTTTTGCTTTTGCTGTTCCTCAGTTTCAAAATGCTCAACGCGGATATGAGAGACTCGTTCCACCTCTTTGAACGTTGCGACCTTGATGAGGATATTCTGGGAAGTGATGTTCTTACGGTCCTTCCGAGTCACCGCAACATGCCGCATCGTTTTCCAGTAGAGGTCCGGCGAAATAAGGCTGAGCGTGTAGATGGGCGTTTTCGTGGTTTCCAGAATATAGTTTGCAGCCATCGCACGGATATGTTCACGGTCATGCAGGCTCATGGTGCAGGGGTTATCGTTCACGAGAACACGGAGCAAAACGGTCGATACGAACTGAGGGTGTGCTGCTCCATCGTCATCGAAAGCATACGAGAGAGCGTAGGCAATGAAATCCATGGTGCGCCACTGCACGACCTTGTCGTTGTCGCGGACGGCGGGCGTGAGGGAATCTTTCGACACATACTCGGCGCTGACGATTTTCTCACCGGGTTCGAGTTCTTCCTGCATACAGGCAACGATTTCGAGGCGTTTGCGCTCGCAGAGTTCATCGGTGAGTTCTTCTTCTCCGCAGCAGACTACGATATCATGGCACAGTGTACGGGTGCCGCGCTGAGTGACAATACGCAGATAGAGTTCTTTCGGATTGATGGATGACATCAAAATATCAGTACCTCCCGGCAGCAAGAGTATGCTGCAGATATTTTACGCCGTTCACGGCGATGAAGAGTATGCTTATCACAACAGCCGGTGCAGTGGACACTCCCATCGCAACCAGGACTGTGCGGATAATCCAGAGAGAAAGGTCAAGGGTGAAATACCGAAAACTCGAAAATGCAATGAGCAGTGCAAATAACAGAATCGATATCCAGGACCCCTTGATATCCTGAGCGCTCGGACAGGAATGATAGGCTATCTGTGCCATGAGTGTGGCAGCGACCCATACACCAGGTTCACAAAGAGCAGCGGCAGTCCCGCCGTTCTGCCAAACTTGCATGATGTACCAGCCGAGCAGGCAGACATTGAGGCTTCCGAACAGTGCCGGGGCAATGCCGATGGCTGTTTTCTGGAGCAGTGGAAGCAGGAACAGTCCTCGCGGCGTGTAGTTGACATACCCGAGCGCCTTGTCCCCTTCCTCGCGCTTGAAACGATAGAGCCGGAACTTATCGATGCGTGCGCCGGTGAAAAGAGCGACCAGAAGGTGCGAGAGTTCGTGGTGGATGACACCGATTGCTGTCCAGCGTGTATCGTAGCGTTCCGCAAATTCGGCACCAAACGCTTTCTCCATGAGCCAAAGACTTCCCTGCCGTCCCGCCCATTCAATCGCCATGATGATGACGACGGTTGCAATCAGAATCACGCCGCGATAGGCGTCCAGAAACGCAAGGACTGCATTCATCACCCGTTCACCCTCTCCTTATGGATTTTCTGCTTTTCGCAACCGCCGCAGCGGAGCAAACAGCAGTAGTGTTCGTGACAAATCAGAGCCTTGAAGTAAGAGGTTTGTGTGCGGACCGCATACGGACATGTCCGGTCTTTGACGGAACAAAGCCGTATATACTGATACCTTGCCACAAAAACTCCTCCAAAAACTACATTTCTTCGTCACATCCACATTATACCAAATGAGGTGTACTGAATACAAGCATGATGCGATTTAGTTGCATTTTGTTCACAATTTACTTTTGCCGGTGCAAGTTATATCGTTCTCGCTCAAAAGCCCTGTGTGTGGGTCTGTTTCGAGCGATACCCAGCTACACCCCTCTGATGCAGGCGGAGATGCCGCAAATTCGAGCCGTACACCGCAGGAGGGTAAGTTTATGCCTTGACCGAGATAGCCGTGCTGGCATAGACGCTCGTGCGGGAAACTATGCACCAGAGAGCAAACGGCTGCTTGAATCCGACTGCAGTATGTTAAGTTTGAACCGTGCTCTGTGCGAGACCTACTGCTGAGACAGGCAGAGATGCCCCGAATTCGGGTTGCAGCCGTAAGTAGGGTAAACATACGCCTCGGCTACGACAGGCTCGTCTGTCCTAAGCGTTCTTCGCCCTGGCAGAGCATAGGCGGCGATTCCCGCATGCGACCTCTGTCGAACAGTGCTGGATGCCCGGATGCGATGGACCCGGAACGCGGGAGTGTTGGTTCCGGTGCTGTGGTAGCCTTGTACCGAACGGTAGCCGGTCGTGTGCCAGTGTGGAAGTGCCGTGCCGGGACTTTTTGGGGCAATCAGGGGCTTACAGGTGCTCTCCGGTTCCGGTGGCTCCTGCCGTCCCTTACCGCGCAGTTCCGCGCAGCTGCGCTAGGTGTTCGCCGTTGTATTGGCTACTACCTGCGAAAACGCAGTTGCCGCCATACGGCGGCCTACGGGAATTTGAGCTTAAGTGTTTGCGTAGCCACCCTACCCTACTCAGGTTCTACCCACAGGCACTCTCAGGGGCTCCAGTGCTTTCTTATTCTTAGCCGCTCTCCTACTCTTTCCGGTTCTTTCCAAAAAAATCTAAAACCCTCTTAATCTTATAGAGCTCTATATATCTAGGGCAGCACAATACCTGTTTTCTTATTGCCACCATTTTGCGTAAATTTGCGAAACAAAACGGGCTCAGCAAGCGGTTTTACCACCTGCTGGATACTTCGTCATCGTATTCACCCAGACACTCAGCAGACATCTGGAACGCGGCGTCATCTGGGAAATCCGTCTCAAAATCCTCGGGGTCGTCATCGGGTTCTGCGAGCCAAAGGTTTGCTTTGGAGTAGTCCACGCGCTTCGGCCGGAACTCATCCAGCAGCAACTCATCCATCGAGCAGACGGTCTGGTAGTCGCCGCCGAGCCGGACAGCCACGCTCAAGTTGCTGCTTTCAACGACCTGTTTGCGGGGCAGTGCGAGCGTTGCAGGAAGGTAACCAGCATCCTGAAACGGCTTCGTGATTCGGTCGATGGTCTTCTGTTTGGCGTACAGGTTAAGACGCAGCTCGGCTTTTTCGAAAATGGGCAGGAACGGATTTTTCATCTGTTCAACTGCCTCAACAGCCTTGACTTTGAGTTCATTCGTGTGCTCGACAACCCTGTCAGCAGCTGCGCGAATCGAGCGCTCAAGTTCCTCGGCAGTCTGCTCAATGACTTCCTGCAGAGCGCGGTAGACGGTCGCTACATGGCACTTGAACAGTTCCGCAATCGCCTTGACGCTCCAACCCTCTCCTGAGAGTGCCTGCATCTCGAGTGAACGGCGCATACGGCGCTTCTTCTCTTCGTCCACGATATCAACACCGCGAATTGCAGCCTGACGCTTGACAGTATCGATGCCGATTTTGAGTTTTTTAGCAATCTGCTTGATGCTCAGTTTTTCCTTGTCAAAGAGCTCGATGATGGTATCGTACATTGTCTTCTTGGCTTCGCGCTTTTGTGCCGCTTCCCAGATTTTTCTATGGTTGCGGATACGGTAATCAGGAATGACCTTGTGGTCAATCAGAACGCCGAGCATCTTGCGGTCAGTAGCGGAGCTGGCAACCGGGTACAGAATCCCGTCATGGGTCTGACGGCTCCTATCCATCTTCTTCTTGAAAGTGCTGATGCGCAGATTCTTGAACTCTTCCTTTGTCAGACCAAGAGCCTCAGCGATGGTCTCATCCTTGAACGGATGCTTCACCCAGCTGACGATTTTTGCAACTTCCTTGTCCGGAAGCGGCTCCGCAAAGGTAGAGTTAATAAGCTGTGCCTTTTCCAAAGACGCAGCTTGGTGATAATCGCATGCTGTAGATAAGCAGTACAGCAGCACAGTATGCCGTTTTCCAACAGGGGTCGTGTTTCTGCGCAGGAAATCGATAACCGCATCCCAGCGCTGTGTGATGCAGCGTTCGGCAATCTCAGACTGGGGTTTTGCGATACTTCTGGCAGAAACGACCGAGCGCTCCGTATTCCATTCGAGAATACGCTTCGCAAAGCGTTTTTTTGCCCATGCAAGCTCCTGCTCATCGGTGGTATTGAAGATTTCGCGGTTCGAGACGACTGTATCGTCCACGATGCGCCACTCAACAGCGATAGAATCTGCAAGGACATACAGGTCATTGAGTCGGTATCCCACTGCAGGGGCATGATAGACATGGCAGCAGCGCCCGGCCTTCGTATTGAAAGTGCCAGGCAGACGCATAATATGATTGATGCCTTTAACGGAATCGTCTACGGAAGCGTACAGGAAATTGTCGCCCCAATTCACAATCTCCGCTTTCAGCATCGTGCGAATCTTGGTATGTAACCGCTTATAGATTTTCAGGGCGTGCTTGTTGTTCGGATTGACAGGGTCTATGAAAATCCAGTAAGCTGCGCCGCGTCCGGTATTGACAACAAAGCCTTCCGGAAGAACCCCATTATAAATGGCGGTGGTCAGCATCTTGCAGATGCCATCACTGTAATAGAGAGGGACACCCTCCTCATGACAGTCGATATCAAAGCCCAGAGAAATCAGCTGAGAGATACGGGAGTCTGTACGAATACCGCTCTCGCGCAGGGATTTAGCCCAGTACGCCGTGTTATTTGTGATGTACAGGTTCGTGGTGCAGTTATAGTATGTGAGCCGATTCGACTTTTCACTGGTCTTTGTGAAGATGCTATGCAATTCCGGCATGATAGTGTTCGGGGCAAATTGACGAATGGCACTAAGTTTGTGTCCGACACCCTCGGGCTTAGAGTACACCTGAAGAGCGCCCTCTGCTTCGCAGAACTCGTAGGTCTTGTAGAACGCAATATCGTTCTCCGTAGGGTAAATACGGCGCTCGCACTCTGGATAATCGGTATATTCGATTGTAGCAGCAGTTGCAGCTTGCATTGTGATACCCCTATATATGGCGTTCCATTGCATTGCGGACACATCATACTGTGATTTTAGTTGCTTATTTCCCATTATATGCGGTTCGCAAGTATCCGCAAGTGGGTGCAGGCAGGGGTATATGGCAAGTTGCACAAGTGAATCAGGTGTATTGAATACAACTATGATTCGACAAATGCTAGCGCAGAACAACCTGGCTCTGTCAGTGCTCAGAGCGGGAACCAGCCAGAAAGCGCCAAAATCTTCTCTGTTTTTACCAAAACAAAAAACTCCCCGGCAAAAATGCCAGGGAGCGAGAAAATATTATTATGTTTTCGGGACAAACACAACATAGTATTGAGACTCAATAGCGCGGGTCCAGTCAGGAAGCAGGTCCATGACTTCGATGCACAGCTTATGCTGAGAGCGATTGAGCAGAACGGCATCAAAATCCCACTTATCGAGAGTATCCTGAACCGTGCGTTCAGTAGTACTTTCCGAGCCAGTGCCCATCGAGATAGAAGCGTCTATCACATCGTCCGGATACAGGTCTGCGCGGCTGTCTGCGAAGTCTTGGAACCCATGGTATATCGCTAAGCCTCCGTCGTTATAGCCCGTGTATAGGCGCTGAGGATTTAGTTCGTGAAGCTCCTGCACAAAGACAGGGTCCATCTTGTCATAAGTCTTATCAGGGTCATTGATGATAAAGGGAGCATAGAGAATGATAGCGGCAACCAGAATAACCGAGGTGAGAATTGTACCCCTCTTCGCCCCGCCTGTAAATCCTTCCGTGGGTCTGCCGCCGGTCTTCCACATCTTGTTTTCCTGCTCATTCATCATGACGGCGAGGAACCGGAAAATCAAAGGCGTAGTGACAATCAGAAGATAGGTGCGGATTCGTACATAGCGGGATGTAAGAATCAGACAGCAGAGTATCGGCAGAAATTCCGTGATGCGGACTTTCTTGTGCGAGGCAAAGACAATGAACAGAAATGCCAGACAGAAGAAGGCAACGATATCGGCGAGCTCGCACGGTTGCCATTCCGAGACATATTTCTTTGTAGCCTCGTTGTTTGTCAGGAAGAAGTAGTAGTATAGTTTGTAGGTATAGGGATTGATAAGTCCTGTCAGAAGACTGGCAACAAGAATCTGGATATAGGTCTTGACCTTCTTTGTCTTCTGTTCGTTCTCATTGACAAGACCGAAGGTATTGATGTCGGGCAGATAGCACATCAGAATGAAAAGAACAATGAACGCGAACAGAATAGGCAAAGACCCGCCATGCAGGTTCGCCCAGAGGAAACTCAAAACCGGCAATAGCCAGCACCGTTTCGAGTCCGAGTTCCGGTATAGGTCGTTCAAGAGATAGAAAGAGACCACAAAGAGAATCATGCCGATGTTCTGAGGTCTTCCGGCCCAGGATAGCAGCGCTGTGACAATGGTGACGAACAGACAATTCTCAAACGGGTCGCGCAGTTCTTTCGCCCAGGCATATTCGATAAAGAGCGCGTACAGGAACGCGGTGATGAAGGAATAGATGAGCAGTCCTACCACGGGATTAGAAGAAATGCACGAGAGCTGATAGAGGATGATGCTGCTTAGCCATGAATGCGCGGTCTCTGTCAGCCCTAAATCCTGAGATATCCAGGAGAAGGTATCTGCAACCGGAAACATCGGTGTACAAGGGGTACAAACAAGATAAAATAGAAATGAGGGGCGATAGAGCGGAAATGTCAGATTTTCCACTCTATCTGAACACGGTCGCTGGTGGCCTTGATCGTAGAGATC
>ERZ857521.2860-NODE-2860-length-15452-cov-3.006690_pt1 | contig 15452 bp, 9 predicted proteins | sample MGYA00519701_ERZ857521 | MGnify/ENA primary metagenome ERZ857521 (study PRJEB31778, sample SAMEA3449346) | human gut metagenome | biome: human gut; feature: human-associated habitat; material: faeces | place: United Kingdom | collected 2010/2012 ...
CGGCGACCTCCGAGCAGATCGAAGAGGCTACCGAGCGCAGCGAGAAGGCGATCCGCAAAGCCGAACGCAGGGCGGCGAAGGCCGAACGGAAGGCGCGTAAAGCGGCCGAACGGGCGCAGCAGGAGGGCGATACGGCTTCGGTCGTCCGTGCCGCGGCCGATCTGCTGGCCGTGCGCTACTGAGGCGGGCGTATCGTCCGACAGAAATTCACCCCGGCGCAACGATCTGCGCCGGGGTGAATTCGTCTGGGTCGTCCCCGTTTTTGTCCGTTCCGGCGGTCAGGGCCGTGCGGCCAGTTCGGCGACGATCGCTCGCATCGCGTCGTAACGCTCCTCGGCGCTGCGGAGCAGTGCGTACTGCGCCCGCGTACGGACGAGGTTGTGGTCGGGCGACTTGATCTTGTAGTAGGTGTCGCCGTCGAGATAGTCCATCAGGAAGCGCAGCACCTGTTCGTAGGTGATGTAGCGTACCGAGAAGGCGAGTGCGTCGGTTTCGGCCGGCGTGAGGAAGGCGCGCGCCTCCGAGAGGTAGCCCTCGGCGAAGCCGCGGAACATGGTCATGTCGAGCCATACGTCGTCGAGGTTTTCGTCGTCTTCGCGGCCGTGGTTGGCGTAGGTGCGGATCGCGTCGCCGAAGTCGTTGAAGCAGGGGCTGCGCAGCACCGTGTCCAGATCGATCACGCAGAGCACCCGCCCCTGGCGGTCGAAGAGGATGTTGTTGATCTTCGTGTCGTTGTGCGTCACGCGGCGCGGGATCTCGCCCGTTTCGACCCGCTGCCAGAAGCGGAGCATCTCGTCGCGGCGGCATTCGATCCATTCGATTTCGCGTGCCACCGACGCACGGCGTCCCGCGGCGTCGCGCGCGAGGGCATCGTCCCATTGCCGGAAGCGGAAACGGATGTCGTGGAAGCCGGGCAGAATGTCGGCCAGCGGTTCGCCGTAGTCGGCCAGCATTCGCTGGAAGCGGCCGATGCCTTCGCCGCCGCAGCGGGCCAGTTCGGGGGTCGAGGCGGACTGGCAGGTCACCGAATCCTCGATAAAGAGCGTCGCGGCCCAATAGTCGCCCGCCGCATCCTCGTAATAGAGCGCTCCGTCGTGCGTGGGGATGACGGTCATCACTTCGCGCCGCGGATCGCCGCCGGCGCGGCGTACCTTCTCCCTGAGAAAGGAGGTTACGCCCTCGATGTTGCGCATCATGGCGGGGATGTCGGTGAAGACGTTGCGGTTTTTGCGTTGGAGGACGTACCGCGCACGTTCGGTCGTGATGATGTAGGTGTCGTTGATGAATCCTTCGCCCAGCGTGGCGACCGACTGCACGGCGCCGTCGAGACGGAATTGTTCGGCTATTCGTTTCATGCGGTAGAGGGTTTGGGCAACCGTATCCGGGAATTGCGGAGAAGTCGCGGACTCCGCCTTCGGTTTTCCCGTCCGGTAGGATAAAGGTAATGAATTTTTTCTAACTTTGTGAACAGAACCCTGAAAAACCTCTTTCTCATGAAAACGCTCTTTCGTACAGCACTTCTTCTCGTCTGCGGTTTTCCGCTCTTCGCCTGCACGCCGCACGCCGCCTCGGACGCGCCTTACCGGATCGAGGAGGGAACGATCGTCTTCGCGGAACCCGCACGTGCCGAGGGGCAGTGCGACGTGCTGCAACTGCGCTGCGATCCGATTCCCGTCGTGCGCGTGGCCTTCATCGGGCTGGGTATGCGCGGCAGCACGGCCGTCGAGCGTTTCACGCAGCTCGACGGCGTGGAGATCGTCGCCCTCTGCGACAAGGTGCCCGCTCACGTTGAGCGGGCGCAGCGGACGCTCTCGGTACACGGCCTGCCGGCGGCGCAGGAGTTCACGGGCGCCGACGACTGGCGCCGCGTCTGCGAGTTGGAGGGTGTCGATCTGATCTACAACTGCACCGACTGGCAGATGCACGTCCCCATTGCGCTCTACGCCATGGAGCGGGGCAAGCACGTGGCCGTCGAGGTGCCTGCGGCGCTGACCGTCGCCGACTGCTGGGCGCTGGTCGACGCGGCCGAACGGACGCGCCGCCACTGCATGATGCTCGAGAACTGCTGTTACGACTTCTTCGAGATGACGACGCTCAACATGGCGCGCGAGGGGCTGTTCGGCGAGATCGTCCATGTCGAGGGGGCCTATATCCACGACCTGCGCGAATTGCAGTTCGATCGCCGGCACGGCTACGTCGACATGTGGCGGCTCGAACACAATGCGCTGCATACGGGCAATCCCTATCCTACGCACGGCCTGGGTCCGTTGTGCCAGCTGCTCGACATCCACCGCGGCGACCGCATGGAGCGGCTCGTCTCGCTCTCGTCCGACCAGTTCGGCATGAGCGCCTACGCCACGGCGAAGTACGGCGCGGAGTCGGCGGAGGCCGAGAGGCCCTATGCGTTGGGCGACATGAATACGACGCTGATCCGCACGGCCAGGGGCAAGAGCATCCTCATCCAGCACGACATCACCTCTCCGCGGCCCTACAACCGGCTCCATACGATCTCGGGAACGAAGGGCTTCGCACAGAAATACCCGATCCGCAGTCTGGCGTTCGATCCCGACGCCCACCACCGGCTCTCGGACGAGCAGCTCGACCAAATGCTGCGCCGCTACGAGCATCCCATTACGCGCGAAATCGGCGAGAAGGCGCGCGAGGTGGGCGGCCACGGCGGCATGGATTTCATCATGGACTACCGGCTGGTCTACTGCCTGCGCCACGGCCTGCCGCTCGATCAGGACGTCTACGACGCGGCCGAGTGGTCGTCGCTGGCGGAGCTGACCGAAGCGTCGGTGCGCAACGGCTCGATGCCTGTCGCGATGCCCGACTTCACGCGCGGCGCATGGCGCAAGGTCGAGGGCTTCTCGCACGCGATGGCCGAGTGACGCCGGCCGCCCCGAACAGGCTCCGCCCCTGCCGCAGATCGTTGCGACAGGGGCGGAACAGTTTGAGGGGCAGGACTATTTGAGCGCCTGCAACACCCGGGGCATCAGCTCGGAGAGGGTGTTCTCGGTCTGTGCGGTGTAGAAATTCCCGTCGACGACCGCCTTGTCGTCGGTGGGGATGCACTCCCGCACCACCGTTTTGAGGAAGGGATGCAGTGCTACGCGTCGTCCCCGGGCGATGCCCAGGTTGTCGTAGAGAAGCGCTGCGGCGCAGTGGCCGATCATCGGTTTACCCTGCTCGGCGAAGCGCTTCATGATGCGGAGCATCTCCCGGTTGAAGGGCTTGTCGGCGTTCTCGGCGAATTTGGGCATGGCGTCGCCGCAGGCGAAGACCAGCGCATCGTACTCCTCCTCGCGGCCCGCGAGACGGGACACCGTGTCGTCGAGGCGGAGGGCGACGCCCGAGTTGGTCGTCACCTGCGGCGTCTCGGCCACCGCGAACGTGCGGAACGGAATCCCGTTCTCGAAAAATGCTTCCAGATAGTGGAACAGTCCCGCTCCGTTGACCGGATCGACGACCAGAACAGCTGCTTTCTTTGCCATGATTGTGCGATTTTAAAGGTTCGTTTGTTTTCAACAGTCGTTTTCCCGCCTCGGCATAGCCTGAATAAGTTCGGCTCTGCCCTCGGCTTGGCGAAAACGTTCATTTTCATGCTCCATTTCTCGCCTCGGCATAGCCCGAACTGCGTTCGGCTCTGCGCTCGGCTTAACGAAAACGTTGACTGCACGGGCCCCGACGGGCCCGCATGATGTAAAGATAGGGCGGGGAATCGTAAAAAACAAGTACTTACCTTCGGGTAACGAATCCTGATCCGCAGCCGGTTGCGCGACGAAAAATCGTCGCGCGATTTTCCGCCGTGTGCCGCGCAGGGAGCCGAACGGGGAAGGGGCGTGCCGCACGAGTGTGCCGAGCAGAGGGGGCATCGTGCCGCCGTCAGGCCGTCTGCGACGGTTCCGCACCGGCGATGTCGATGCGGCGGATCGCGTCGTCGAAGGCGTTGCGGTCGCCGATCGCGGCGTTGCGCAGCTGCGCGCGGTAGGTGTGGATCGTGGCGACCGAACAGTTGAGGATCGCGGCGATCTTGGCGCTGTGGGTCACTCCCAGCCGGATCAACGCCAGGATGCGCAGCTCGGTATTCAGCGTCCGGGGCTGACGCGGCGAGAAGCGCTCCGCGTCGGTCATCAGCCGGTTGACGTGCGCCACGAAATCGGGGAAGAGGTGCAGGAAGGTCTCGTCGAAGATCGCCAGAAACTCTTTGTATTCGGCGTCGGCGGGGTTCTTGGTGCGCAACTCCCGTATCAGGGCGTCGCAGTCGCCGTCCTTGTAGACCTTCAACAACAGTTTGCGGTAGTCGTTGATGCGGACGATGTAGCGGGAGCAGAGGGAGAGGTAGTGGCCGACGTATTCGTCCTTGATGTTGTTGGCGTCGCGCAGTTCGCCGTTGATGCTGCGGATATGTTCGTTCAGCTCCCGGAGCTGGTGGTTCATTTCGAGCCGTGCGGCGCTGATCTGCCGGATTTTGCGGTAGTAGACCAGGATCGTGAAGAAACTTCCCAGCAGCACGACGACCAGCAGGCTGACGACGATCGTGACATAGCCCATCGCGCGGCGTTTGGCGTCGAGCGAGTCGATGTAGGCGCCTGCGATCTGCTGCACCATCTCGGACGACTGCTGCATCCGCGAACGGTAGTTGCAGTAGAGGGCATCCTCCATCGAGCAGTTGATATAGCGGTTGGCGCGCTCCACGTCGCCCTCTTCGAGCAGCAGCCCTGCCAGCGTGTAGAGTGCCATGCCCTCGCGCACGGGGGTGCGCAGGTCGTCGGCCGTCGCACGGATCAGGTACTCCTTGCGGCGGTCGGCGTCGCCCAGCTGTTCGTAGATGAGCGCCAGCCGGTAGGCGACCATCGCCCGCAGGTGCGTGTCTTCGATGCCGGCTTCGTATTCGGGCAGGAGCAGATCCAGCGCCTTGCGGGCTTCCCCCGCCTTGCAGTACATCATGGCTTCGAGCTCCTTGCGCGGGACGGAGCCTTCCGGCAGATTGCGGATGCGCAGCACGTTGTAGAATTGCAGCGAATCGCGGTAACGGGCTTTGAGCGCGGGATCGGCGCCGGAGAGCTGTTTGGAGAGGTAGGAGCGGTAGACGTTGTAGTATTCGCTCTTGTTTTCCGGCGCCAGACGGGTCGTGTCGACCTGATGCAGGATGCGGAAGGCTTCGCCGTACATGCCGCCGTTGAGAACGGTTTTGGCCAGATAGACCCGTGCACAGTTGATCCGCGTGCCGTCGCCGTAGCTTTGGGCCAGGGCGAGCATTCTGCGGGCGTAGTGGTAGGCCGAGTCGATGTCGTAGTTGTAGTACTCCTTGTAGATCTCCTCCGCCAGGGCGATCCGTTTGCGCGGGTCTTTCGCTGCGGCGAGTTCGTCGCGCCGCGCTGCGATGCGGAGATTCTTCGTGCGACCGTATGTGTCGCGCCGTTCGATGATACGGTCGAGCTCTTCGAGCGCCTTCTGATGGCGATCGGTACGGTCGGTACAACTCGTACCGATGCCGAAGAGCAGGACGGCGAGAAGGAGAGGGAGCGGTTTCATGCGTTTGTATTCGACAGTCGTTTTTCGCCCCGGCGTACCCCGCACGGGTCGGGAGGGCTGTCGTGCGAAAATAGTAAAAAAAAGCGAGTTGACGGCGGTTTCGACCGTTTTTGTTGCTCCGCCGCTGGTTCCCGGAGGGAGATCGCCGCGACGAAAAAGGAGGAAACCGTCGCGGTTTCCTCCTTCGGGTGAATCGTCTCCCGACGGTCGTTGCGTCAGAAGTTCAGGCCGTCGTCCCAGCCGGGGTTCTGTGTCAGCGCAGGGTTCAGCGTGCGCTGTGCGGCGGGAATGGGCCAGAGGTAGTCGCGCGCGTCGTCCCAGTTCCGGCCGTGGACGACGCCCGGGTAGCCGACGATGTAGCCTTTGGTCTCCTCGCTGAGAATCACCTCCTTGCCGATCTGCAATTTCGTCGGGCAGGAGGAGGTCGCCTCGTCGATGTAGAGTTCCAGATCGGGCGTGCCGTCGTTATCCATGTCGTAGGTTCCCGCACCGGCGATGTAACAGCCGTAGTAGGGCCGGTAGTGGTTGAGCGCCTGCTTGCACTCGTTCCAGCGGAAGAGGTCCCACGAACGGTAGGGGGGCTCCATGACCAGTTCGACGGTGCGCTCGCGGCGGATTTCGAGGATGACGCCCGTGTGGGCGCTCTTCGTCACGTTGGGATAACATTCGAGCAGGTAGGGATCGGGCGAAGCGTCGGCCTTCGTGAGATCGATGCCGGTCATCTTCGCGCGTTTGCGGATCAGGTTGACCGAGATTTCGAGGTCGTTCTGCGTGATCGTTCCCAATTCGGCCACTGCCTCGGCGTAGTTGAGGTAGACTTCGGCGGCACGCATCAGGATCCAGTCGCTGCTCGCGGCACCCGACGTGGTCGAGTTGGCGGCCGTGCCGACGAACTTGATCGGTTCGTAGCCGGTGTGCGACGAGAGGGTGTTGCGCGTGACGGTCGTGGCCTCCACCTGCTTGTAGCCCGGACAGAGGACGGTCTGCGCCATGCGCGGATCGCGGCCCTGCGTCTCCTCGCTGTACGGCATCGTCTCCCAGCCCTCCTTGTCGGTGAAGCGCGAGCCGTCGGCCATGAGGTAGTGGTTCATGAAGCGGCGCGTGAGGCTCGTGCGGCCGAACTTGATGTTGTAGGGCACCGAGTGCGAGATGCCGAAGGCTTTGTCGTAGCGTCGGCAGAGCACCACCTCGCAGGTCTTGGCGTTCTCCGAGTAGAAAAGTTCGCGGTAGGGTTCCGTTCCCTCCTCGTAGAGATAGAAGGGCGAGTCGGTGATGAACTCCTTGGCCGTGGCGGCCGCCTGCCGGAGGTATTTGTCGGCGTCGGCCATGCCGTGATACTTGCGGAACGTCCCCTCGTAGAGCGCTGCGCGGCTGGCGTAGGCCAGCGCGGCCCATTTCGTCACGCGGGTGTTGCCGCTCTCCCATGTGCCCGGAAGGTTTCGGGCCGCGAAGTCGAAATCTTCCAGCACGCGGTCCATCACGTAGCCGCGGTCGTCGCGCGCCTTGTAGACGTCGGCGTCGGTCGAGCCGAGCACGTGGTCGTAATAGGGCACGTCGCCGTAGGTGCGCACTTTGAGGAAGTAGAAGTAGGCGCGGAAGAACCGGGCCACGGCCTCGTATTTGGTGGCCAGCGCTCGGTCGGGACACTGGTCGAGGTGTTCGAGCAGGTAGTTGATCTTGCGCAGTGCGCTGAACGACCAGGTCTGCGAGGCGGCGTTGCGGCTGCCGGTGATGTAGTCGCTCAGCCCGTTGTCGATCTTGTCGTCGGCGTCGTTGATGCCGATGTCGGCCGATTCGAGGTTGTCGTTGTAGAACTGGTTGCTCCACAGGGTGAGATCGGACTCGTTCTGGAAATATTGTTCGGGCGAAAGCTCGTGTTCGGGGAGCATCGTCAGGTCGCAGCCGCCGACGCTCAGTGCGATGGTTCCGAAAGCTAAGATTTTACAGATGATTTTCATATTCTTTCCGGCTTGAAGTTGTTAGAAGGTGATGTCGACGCCGAACGAGAAGGTGCGGGGCATGGTGTAGCCCGTTCCCGTTCCGCCCTTGTAGGTGCCGCTGGAAATCGCCAGCTCGGGATCGATGAGCTTGCAGTGCTTTTTGAGCGGCGACCAGTAGCAGAGGTTCTCGCCCGAGACGTAGATGCGCAGCTTCGAGAGGTACTTTTTCAGCACCGGCAGCGTGTAGCCGATCGTAAGGTTCTTGAAGCGCAGGTAGGCCACGCTTTGCAGGTAGCGGTCGTTGTTCTGTCCCAGCGGGCCGCCGTTGTAGCTCTGGATCGGCCGCAGGCGGGGGAAGTAGCCGCCCGGATTCTGTTCGCTCCACACGTCGTCCATGAAGTCGTAGGTGATGAACGACGGAATGGTGTAGCCGTAGAGCTGCCAGAACTGGTTGGCGCCGTAGATATCGTCCTTGTTGGCCGTCGGATACCAGTCGCGCTTGCCGACGCCCTGGAAGAAGGCCGAGATGTCGAATCCGTTCCAGCTCGCTTCGATGCGGAACGAGTAGCTGTAACGCGGCGTGGTGTTGCCGATGATCATCATGTCGCCCGGATCGTCGACCGTCCCCGCGCCCGTGCCGATCGAGCCGCTGCCGTCGCGGTCCTCGAACATCACGTCGCCGGCCATCAGCCTGCCCAGGTTGTTCTGCATGTTGTAGACGCGCTGGTAGACGTTCGAACTGTTGTTGATCGCCACCTGGTAGGCGGCGGCCTCCTCGTCGGTGTCGAAGAGTTTCGGCACGTGGTAGCCCCAGATTTCGCCCAGCTTTTTGCCTTCGTAGTAGCTGTCGAAGAGCTTCGTGGGGTTGTTGTACTTCGTGATTTCGGTCTGGTAGTCGCCGATCTGACCCGTCAGGGCGTAGTGGAAGGGTTTGCCGCCCAGCTTGAACTGGTCGCGCCACGTGATCGAGAGCTCCCACCCTTTGGTGCGCAGGTCGGCGCAGTTCTCGGTCGGCGTCGCCGCGCCGTAGACCGAAGGCAGCGTCAGCGACTGCGTGAGCATGTCCTTCGTGTCGCGGATGAAGAAATCGCCCGTGAACGAAAGGCGGTTTTGCAGGAAGCTCAGGTCGAGGCCGAGGTTGTAGGTATAGACCGTCTCCCACGTGAGGTTCGACGACATGGGATCGGATACCGATGCATAGCTGGCTTTGCCGCTGTCGTCGAAGAGGTAGTTGAGCGTGCCGGTACCGATCGTTTGCAGGTAGAGGTAGTTGCTCACCTGCTGGTTGCCCAGCGCACCGTACGACAGGCGGATCTTACCGTTGTCCCACCAGTGGCGGACGCCCTCCATGAACCGCTCTTCGGTGAAACGCCAGCCGGCCGACACCGAGGGGAAGTAGCCCCAGCGATCCTTTTTGGCGAAGCGCGACGTGCCGTCGGCGCGCATCGAGGCTTCGAAGAGATACTTGCCCTTGTAGTCGTAGTTGATGCGGGCGAAGAAACCGAGCGTCTTGTAGGCCGAGATATCCTGCTGTACGAGCCAGTAGGTGTCGTCGTTGACCGAGTTGAACGAATCGATCTGGTCGCTGCCCAGTCCGAACTGCTCGACGATGTTGTCCACGAGTCGGTATTTTTCGTAGTTCATACCCGCGACCGCCTTGAAGTTGTGCTCCTTGTTCCAGCTGTGTTCGTAGGTGAAGTAGGCGTCGACGTTGTGGTAGGTGTACTCGTAGGGGCGTTCGCGGTAGGTGTCCTTCTGGTAGTGGGTCGTGGTCTTGGTCACGCCCACGGCGTCGGAGTAGATGTTCGCCGCCGTGCGATCCTTGTAGAGGCGGCGGTAGTTGTTGATGTTGTAGCTGGCATCGAAGGTCAGATCCTTGTGGAGTTTGAGTTGCAGGCTGTTCGAGAGCGTCAGCGAGAGGTTCTCGATCGTGTGCTTGTTCGTGGGGTCGGCCAGTGCCGCCGTGCGTCCCTTGCCCAGCGCCACGTTGCGCAGGTCGGCGGGATACATCACGATCGAACCGTCGGGGTTGTAGGGAACGAACATCGGCGCGACGTTCTCTTCGAGCGCGGCGATGGTCTGCGCCTCGTTGAGCGGCCCCGGATACTTCTGGTTCACGGCGTTGAGCGAGGCGTTGGTCGACCACTTGGCCCATTTGAAGAGCTGTGCGTCGAACTTGGCGCGGAACGAGTAGTTCTTGTAGTTCTCCTTGTTCCGGATCATGTTGCCGCCCAGCACGCCGTCCTGCTGGTAGTAGCGGCCGCTGACGTAGTAGTTGACGTCCTTGCCGCCGCCCGAGAGCGAGAGGTTGTGCTCCTGATGGAAGCGGTTGGTGTTGTAGATGCTGTGGTACCAGTCGAAGTTGCCGTAGTAGTGGTACTTGCCGTCGTCGCCGATCACGACCCACGGCCGGTCGGGGTGTTCGGTGGTGTCGTAACGACGCGCTTCGAGCGCCGCCCAGTCGGCGTCGGTGTAGTTGAAGGCGTTGTAGGCGTAACGCGAGAAGTAGAGGTCGTTGACGATCGTGGCGTAGTCGTAGCCGTTGGTGATGAAGTCGGTGGGCGTCGTGGGCTGCGTCCAGCCGATGTTGTTGGAGTAGCTCACCGTGGCTTTGCCCGCCGCACCCTTCTTGGTGGTGACGAGGATCACGCCGGCCGAAGCCTTGGCGCCGTAGATGGCGCTGGCCGAAGCGTCTTTGAGCACCGAGATCGACTCGATGTCGGCGGCGTTGACCAGCCGCAGCGAGACGCCCGGCACGCCGTCGACCAGTATCAGCGGCGAACCGCCGTTGATGGAGGGCACGCCGCGGATGTTGAGGCTGTTGCCTGCCGTGGGGTTGCCCGAGTCGATGCTGATGTTGAGCGAGGGGTCGATGCCCTGCAACGCCTGCATGGTCGAGACCACGGGCCGCTGGGCCAGCTCCTCGCCCGAGATCGACGAGACGGCGCCCGTGACGTTGATCTTCTTCTGCGTGGAGTAGCCCACGACCACTACGTCGTCGAGCTGCTGCGCGTCTTCGCTCAGCTCCACGTCGATCGCGCCGGAGGCGGGCACCTTGACCGTCCACGAGGTATAGCCCACGCAGGAGATCGTCAGCAGCTGTCCCGTGGCTGCCTTTACGGTGAAGGCTCCGGCGGCATCGGTCACCGTTCCGGAACCGGTCGAGTTGTTGGCCACCGTGACGCCGACGATCGGATCGCCGGTCGCACGGTCGGTGACGCGCCCCGTGACGTCGCGCAGCTGCGATTGGGCGAGTGCGGCCTGCGAGGTGTCGTACACCGGCGTTTCTGCGGCGTGAGCCGTGCCGAAGGGAAGCGCGAGCAGTCCTGCGGCCATGATTGCGAATATCTGTTTTCGATTTTTCATATCGCGTTCGTATTTGGGTTAGTTACTTCACGAGTTTCCAGAGGGCGTGAACCTGATCGGCGTTGATCGGATCGTCGTAGATGCGTGCGATGGCCACCTCTCCGTTGAATGATATCTGCCCCTTGTCGTTGGGATTGGGGTCGGCGCCGATTCCGAACCAGCGTTTGTCGACGTTGGTGTTCATGTGGCGGAATTCGCCGCCGGCTGAATTGTTGGTGGCCTTCAACTCGCCGTCGACATAGATTTTCTGCGTGCCGGCGGCCTTGTCCCATACGGCGACGATGTGGTAATAGACATCCTTCAATGGGGTGACGCCGCTCTTGGCGGTTTTCCACACGTTGCCGCCCGTGGCATTCTTCGTGCCCGTCTCCATGACGATCTGGTTCGAGTCGTCGGCCCAGAAACAGATGCTGACGCCGCCGCCTTCGCTCGAAGCGAAAGGTTTGATCTGCAATTTTTGGGGATCGTCGTAACGGCGCAGGAGCACCTCCATTGCGTAGCCGTCTTCGAGTTTGCTCTTGAAGGCGGCGTTGTCGTTGTACTCCACCTTGTAGAATCCGCTTTCCAGCACGGCCGAAGGACCGCTCGGTTCGCGCGTGAAGCGTGCGGCGTACCGGTCGTATTTTTCGAGGAAGACGGTCGACAGGGTCGGGTCGGGAAGCAGTTCGACGGTCATGCCCATCGCCGAGACATCCTTCGCGGTGCCGTCTTCGGCGAAGACCACGTCGAGCAGGTCGGCCGTCGGGGCCGGAACCACGTACCCCTGCGTGACGGTGACGTAGTTGAAGACCTCGGGTTGAAGCTCCGAGACGAATTTGAGCGTCGCCGTGCGGTTCTTGCCCGTCGTGTTCTCTTCGGCCAGGAAGGTGATCGAGGCGCCCTCTTTGGACTGCTGGGTGAGCCAGCCGTCGCCGTCGGGGCTGTCGATCTCGACCTTCCACGGGCTCTGGTTGGTCGAGACGGCGACGGTGAACTCCGTACGGTCGCCGACGATCGAGATCGTCGCGGGATCGACGTCGAGATAGGGCTGCTCCTCGGTCTGCGAGATCGTGTAGGCGTAACGCTCCTCGCCGCCGAGACGGAACGACACGGTAGCCGAGCGGGTCGCGCCGCTGAGGTTGCGGGCCGCTACGACGGTCACCTTGGTATTGCCCGTCGCGCCGCTGCGGTCGGAGAGGGCGAAGCCCTCGTCGCCCGCGATGTCGGCCGTCCAGTCGGCCGTGGCCAGGACGGTGAAGGCCACCTCCTGGCTCTTGCCGTCGATCGAGATCGGCTGCGACGGATCGGAGCCGTCGGGACCGACGACTTTGAGCAGGGGCGTGCGGTTCAGGTCGCCCCCTTCCGAATCGCACGACGCGAGGAACGCGCATACGATTGCGAACATGGTCAGTAGTTTTTTCATAGTGAGATAAATTATTAGGTTAGATGAAGAGATGAATCGGGATGCGGACGCCCTCTGCCGCCGCGCAGGACCGCCGGTCGGAGCGGAGCCTTCCCCCTCGCTCCGCTTCCGTCCGGACGGCGGCCGTTACCACTGCGGGGAGACGGACATATCGTAGAGTTCGCGCGGGCGCGACATCGTTTCGGTATAGCTGCGGCCGAATTCGTCGGTCACGGTGATTTCGAGCGCGGTCGTGGGCGAGGAGCAGACCGCCTCGAACATGTGCGACGTGAGCAGCGTCGGGAAGGTCATGGCCGTCGAATTGGTGTTCATGCGGTTCATGTTGAAATGGATCGTATGCAGCGGGTCGTAGGTGTCGACCTGTTCGACGGGGAGTCGGTTGCCGGTCTCGACTTCGCGTACCTCCACCTTCCATTTCTCGTTCCAGTTGAAGACGTTGATCAGCACGGCGTTGTCCGAGCGCGGACGGTCGTAGCCGTTGGCGTACTGCGCGAAGAATTCGGCGCTGACCGTCCCGAAATCGTTCTTGATGTCGGGGCAATATTTGTCGCGCGTGATGAGGCAGCGGTTGAGGTCGTAGGCGCGGAACTGATAGTCGGCCGCCTTGCCGATGCCCTGATAATGCCATTGCACGTCGTCCGCTCCGGCGGTTCCGATCTCGAAGAGTCCGTAGCCGGCCGGTGCGCCGTCGCGGCACATCTGGGTGCGGCCGTTGGTGTAGTTGCCCGTCCACCACCATGTGGCGCATACGGCGGCGATATTGTGTTCGGTCATGCGCTCGGTGATGCGGTTGGCGTAGTTGATATGGGTATGGCCCGTCACGAAATGGACGGTGTAGGGAGCGAGCAGGTCGAGCATCTTCGCGCGGCAGTCGGCCGGCATGGCATAGCTCCACGAGAGTTTGCCGTCGGCGATGCGGTAGCGGTTCGTGAACTGGATGTGCATCCCCACGAAGACTGTTTTCCCTGCCGGAACCCGTTGCAGGTCGGCTTCGAGCCACCGGAGCTGGTCGGCCGTCAGTCCCTCCGTATAGTCGAGTTTCCCGACGGTTCCCTGTGCACCGCCCGTGTTGGTGAAGAGGGTGTTGTCGAGCTGGATGTAGTGGATGTCGCCGATGTCGAAGGAGTAGTAGGTAGGGCCCAGATTTTCGCGCCACGGATTTTCGGATTCGAAATCGTCGGCCACGTAGGGATCGTTGTCGTGGTTGCCCGGAATGTTGTAGATCGGAATGTCGAGATCGGCCATTTGGCGCACGTAGTGCGACGGCTGGTAGCTGTTCTTGTACCAGTATTCGTCCCACGTCAGATCGCCGAGCGCCATGGCGTAGAGGCTCACGCCCTCGGCTTTCGCCTGTGCGATCTGTTTGCGGAGGTCGGCTTTGAAGCCGTTTTCGAACTGGTGGATGTCGTTGGTACGGTTGGCCAGATGCGTGTCCGTGAAGACGATCATGCGGTGCCGTTCGTTGGCTTCGGGCGCCAGTACGAAACTGCGCTGTTCGTAGGTCTGGGGCGAACCGCTCAGCCGCCGGAAGAACTGGGGAATGGTGCGGTTGACCGCTGCGCGGTATCCGGCGGGGACGGTGATGAAGACGTAGCCTCGCTGTTTGAGCGAAGAGAGGTAGTAACGCCCCTCGTCGTCGGTGGCGGTCACGAAGACGCCGTCCGAAACCGAAACGCCCGCGATCGGTTTGCCCGTATGGTCGATCACGCGGCCGTAGACGGTGCTGCCGGGTACCTGCGGCACCTCGGTGCGGTCGACCACGTCGACGAAGGCCGTGCCCAGGTCGAGGGCTTTCCCGTTTTTATAGAAGGTGAAGTCGTACATGCCCCCGATGAAACCGGCGGGCGTTTGCAGGGAGGCCCCCTGCGTTTGATCGACCTCCGTCACCGGCATCCGGTGGGTTTCGGAGGCATCATTGCGTGCGGTCAGCAGCAGGTAATCGTCGGTGCCGGCGCCGCTGCACGGAAGCAGGAAAGTGTCGGCGAAGCCCATCTCCACGACATCCGGAACCTTGTAGGCGGCGACATCGGGGAGCTTGTCAGGTTCGTCGGGATCTAAATTTCCCCCCCCCTCCTCGGCAGGAGCGTCGGGCGTAGCGGGATCGGAGCTGCAACAGAGGCAGATCGTGCCGGTCGACAGGAGCAATGCGAAGACTCCCAGGAGGCGGCCGAGCGGTTTCATAGCGTCGTAAGGTCTTTTCATAACGGTCGAGTTTTTTGCGTTCGTTTTCAACAGTCGTTTTCCCGCCTCGGCATAGCTCGCGCAAGAGCGGCTCTGCTCATTTGGCTTAACGAAAACGTTCATTTTCATGCTCCATTTCTCGTCTCGGCAATTCGAGTAAACTCGATTGCACTCGGCTTAACGAAATGGTTCGTTTGTTTTCAACAGTCGTTTTCTCGCCATGGCATAGCTCGAACTGCGTTCGGCTCTGCGCTCGGCTTGGCGAAAACGTTCATTTCATACGGTTTTTATTCCATCGGATTTTGATAGCGATCTTTCTGTCGCGTATCCGGTTGATGTATTCCGTATTGCGCAAACGTTTGTGCAAATATAAAAATTCACTGTAAATTTCACAATCAAATAAAATATATTTTTCGCTTTCGAATGAAATTAAATTTTTTGAAAAATCGTTTCCTTGAATTATTTCGTTATAAATCATGAAATTATGAGAAGCGATCGATTTATATTAATAATAAAATTAAAAAAAACGGATCTGTACGGAAGTCCCCGTTTCTCCTGTTTCCAGAGGATTTCCCGCACTCGATTTTCGTTGCACAACGGTTTGAGCGCGATCTTTTGCGAAGACTGCTCCGCTTGCTGCCGTTTTGCGGGACGATCGTTTTCGATAACGCTTATCCGTACCTATGGTTCGTTCGTCGGGCGTTCGGATCGCCCGACATCATGCAGCGTGCAGGACTGTCGATACGAAACCTCGTCGGGGTATTTTGGCGGATGATCCTGTTTCCGACCGATTCGGACGGAGGAGATGGTTACGACCGTTGCGGGGATGCGGAAAAGGCGGTGCGGTGGAATTTTTAGGAGAGGTGCCGTTCGTCCGGACGGAGCGGTGGGGTATCGGCGGGTTCCGGTATCATTGGCTTTGTTCCATGTTCCGTACCCTGAGCCAGCCCTTGCCTGTTCCGGAAAACGGAACGTTTTCGTTAAGCCGAGCGCAGAGCCGAACTTGTTCAGGCTATGCCGAGGCG
>ERZ857521.2862-NODE-2862-length-15441-cov-3.330755_pt1 | contig 15441 bp, 18 predicted proteins | sample MGYA00519701_ERZ857521 | MGnify/ENA primary metagenome ERZ857521 (study PRJEB31778, sample SAMEA3449346) | human gut metagenome | biome: human gut; feature: human-associated habitat; material: faeces | place: United Kingdom | collected 2010/2012 ...
CAGCGGGAGAAGGATTCGAACCCTCACATACGGAGTCAGAGTCCGCTGTGCTACCTTTACACAATCCCGCTGTGTTCTGACGAACAAGCTATATTATACACGCTTCCTGTGTTTTGTCAACACTTTTTTCAAATCTCCTGAAAGTTTTTCCGGAGCCGGGTCTCCCCGGCCCCGGAAAGCTGTCATCCGGCCATCACTGAGCCAGCTTCAGGTCCTCCGCCGTGAAATACTTCTTCATGGGCTTGTACAGCGCCGCAAAGACCACCAGGCACAGGATGATGCTGGGAAGCATATAGCTCCCGTTATAGAGCAGGGAGTAGAACCACGGGCTGGTCATGGTCATGCCGAAGAACTCATCGGGCATATACTTGCCCCACACCACGGCACCGATGATGTAGTGGGCCAAAAAACGCAGCACGCCGCCGATGACGGTGCCATAGAACACGCTCCACTTCCGGCGGGCCAGCAGGCCTGCGCCAAAGCCCAGCGCCGTAAAGGCCAGGAAGTAGTCGCAGATGATGGTGGTCCAGTCGATGGAGAACTTGTTGCCAATGAGGTAGGTCACGGTGCCGAATACGAAGCCGGCGCCGGCGCCCCAGCCGCAGCCATACCGGACGGCGAACAGGATGATCGGCAGCATCTCCAGCGTGACAGAGCCGCCGTTGGGGAACTCATAGAGCTTGATAAAGCTCAAAATCTCCGCCATAGCGATAAAAATGGCGGCCTCACAGAGGGTACGGGTCTTATTGTTTTTCATGTGTTCGGATCTCCTCCTAAAAAAATTCCCGCATGGCGAGCCATGCAGGCGTCGCAATGCGGAACATAAAATCCCTATGATCGCATTCCTACGCCGGCATTACCCGGATCAGGTTCGAGGGACCGGACGGCGATACGTCTCATCTCAGCCGGCTTGCACCAGCGCCCCTTGGATTGTAGCGCCATCTTATCATGCCGAACGCTGTCTGTCAATCGCTATTTTCCACAAAAAGAGGAGCATCCCGCCGAATGCTCCCCGTCTGTCTTATTCTCCGGCTTTCTCCGGCGCCGTCAAGCCCTTTTCCAACGCCGTCAGGCCCTCCTCCATCCGCCGGAAGCTGCTCATATCCGGCTGGCGAAGCGTCTGCTCTGCCTGCTGTAAGCGCTCCAGCAGCTGGCAATTCATCTGCTCATAGTCCGCCTGCGCCGTGCGGCACCACTCCCGCTGCCGGGCCGCCAGTTGACGCAGCCGGGTCACGGCTTCCTCCCGGAACTGCTCCGTGCGGCGGTGGGCACTGATCTCGATCTGGGCCACATGGTCCTTCAGAGACTCGTATTCGTCCGCCTGTACCTTCAGTTGGGCGCAGCGCTGCTCCAGCTCCTGATTCCGGGCCTCCGCATCCGCCAGTTGCCGGCGCAGACGGCGGCAGGTCTCCTCGTTGTCCTGCAAATTCAGCAGCTGCGCCTGTGTCACCCGCTGGGTATTCTCCAGCGTCTGGTTCTCCTTCCGGAGGGTCTCATTCTCCGCCTCCAGCGCCGCCACACGCTCCTCGTGCTCCCGGCCGGTCCTTTCAATATATGCGATCACATCGCTGCGGTCAAAGCCGCCGAACATACTGGTCTTAAAGCTGGTGCTCATCCGTGATCCCCCCGCAAATTCTTTTACCCTACCATATCACAAAACGCCGTTTTTTACAAGCCACAAAATAAAAAAGCGGAAGGGGACTGCTTCCCTCCCGCCCGATCTGAAGCTTACAGGATCGGCTCCCCGGCTCTTACGGCTCTTCCTTCTCCTTCTCCTTCTTCCGCTCCCGCAGGAGCTCCACAAGCTCCGATGTCCAGCACACAGCAAGTATGCCCAGCACCGCCACAGGAAACAGGAACAGGTGCTTGTGTTTTTTCCACATCGTCAGCTCCCTTCTCCGGCCCTGTTTTCCCTCTTTATCTTTACAATAACGCACAAATTGTGCGAAGTCAACATTTTTCGCAAGGATATTCCGCAAAATCCAGATCATGTAACACATAGGTGAATGTACATCACCATGCCCGAAATCCATCACACCGCAGCATGACACCTCCTCCGCTCACATCTCTTCATTTTCTTCATATTGCCAAAGTCTCCGATATTTCCCTCCGCTTCCAGTATTGTTAATAAGTAAACAGTCTATTTTTGCAGATATTTCTTGCTTTTTTGTGCCATTTGGTATAGACTAATCGAGAACGACTTATTTTGAGAGGCTGGCTTGAACAATATGAGCAATCCCTACAAGACACGGGAAGGCGGCGCTACCGTCACCGTCTTTGTTCCCTACGACTGCAACAATCACTGCCCCTTCTGCATCAACAAAAAGGAGTATGCCGACTGCTCCGGCTTCAGTCTGGATGCCATTCTCCGCAGCATCCACACCATGGATGAGATCACGCCCCGCTGCGACTTCGTCTTTACCGGCGGCGAGCCCCTGGCAGATCTGGGATCCCTTCAGAAGATGCTGGACGCCATTCCCAACACCCACAGAATTTTTATCAACACCACCTTCCCCGTGCAGCAGAAATACTCCGCCGACGAGATGATCGCCTTCACGAAGCGCAACCGGGACAAGATCACCTGCATCAACATCTCCCGCCATTTGGTGAAGTACGTGGAGGAGTCCCCGGACGAGGTAGTGGGCCGCATTGCCTGCCCCACCCGCATCAACTGCGTGCTGTATAAGAACTACCCCGCCCAGAAGCTGACGGATTACGTGGAGCGCTTCCTACCCTACCGCATCCCCATCCAGTTCCGCTACGACTACACCGAGACCACTCCGGAGAACCTCTATGAAGAGGAGCACGACAAGATCCTTCAGGACCTGAAGAAGCAGTTCACCTACAAGGGGCTGGACGGCTGCCGGATGCGCAACGGCTTCCACTTCGAGTATAAGGGCCTTCACATGACCTACCACAAGACCCTTCCCTATTCCACCATCGTGGAGACTGGCGACGACGGCATCACCTACGACATTCTGTACGATATCCTCATCAAGCAGAACGGCGAGATCCACTCCGACTGGACCGGCGTGAAGCTGGACGTGGAGAAGTACCGCCACGTGACCTACGAGCCGTACGACCTGCGGGTTCTGGACGGCACCATCGACTTCTGATGCAAACATCCCCCACTGTACTCACTGTACAGCGGGGGATGTTTCCGTCTCTCCCCCAAAAAATCAGTCCCTTTTCAAGATAAGTGTTGCTATGTATAATCGTGAATTATGTGTAACAATTTCTTTCGCTTCGTTCCTGCCCCTATATTTGGCAAAGAGAACCTACCCGCCACGAAATACCTCGATTGTGACATCATGCTCTTCTGGTGGTTAGAAAAGAACAAAGACCTCACCACCAAGCAGATGGTAGATGAACTGTACTCCCTTATATGTAATCGCATCAACGACCCGATTACATACAAGGAGCTTAAGAGTATGAAGTTGGGACTTGATACCAAGGGCATCATTCCAGTACAAGTTTAACCGATGCAGGGCACCGAAAAGAGCCGAAGGCAACTTCGGCATCTTTTCATACCTTGAAAGTAACACAAAAATATTGTATAATATAGAAAAGTCGGAACAATTTGCTGGCTTTTCGGTCTATACAAATAATGAAGTAGCTAGACAAATTCAAATTTGACAAAGGAGTGTGATAATATGAGAAAAAAAGTAGTTACAGGTATTTGCATCTTGTTGGCTATCGTTCTTTTGATACCCATTCCTATGCGTCTGAAAGACGGCGGCACAGTTGTATATAATGCTATCCTGTATCAAGTTGAGAATGTGCATAGAATAGACCCAGAAGCCACGTCCGAAAATGATTACCTTGAGGGAATGATAGTAAAAATCCTTGGCATTGAAGTCTATAACGATGTTGAGTAAATAGATTAGCCAATTTCAATTTGTCGAACTGAATAGTATATATCCCATAGGAGGAGCAAGGTTGAAATATACCTTGCTCCTTTTCATGTGCTTAGAGTTCCGTTAAATCGACGAAGGATTTGGCGGATAGGCTTATATCAACACAAAAGGTAAAAGGGATAAAAATCAAACCCTCCGGCTAAGCCGGAGGGTTGACGAGGCCCTATAAGGGCCTATTACGGACGAAGCCCCTTAAGGGGTTTCATTTATGCCTTGGGATTCTTACTACCCGTAAACGGGTCTATAAATTCCTTTATGCTAATCTGATCGGATATTTTGTCCTCCTCCAACTGGTTCTATGTACGCCTTGATCGCTTTCTTGTTGCATCCTACCGTATCCACTTGCTGGCACAACTTCCGCAGTATGATCCCTACGTCCTCTTTTATCCTTCCGCAAACCTCCATTCGTCTATATTTCGGCGCAAACACCACATGGTATCGGCAACGCCAGCTGGTATGTTCTAAGCTACTTCCATCTACTTCTTTCATGAATTACTCTCCTTGTTCTTGTAAGCTTTGGTCGGCAAACCTTTTCCTCACTCTAACTCGGAGACTTTTTCTTGTCATCTTTTCCCCTCGCCATAGGCTATTTTTACCCCCGGCAGAGCCGGGGGTTGTCTTTGGTTGCCAATGCAGAAAAAGCAGGACAAGCGCCCTGCTTTTTCCGATGCAGCGTTACACGGTGCCGGTGACGGTCACTGTGGTGGTGCCGGGGGTGACGGTATAGGTGCCATCCGTCTCCTGGGTATAGGTGGCCGCCGGGACGGTGATCTGCCCGGCAATGGTGGCAAAGGTGCCGGTGGCAGCATCGTAGGTGTAGTTGTCTCCTTCCTTCCACGCATCGCCGTTATACGTCACCGTCAGACCGGTGAGGGCCGGGTCGAAGGTATCCGTCAGGATCACGTTGTCCCCTGCCGTGGCGGCGGTATTGCCGAAGTTCTGGAGGACGAAGGTATAGGTCAGCTGTCCGCTCTCCGTGACGGTGGCGGGGCAGATGGCCTTGCTGACGGTGAGGTCCGCCCGCTGGGCCGCCGCCAGTGTGGCCTGCGCCGTCAGGGATGCTGCCAAACCGCCGCCGGTGACGGTGGCCGTGTTGGTGATGGCGGCCTCCTGATCCAGCGGTGCATAGCGGGTAACAGCGGCCTCGTACACCAGCAGCGCATTGCCTCCGGCGGGGACGGTGAGACCGGTGACGGTCAGGGGAGGCCCTGCCGTCACCGTGGGGGTCGTTTGCAGGACACCGTTGACATATACCCGCAGTGTCCCCTCGTTGTAGGTCAGCGGGTACACGGTGTCCGTGCCGAAGGCGTAGCCACCCAGATTGTCCGTCAGCGCCAGTTCCGTCAGGGGCGCTGTGCCGCCGTTCACCAGCGACAGCACGTAGGTGACGTTGTCTCTGGCGGTGTAGCGGCTGCTGGCCGCCGTCTTGGTGAGGGTCAGCGTCTCCAGCAGCTCACCGGTGACGGTGTTGGAATTGGAGGTGCCGCCGTTATAGATCAAGGTGGCGAAGTTGGTAAAGCTTGCCATGACATCCACTCCTGTTCGATAGTCGGTGGGGCCGCAGCCCCAATACAGCATATGCCGCAGCATCAAAGCGGTTGACGGCACCGGGCAGACTCTATTATAATAGGTAGCATTGATGCCAGCATGAAAGAAGGGATGTTCCATAGAGCTGAAACAATTGCAGGCGGCCTTTTCCGGCCATGTGCCGGGCCTGCTGGGGGCCACCGCCGCCTATGCCGTGCTGGTGCCGGTGGCGGAGACGGCGGAGGGTCTGAGCCTGCTGTATGAGGTGCGCTCCCCTGCCCTGCACCACCACAGCGGGGAGGTCTGCTTCCCCGGCGGGCGCATGGAGCCGGGGGAGACGCCGGAGCAGTGTGCCCTGCGGGAAACGTGGGAGGAGCTGGGCATCCCCCCGGAGGACATCCTGCTGCTGGGCCGGGCGGACTTCCTGCACCTGCGCTCCGAGGCCCTGATGCACCCGGTGCTGGGACAGGTGGCCCCGGCGGCGCTGGAGCGGCTGCGGCTGAACCCCGCCGAGGTGCGGCAGACGTTTCTGGTGTCGCTGGACTGGTTGGCGGCCCATCCGCCGGAGGTGTACCGGTATCCCCTGCTGCCGGTGGGAGCAGAGCAATTCCCCTATGACCGGGTGCAGGCGCCGCCGGACTACCGGTGGACACCGGGGCAGGCGGAGGTACCGGTGTATGATGGGCTGCCCTACCCCCTGTGGGGGCTCACCGCCCGCATCACCCGTCATGTGGTGCAGCGGGCCACCGAGGGGGCGGAATAGAAAAATCAGGCGGAGGAGTAGCTGCTTCTCCGCCTGATTTTTCTTTTGGCTGCCAAAACATAGCCCCTCCCTCCCTAATGGGGAGGGAGGGGCTTTCCTATTATTTTCCTCCCCGCCGGAAGAAGGCCGCCACCACGGCACCTGGACCGGCGTGGGTGCCGATGACGCTGCCGATGCACACGGACTCCAGCGCCTCCGTGCCGTTTTCCCACAGAGGGGCGCTGTCGGCCACATACTTTTGCAGCAGGGCGTCGCTGAGCCCGGAATAGCCCAGCAGCAGGGGCATGGAGAAGTCGATGCCGCCGCTCTCGTGGATCTTCTGCACCAGCAGATTGTTGCCCTGCCGGGAGCCGCGGGCCTTGCCGATGATGGTCACCTCGCCGTCCGTCAGGGTCAGCACCGGGTGGATGTTCAGCAGCCCCCCGGCAAAGGCAGCGGTCTTGGAGATGCGCCCGCCCTTTTTCAGATACTCCAGCGTGTCCACCAGCCCGATGATGCACACGTCCTGCCGCCGCCGCTCCAGCAGCGCCGCCAGCTCTCCGGCGTGCAGATGGGCGTTGTCAATGGCGTACCGGGCCAGGATACCGGAGCCGATGGAGGCGGACATGGTGTCCACCACGAAGATGTTCTCCCGTCCCTCAGCTGCGATACAGGCGCTCTGATAGGTACCGGACAGCTTGTGGGAGATGGTCAGCACCACGGCGCTGTCCCCGGCGGCCTCCACCTGATCGAATAGCTGGGCGAAAGCGTCAGGGGAGGGCTGGCTGGTGGTGGGCAGCACGTCCGACTCCACCAGCCGCTCATAAAAGCGCTGGCGGTCGATGTCCACGCCGTCCAGCAGCTCCTCCGTCCCGAAGTGGATGGTCAGGGGTACGATGTGTACCTGCCTGCGGTACTGCTCCGGCAGGTCGATGGTGGAATCTATGATGATTCTGGTCATAAGTCTGTTTCTCCGTTCTGTGATTTTCGGGGGTCTGCCAAGCGCTCCAGATGGCCGCTGATGCAGGTTAGGGCGTCGTACATGACCTGCCGCTGCTCCGGTGTCAAGCCCTCGCTGGCGGCCTCCACCAGCCGGTCGATCTTCCCTGCAATGGCCCGGCCCGTCTCCTGCCCCTTCTCCGTCAGCGTCAGGGGACTGCGGTATCGCTTGTCCGGCCGGGTGACGTAGCCGTTCTGCTCCAGATATTCCAGCGACCGGGACACGGCGGCCTTATCCTCCTCGCACCGGTCGCACAGCTGCCCGGCGGTTAGCGGCCCCAGCTGCGTCAGATAATAAAGACACGAGACGTGAGGCCCCTTCAAATGAAATTCGGACATCTCCTCCGCCTTGATGCGGCGGATGCTACGGCTGATTTTGGCAATCAGCACGGTAAAGGTCTCGAAGCGCTGCTGCATGGTGGCTCCTCCTTAAATGTTGATAAATCAACAAGTGTGACGTATCATACCACGCAAATGTTGATTTGTCAACAAAAACTTTTTCCGGCATGACAGGGGGAATTTGCGTCAAAAGGTTGACATTTCTGCCGGATATGGTACACTAAAGCTCATACTGAGGGAGTAGATGGCTCGGCAGCGAGTGGCAAGTCAACAGACTGATGGGACCCCATCTGGCTTGTCTTAAACAACGAGACTCAAGTATGGCGAGGGTCGTGCTTGGGCGTTTTGGTCAGGCACGCCGTGCCTGATTTTCTTTTTTTGGAGGGAACCATCATAGGACTGTTAGAATTGTCTCTCATTGCGGTGGGGCTGTCTATGGACGCCTTCGCCGTCTCTGTCTGCAAGGGCCTGTCCACGCAGACGCTGCAAAGGCGGCACTATCTCATCGTGGGTGCGTGGTTCGGAGGCTTTCAGGCGCTGATGCCCACCCTGGGCTATCTGCTTGGCTCCACCTTCGAGCAGTATATCACGTCGGTGGATCACTGGGTGGCCTTCATCCTGCTGTCCGTCATTGGCGGCAATATGCTGAAGGAAGCCTTCTCCAAGGAGGAGGAGACTGCCGACGCCTCCTTTGCCCCCAGGGCCATGCTGCTGCTGGCGGTGGCCACCAGCATCGATGCGCTGGCAGTGGGCATCACCTTCGCCCTGCTGCCGGGGGTGAACATCGTGGCGGCGGTGCTGTTTATCGGCTGCATCACCTTCATCCTCTCCGCCGTGGGCCTGAAGGTGGGCAACGTCTTTGGCCTGAAATATAAGAACAAGGCGGAGATGGTGGGCGGTGCCATCCTGATCCTCATGGGCCTGAAAATTCTGCTGGAGCATTTGGGCCTCATCCAGTTCTGAACTCTGTAAGCGTAGAAAGCGACCCTGTCCAAAGCCGGACAGGGTCGTTTTTTACCGAAATATCTGCGAAGTATTTTCCCTTTACAGCATCATGATACCGGCGCTTTCACAGGTCTGTACCGTCTCCGGGTCCCAGAGACTGGCCTGCACCTCCCCGATGTGACAGGTGCCGATCATCATCATGCACAGGCGGCTCTGGCCGATGCCGCCGCCGATGGTCAGGGGCAACTCCCCCGCCAGTAGCATCCGGTGGAATGGGAGAGTGCGCCGATCGTCGCAGCCGCTGGCGGTGAGCTGGCGGTCCAGCGCCGCCTCGTCCACTCGAATGCCCATGGAGGAGATCTCGAAGCTCCGCTCCAGCACCGGGTTCCACAGCAGGATGTCGCCGTTGAGCTGCCAGTCGTCGTAGTCCGGCGCACGGCCATCGTGAGGCTGGCCGGAGCGCTTCAGGTTTCCGCCGATCTGCATGAGAAATACCGTGTGGTGCTCCCGGCAGATGGCGTCCTCCCGCTGCTTGGGAGTCAGGTCCGGGAACCGATCCTCCAGCTCTTGGGTGGAGATGAAATACACGTCCCGGTCGATGCGGGTGTGCAGGCTGGGAAAGGCAATGTCCAGCGCATCATTGGTCTCGCAGACGGCTCCCATAATAGCCCGCACCGTCTGGCGCAGATAGCTCTCCGTCCGATCCTCACGAAGGATGACCTTTTCCCAGTCCCATTGATCCACATAGATGGAGTGGAGGTTGTCCACCACCTCATCCCGCCGGATGGCGTTCATGTCGGTGAAGAGGCCCTTGCCGGGGTGGAACTGATAGCGCTTCAGAGCCAGCCGCTTCCACTTGGCCAGAGAGTGGACCACCTGCCCGGTGGCGTGTACGTCGGGGATATCGAAGGAGACAGGGCGCTCCACGCCGTTGAGGTTGTCATTCAACCCCGAATTTTCTTCCACAAACAGTGGGGCGGAGACCCGCCGCAGATTCAGGGCATTGCCGAGATTCACCTGAAAATTGCTCTTGATAAACTCAATGGCCCGCTGCATTTCATAGACAGACAACGGGGTTTTGTAGCCCTGTGGGATACAGACCTTGCTCATTGCGTAAGCACCTCTCTTTTTTGAAAAAATATACAGCTATTATAGGAGCATTTGCCGAAAAATACAAGAAAAAATTGAAATAGCTGCACAAGAAAATTTGAAAGAGTTGAACAAGGCAAGTTGAAATAATTGAAAGGGTTTGGGGCAGGAGAATACCGAGAAATACGCAGTACCTTTGAGCAGTGAGCTGCACAGAGCTGCGCCTTGTCATAGAAGCGGAGAAAATGGGTAAGCAGAGCATACCAGCAAGCGAGGGATGGCACCGCCTGACGATTCGCAAAATGTCCTCCGCCGACGGAGTTTCCTGTCGTATGGATACACCTTCCGCTTATTGCCGGGATTTTTTTGCTTTTTTGAAACTACTCCTGTCTGCTGGCAGGGAGCTTCTTATTTTCTTAATACCTTTCCCGCTTGCCGACGGGGGCGTGTCTTATTGGTACTTCTCCCGTATGGCCCGGAAGGCGGGGAGACTGCGCAGGATCATGTCGTGGGAGACGCAGTAGCTCAGCCGCAGGAAGCCTGGGCAGTGGAAGGCGGTGCTGGGGACCACCAACAGGTCATGCTCCAGCTTGGCCCGCTGGGAGAAGGCCACATCGTCGCCGTCAGGGACCCGGACGAAGAGATAGAAGGCGCCCTGCGGCGGGATGCACTCGTAGCCCATCTGGGTCAGCTCCCGATAGAGCAAGCGGCGGTTGGCATCATAGGCCGCCAAGTCCGGCCGGGCATCGGCGCACCGCTGGAGAGCCAGCTGCACCAGCGTCGGCGGGCAGACATGGCCGGAGCTGCGGGCGGCCCCGGCTACAGCGTGGAGCACGTCGGCCTGACCCTCTACGCAGGAGGGGACGCAGACGTAACCGATGCGCTCACCGGGCAGGGACAGGGATTTGGAGTAGGAGTAGCACACCAGCGTATTGGGATAGATGGTGGGCAGGAAGGGGACCTCCACGCCGTCGTAGACCAGCTCTCGGTAGGGCTCGTCGGCTATCAGGTAGATGGGGTGGCCGAACTGGGTACTCTTGCGGCGAAGAAGCTCCGCCAGCCCCTCCAACGTCTGGCGGCTGTACACCACGCCGGTGGGATTGTTGGGGGAGTTGACCAAAACTGCCTGTGTATGGGACGTTAAATGGGCCTCTAAAATGTCCAGAGAGATCTGGAAGGTGTCCAGATCGGCGGGGACGGACACCAGCTTGCCGCCGTTGGATTCCACAAAGGGGAGGTACTCCGGAAAATAGGGGGCGATGGCCACAAATTCACTGTCCGGCGATACGGTCAGCGCCCGGATGACGGAGATCAGGGCGGCGGCAGCGCCGCAGGTAAAGAACAGCTCCTCCGGGCGGATGGTCATTCCGAAGCGGTGGGTCAGATCCTCCGCCACGGCCCGGCGGGTGCCGTCGAAGCCGCCGGCCATGGAGTAGCCGTGGACCTGAATGGGATCGGTGTCGTGCAGCACATCCAGCAGGGCCTGCTGCACCGGCTGCGGGGCGGGGATGCTGGGATTACCCAGGGAATAGTCGAACACGTTTTCCGGGCCTACCTCCGCCGAGCGGCGCAGACCGTAGGCGAACAGCTCACGGATCATGGAGGGGGCACTGCCCAGCTTTTCATACGTCGGATTGACCATGGTTCCAGCTCCTTTTCCTGAATTTTTGACTGATATCAATATGTGTAAAGCGATACTACCTAACAAATAAATCGGTGCAAATCGGCGGCAGGCAGGGGAAATCGGGCGCCGCAAAGACCGACTTTATGCCCATTATACATCCTACGGACGGGAACGTCAACGAAAATGGTTGAATGATTCAGTAAAAATATGGCGAATGGGGGTTGACGAGGACCGGGGAGAGACGATACACTATATCCATATGAACGAAATTATGCCATTGATGCCGATGCGATCGATGGTACACAAAGCAGTGCTGCGGGTGCGGCGCTGAAAGAACAGTGGAGTAGGAGTGGAAAAGATGAACGAGATGAAAACGCTGCCGCTGGCCTTCACCTATGTGGGGGTATTTCTGGGGGCGGGCTTCGTGTCCGGCCCGGAGCTGTGGCAGTTCTTCGGGGCCTTCGGCAACTGGGGCTATGTGGGTTTTCTGTTGGCGGCGGTGCTGTTTACCCTGTTCGGTATTTTGCTGGTGCGGCTGACGCAGGTGGCCCACACCGATGAAATGGATCGGCTGCTGGTGCCTTGGAATATCCCGTGGCTGCGGGCAGCCTCCGGCATTGTGGCGGCGGCCTTCCTGTTCGTCGTGGTGGTCATTATGGCGGCGGGGTCCGGAGCGCTATTAGAGCAGATGACGGGCCTGCCTACATGGATCGGCAACGCCCTGTTCATGCTGGCGGTGGCGCTGGTAGCCCTGCTGGGAGTGACCGGCATGGTCAGCGCCTTTTCGGCGCTGATCCCGGTGCTGGTGCTGGCCACACTGGCCTTTGCCGCAGCGGCCTGCATAAAGTTCGGCACGGGGAATATCTTCCGGTTGGAGAACGTCAACACCAATCCCCTGATGCCCACATGGCTGGTGGCATCCCTGACCTTTGTGGCCTATAACCTGCTGGGGGGCATCGGCATCATGGCGCCCATCGGCAAGCTGGTGAAGAAGCGCTCGGTGATCTACTGGGGCATTACGCTGGCGGGGGTGATGCTGACGGTGGTGGCGGCCAGCATCCTGTTCAGCATGGCGGTGTATCCGGCGGCCATTGAGGCGGAGCTGCCCATGGTGGCGGTGGCCACGGCCATCAGCCCCACGCTGGGGACGGTTTACGGCATCGTGCTGCTGCTGAGTATGTTCTGCAACGCACTGGCATCGCTGGTGGCCATGCTGACCTACATGGAGCAGAAGCAGGCGGTGTTCCGCAAGCACAAAAAGCTGACGCTGGCAGCGGCGGCGGTGCTGTCGTGGATCGGCAGTCTGGCGGGCTTCGGGGATCTGATCAGCGTTATTTTCCCGGTGTTCGGCTATCTCAGTGTGGTATTCTTAGTGTGTATGATCGTGCACTTCATTCAGTGCAAGCGGCGGGAAAAGCAGCCCGCCTGAGGAAAGTGACAGAAGATATCCCCCGGAGGTATTGTCTCCGGGGGATATCTTCCGTCATGGGAAATTACTTGATAGACTTGAAATGATAAGGCGTCACAGGGCATCGGTATCATGCTGCGCCTGAGCGTGCCACAGCCGGGCATACTGCCTCCTCCGCCAGCAGCTACCGATGGCTGCCCCGCTGGACGATGCAGCGAACACCAGAATCTCGTCGCAGAAGCGGCAGGAGGCCAGCCGGTGACTGATTTAGACAGAGGTGCGTCCGCCGGAGATGTGACGGAAGCGGCGGTACACCTCGTACTCCGACACCGGACCCAGCGCCGCCGGTGGGTCCGTCCCGCAACATGAAGGGGGCGTTTTGTACAGCGCACGGGCCATCATCAGCTTCCGGGCCTCGCCGCCGGAGGTGATGACCACCCGTTTGGCTCCGCCGCCAGCCGGGAATCGTCATCGCAGATGGCGATGTGCATCTCTTCCACATCCTTGCGGCGATGTGATAAAAACAGGGCCGTACTACAAGCATATCCCGGCCCGTCAGGCAAATACCACCTGCACCAGCAGCATATAGGTGATGGTGCCGCCGGCGATGGACAGGAGGGAATTGCGCCGCCACAGGTGCAGTCCGGCGGTAACGGCAATGGCAATGCACTCCGGCAGCCACTGACCGGCGGAGGCGAAGGAGACGTTCCGCAGACTGTACACCAGCAGCAGGCCCATCATGGCCGGAGGCAGCAGGGTACACAGCTCCTGCAGGAACTTGGGCAGCGGCTTGCCGTGGGGGAACAGGATGGGCGGCAGGAACCGGGTGATGACGGTACCCACGGTGATGGCCAGCAGGATGATGAGTGTTTGGATGGCGTTCAGGCGCATAGCTTTTTCCTCCCTATCAGCAGACTGGCGAAGATCAGCACCATAGAGGGGATCACCAGGTTATCCGGGCCGCAGACCAGCAGGGCCACAACGGCACAGGCGATGCCGATGGCTCCCGGCAGGCGGCGCTGCTTCTGCCGCAGCTGCTCCAGAAACAGCACCACGAACAGAGCCGTCAGGGCGAAATCCATGCCGGAGATGTCGAAGGGCAGCACGCCGCCCAATACGCCTCCCAGCATGGAGGCCATGATCCAGTAGCTCCAATCCAGCAGGGAGATGGAGAGATAGAATTTTCCGGTGTCCACGCCCTCCGGCGGCTCCACGGTGGAGACCACGGAGAAGGTCTCGTCGCAGAGAGTATAGTACAGCATCCAGCGCTTCCAGCCCAGATCGTCGTATTTTTTCAGCATGGACACGCTGTAAAACAGGTGCCGGGCGCTGATGGTGAGACTCAGCAGGAACACCTCTAACGGATCGAAGCCTGCCGCCAGCAGGGGGACGGCGGCATACTGGGTGCTGCCGCCGAAGGCGATGGCACTGAACAGGCCGGACCACAGGGGGCCGTAGCCGATGGCCTGCATCAGCATCCCATAGGTGGCGCCCAGCACCAGAAAGCCAGCCAGAATGGGGACGGTGTGGGGGAAAGCGGCCCGCAGGGCTGACCGCCAGGAGGAGGGGGAGGACTGCATAAAATATCACTTCCGGTGCAAGGATAGTCGAAATGAGACAGATAGATGGATTATAGCGGAGAGAGCAGCGATTGACAATGGGAAAATGTGCCAGATTTTATAGGGAAAAACCACACTGGGACTGGAAATATGCGGTGAAATGGCGTATACTTATAAAATACGACTTGTAAGAAGGAAAGCGAGGCGCTTTTTATGGAGGAAACGAGAAGCTTTGGATACGTCTGCCCCAAGTGCGGCAAGGCCGTGGTGGCCCGGCGCAGCAAGTTCGCCCTGTCGGCGGCAGCGGTACGGATGGAGTGCCCCAAGTGCGGGGAGTCGGCGCTGGAAGTGCAGACCGACGGCGTGCGCTTTCGGCTGTGGGTACCCTGCGGCCTGTGCGGCGGGGTACATCAGGCGGAGTGCAGCGCTCAGGAGCTGCTGGAGGGCCGTGGCATCGCCCTGGCCTGCCCGGAGACGAAGCAGCTGTGCTGCTACGCCGGAGAGGAGAGCCAGGTGATGGCCCGGACGGAGGAGCTGGCCATCCGAGTAGACAAGGAGCGCTCGGAGCAGCGAGAGGCGTTCACCGACAACGTCATCATGTATGAGGTGCTGTCGGAGTTGAAGGACATGGCCGGCCGGGGCGGTGTAAGGTGTACCTGCGGCAGCCGGGACTACGGCATCCGCATCCACCGGGACGCCGTGGATCTGACCTGCCGGGCCTGCGGCGGGAGGCTGCGGCTCCCGGCGGCTACGGATGAGGATCTGGACCAGCTTTGCTGTCGTATGACGCTGGAGATCCCCGGGCGAAAGGACGGCGTATGATCGAATTACTGTCTCGTTGGTTTATCCGGAACCGGGAAAATACCGGAGATCCAGCGGTGCGGCTGGCCTACGGCCGCCTGTGCGGGCTGGTAGGGATCGGTCTGAACCTGCTGCTGTTCGGCGGAAAGCTGTTCGCCGGGACTGTCAGCGGCTCGGTGGCCGTGACGGCGGATGCCTTCAACAACCTGTCGGATGCAGGTTCGTCGGTGGTGACGCTGCTGGGCTTTCAGCTGGCGGGGAAGAAGCCGGATCCCCAGCACCCCTTCGGCCACGGGCGCATCGAGTATATCTCAGGGCTGGTGGTGTCGGGACTGATCCTGCTGATGGGCGTGGAGCTGGGGAAGTCCTCCGTGGAGAAGATCCTGCACCCGGAGGCGGTGGACTTCAGTCTGCTGGCGGTGGGGATTCTGGTGGCATCCATCGCCGTGAAGCTGTATATGTACCTGTATAACCGCCGTATCGGCAGGGGG
>ERZ857521.2871-NODE-2871-length-15404-cov-3.327187_pt1 | contig 15404 bp, 15 predicted proteins | sample MGYA00519701_ERZ857521 | MGnify/ENA primary metagenome ERZ857521 (study PRJEB31778, sample SAMEA3449346) | human gut metagenome | biome: human gut; feature: human-associated habitat; material: faeces | place: United Kingdom | collected 2010/2012 ...
CGGCGGCATCGGCGGCCTGATGACCGCTTACCGCCTGGCAGAAAAAGCTCCGGAGCTGTCCATCTGCCTGATGGAACGGGGCCGGGATATCCGGGACCGCATCTGTCCCATTGTAGCCGGTAAGGTCAAGAAGTGCATCAAGTGTGATCCCTGCGCCATTATGGAAGGTCTGGCTGGCGCCGGCGCCTTTTCGGACGGCAAGTATGTCATCTCCACCGAATACGGCGGCTGGCTCACCGACTTTCTTCCGCCTGAAACGGTGATCCGCTACATTGAGGAAGCGGACAGCATCATGGTACAGCACGGAGCCACCACCGAGCGGTTCCAGCCCAATGACGAACTCAAGCGGCTCTGTCTGGAGTATGACCTGCACATGCAGCAGGCTCAGGTCAAGCATCTCGGCACCGACTCCAACTTTGAGACCATGGGACACCTCATCGACTCGCTCCGGGACAAGGTGGACATCCACTCCCGCACCACCGTCACCGATGTGGACCGGGAAACCCATCAGATCACAGCCTGTGATGCCGAGGGTGAGCACCAGTTCACAGCGGATCGTATCATCTTTGCGGTGGGACGGGCCGGCTCCAACTTCTTCTCGGGCTGGTGCCAGAAAAACGGCATTCCCCTGCGCAACAACCAGGTGGACATCGGTGTGCGGGTAGAGCTGCCCTCGATGATCTGGGATCACTTCTCCAAGAAGATCTACGAGCCCAAGATCCTCTACCGCTCCAAGCAGTATGGCGACACCACCCGGATGTTCTGCTTCAATGAGCGGGGCCAGGTGGTCACCGAGAACACCGACGGCATTCTCACCGTCATTGGTCATGCCTTCCGCAGCGAGGAGAAAAAGTCCAAGAACTCCAACTTCGCACTGCTCTCCACCATCCGCTTTACTCAGCCCTTCAACTCCCCCATCGAATATGCCCGCCATGTGGCAAGCCTTGCCAACCTCATCAGCGGCGGCAGCGTGCTGGTACAGCGCCTGGGCGACCTGATGGCAGGACGGCGCACCGATGAAAAGCGTCTGGCCCAGTCCTATACCCGCCCCACCCTGGATGCAGTTCCCGGCGATCTGAGCCTGTGTATGCCCAAGCGTCAGCTGGACAACATCGTGGAGACCCTCTATGCCCTGGACAAGATCGCACCCGGCACTGCCAACTACGATACCCTGCTCTACGGCATCGAGTGCAAGTACTACTCCGCCCGTCCGGAGTGCGAAAACTTTGTGCTGCACGGCACCAGAGAGATCTATGCCATCGGCGACGGCGCCGGTATCACCCGCTCTCTTTCCCAGGCTGCTGCCAACGGCCTGTATGTAGCGGATCAGATCCTTGCCGCCCGCTGACTTTCCCCAAAATACAGCAAAATGCCCGGGTCACGGTGACCCGGGCATTTTTTGTTCAGAATTCTGTTGTTACCGCTTCCAGCCGTTCTTGTATACCAGCTCTTCCAGCGGCTTGCGGTCCCGCGGACGGCCCTCTTCAGCCGGATAGCCCAGAGGAGTCAGTGCGACCACATCATACTCTGCGGGAATGCCCAGTGCCTCCTTGAGAGGTTCCTGGGTAAATCCGCCGATCCAGCAGGTGCCAAGGCCTTCGGCAGTGGCAGCCAGCATCATGAAGCTCATGGCAATGGAGCAGTCCACTGTGGAGGCACGCTGGTCACAGCCCATGACCCGGGTGCTGTCCGAGCAGACGATCACAGCCATGGGAGCCTTGCCCATCAGAGCCTGACCCATGCAGGCCTCCTGGACCTTCTTCATCAGGTCGGGATCGTCCACCACAATGAAACGGGTGGCATTGGAGCAGCGGGCAGTGGGTGCCAGACGGCCGGCTTCCAGAATGCGCTGGAGCTTTTCCGGCTCAACCGGACGCTTCTCAAAATCACGGATGCTCTTTCTGGTTTCAATGGATTCATATACAGTCATGGTTTACAGACCTCCTGTCCGGAAAAATGGATATTCCTGTACTTAAAATTATATCGCAGACCGGAGTATCTGTAAAGAGCGCCCCTAAAATGAAAAAAGACCGGAAAAACCGGTCTTTGGATAATCGAGCGATTGATTTGTGCGCAGGAGAGTGATTACTCAGCGAAGCCGGACTCTACCAGCTTAACCAGACCGTCCACAGCCTGCTCCTCATCGGAACCATCTGCCATGATGCGGATTGTAGTACCGCCTACGATACCCAGGGACAGTACACCCAGAAGGCTCTTGGCATTTACTCTTCTCTCATCCTTCTCAACCCATACAGAAGACTTTTACTCATTCGCCTTCTGGATAAAGAAGGTAGCCGGACGAGCGTGCAGACCAACCTGATTCTTAACAGAAACTTCCTTTACGAACATAGCAATAACTCTCCTATTTCATTGATTTAACTTGACCATATCGTGTGGCATACTTCAAACTGTACATACCATCTGATAACATTATAGCATAACTCGGATTTCCGTCAATTCAAAAAACGCAATTCAAAAGTCAAAACCCGGTTTTTTCTGCTTGTTTTCTAAGCATTTCCTGCTTCCAGGGGCTGTATTTGTGCAGATAAACTATAAAATTTTCAACATGTTCAGCAGATTGTTCAGCACTGGGACAATCATTGCCGGGAGAAGGTTGGCTGTTTTGATTTTGGCGTTCATCAGGAGGTTGAGTCCGATGCAGATCACAATGGCATATCCCACCATACAGATCATATTCAGCAGATCATCGGATATATAAGGCGCCAGGAATCCGGCACAGAGTGTGATGGCTCCCTGATAGATCAGGGTCGGCACAGCGGCAAAGGCCACGCCGATTCCCAGGCTCGAGGCCAGTACCAGACAGGTGACAAAATCCAGGGTGCTCTTGACCAGCAGCACTTCGTTATTGCCGGTAAGGCCCTCATTGAGCGCACCTACAATGGACATGGCTCCTACACAGGTGATGATGGACGCAGTGATGAATCCCTGGGAAAAGCCCTCGATATGTACCCGCTTTTCCACAGCGTCCCCCAGGCCGCTGAGCCGGTCATCGATCCGCAGCAGCTCGCCTGCCAGACACCCCAGCACCAGGCTCACCAGCAGCAGCAGACCGCCGCTGTCACTGATGCCGCCGTCGGCATCCACTGTAAACATCGAGGCGATCACACCGTTGAGGCCGATCAGTCCCACTGCCAGTCCCTGAATCCGGGTCAGACTTTCCTCCACCCGATGCGGAATTCCCTTCTTTGCCAGCATTCCCAATACTGCACCGGCTACAATCGCAGCCATATTGATCCATGTTCCTGTCATTCTTCTGTATCATCTCCTGTTTGTGACTGCTCTTCCCGCAGTCTGCGCAGCACCTGCTTATCCTTATCGGTCAGCGGCGCTGTCCGGAGCAGATCCGGACGCTTGCGCAAGGTGTTTTCCAGTGACTTTTCCCGACGCCACTGGTCGATCTTGGCATGGTTGCCATTCTGGAGCACCTCCGGCACCTCCCGCCCATGCCATACCGGCGGACGGGTGTAATGGGGATATTCCAGCAGGCCGTTGTAGTGGCTCTCGTCCATGTAGCAGCTCTCGTCTGCCAGGACGCCCTCACACAGACGCCCGACTGCATCCACCACCACCAGGGCCCCCAGCTCGCCGCCGGTGAGCACATAGTCGCCAATGCTGATCTCCTCATCGACGATCTCATCAATGACCCGCTGATCCACACCCTCATAGTGACCGCAGAGGATCAGGATGTGCTCCATCTGGGAGAGCTCAATGGCACGCTTTTCGGTGAACGGCTTGCCCTGAGGACTCATGAAGATCACATGGGGACAGGCGCCGAAGTCCTCACACACCGCCTCATAACAGCGATAGATGGGCTCTGCCTGCATGAGCATTCCCTTGCCGCCGCCATAGGGAGTGTCGTCCACCCGGCGGTGCTTGTCCAGGGTGTAATCCCGGATGTTGCGGCAGTGGATATCCAGCTTGCCGGCCCGCCGGGCCCGTCCGATAATGCTCTCACTGAGCACTGTTTCGCACATATCCGGGAACAGGGTCGCAATCTCAATCCTCATCAAACAGGCCCTCCAGCGGTGTGATATGCATCACGCCTTCTTCCAGATCCACACCGGCAATCACCTGCTTGATGGCAGGGATCAGCACAGTGGAACGGCCTTCCCGGGCAATGTGGTACACATCATTTGCCCCGGTGGAGGATACATCTTCCACCACGCCGTATTCCACCGACGGATCACCGGCATCAATGACCCGCAGGCCGATGAGATCCTGGATAAAGTAATCCCCGGGAGCCAGCTTGACATCGGCACGCCGCAGATACAGCACCCGGCCCCGCCAGTTGCGTGCCTCTTCGGGGGTATCCAGTCCTTCCAGCTTGAGGACGCTCATATTCCCGGCTACCTTGGCGGACAGCACCTTTACCGGACGGGTGCCGGCAGCGTCCAGATACAAGGTGCCGAACTGCTTGAGAAATTCCGGGCCGTCACACCAGGGCTGTACCTTGACTTCTCCACGGACTCCATGTGTTGTGACGATCTTCCCGCATTCCAAATATTCCTTCGGCATAAGGCCCTCCTGTAATCTGTCATTCATTGGTTTTCAGCATTTTATGCAGTATGCATCTTCATTTCGGATAGGGCGTTGGCAGATTCCCCGGACAGCAAGGCCGCGGACAGATTTCCCCCTATATAAATGAAAAAAGGGAAAGTCCCAGCTTTCCCTTTCCAGTGTCAGTCGATTTCAACAACCACTTTCATTTCTTTTTTGGTAGCCGCCGCTCTGACAACTGTTCGAATAGCCTTGGCGATCCGCCCCTGCTTTCCGATCACACGGCCCATATCATCTTCCGCTACATGCAGATGATAGGTAATGGTACCATCTTCAGCAGGAGCATCCGCTTTAACAGTGACGGATTCCTTGTCCTCCACCAGACCTCTGGCTATTGCTGCGATCAGTTCTTCCATAAGCAATCTCCTTTTCCGACCTATGTTTCGGACAGGAAACTATCCGACCATCCCGTGTGATTAAAGAGCGCCGTTCTTCTTGAGCAGAGCCTTTACGGTATCGGTGGGCTGAGCGCCGTTGGCGATCCACTTCTGAGCCTTCTCAGCGTCGATCTTTACAACAGCCGGTTCCTTGGTAGGATCATAGTAACCGATCTCCTCGATGAAACGACCATCTCTGGGGAAACGGGAATCCGCTACCACTACACGATAGAACGGAGCCTTCTTAGCACCCATGCGACGCAGTCTTATTTTAACAGCCATGACTGTCACCTCCTGTAAGTATTTGAAAAAATTTATCTATTTTTACGCCCGGACGGACATAAAAACCAAAGTTAGAACAGCCGTCCGCGCTTGGCGGCCCGACGGAATTTGGAAGACCCCATCATTTTCATCATCTTCTGCATCTGTTCAAACTGCTTGAGCAGACGGTTTACATCTTCCACCTTGGTACCGCTTCCGGCTGCGATCCGACGCTTCCGGGACGGATTGATGATTGCCGGTCTTTCCCGTTCCCGCTTGGTCATGGAATTGATGATGGCTTCGGTCTTCTTGAGCTGGGCTTCTCCTGCCGCGGTCTCCTCCTCGGAGATCTTGCCGGCGCCGGGGAACATGCTGATCACCTGGCTGAGAGATCCCATCTGCTTGATCTGCTGCATCTGTTCCAGCAGATCGTTCATGTCAAAGTTCTGTTCCTTGAGCTTCTTTGCCATTTCCATGGCCTTCTGCTCATCCACCGTGCTCTGGGCCTTCTCGATCAGGGTGAGCACATCGCCCATACCCAGAATTCGGGAAGCCATACGGTCGGGATAGAACGGCTCGAGATTGTCGAGCTTTTCGCCGGTACCCACGAACTTGATGGGCTTTCCGGTCACTGCCCGTACCGACAGCGCCGCACCGCCGCGGGTGTCGCCGTCCAGCTTGGTGAGGATGGTGCCGTCGATGCCCAGTGTTTCGTCAAAGCTCTTTGCCACATTGACGGCATCCTGACCGGTCATCGCATCGATCACCAGCAGGATCTCCTGGGGCTGTACTGCTTCCTTGATGCGCCGCAGCTCGTCCATGAGCTCTTCGTCGATGTGGAGGCGTCCGGCGGTATCCAGGATCAGGATGTCATTGCCGTAGTCCCGGGCGTGCAGGACCGCCTTGCGGGCGATCTCTACCGGGTCCCCCTGCCCCATCTCAAACACCGGCACGCCAGCCTGTTCGCCGACGATCTGCAGCTGCTGGATCGCAGCCGGACGGTAGACGTCACAGGCTGCCAGCAGCGGACGCTTGCCGCTCTGCTTGAAATACCGGGCCAGTTTGGCACAGTGGGTGGTCTTACCGGCACCCTGAAGGCCGCACATCATGATGATAGTGGGGATCTTCGACGAGAAGGTGATCCGGGCGTTGGTGGAACCCATCAGTTCGGTCAGTTCATCATTGACGATCTTGATGATCTGCTGGGCGGGAGTCAGGCTCTCGAGCACTTCACTGCCCATAGCCTTTTCACTCACCGATGCCACAAAGTCCTTGGCGACCTTGTAGTTGACATCCGCTTCCAGAAGTGCCATACGGACTTCCCGCATGACCTCCTTGATGTCACTCTCCTTGACCTTGCCACGGCCCTTTAACTTTTTGAATACTTCGGAAAGTCTTCCCGAAAGCCCTTCAAAAGCCATAGACACCTTCCTTTACCGCTTACGCCGGTCTGACGCTGCTTGGTTTAATCGTTGAGCTGAGAAGCCAGCTCACAGATCCGGGCTGTACGCTTCTCCACCTCGGCAGAACCGAGGAATTTGTCGTTGTAGATGGAAATATCCTGGGCACACCGGGTGATTTCGTCAAGACCCGCCTGGATCTCCACAAACCGCCGGGCCAGCCCGAGCTTTTCCTCATACTCCCGCAGCTGGGCTTCCGCCCGCTTGATGGAATCCCGCACACCCTGCCGGGTGATATGGCAGTGATCGGCAATCTCCGCCAGGGAGAGGTCATCGTTGTAATAGAACTCGGTGACTTCCCGCTGCTTGTCGGTGAGCATCTGACCGTAAAAATCGAGCAGATACGAAATACTCAGATCCTTCGCCATGTCGATGCCTCCTTCATGTAAAGGTCACATACTTTCCATCGCTGCTTTGATTATTATAATCGACCCTCCCGGAGATGTCAAGGGGTTTTCCTTTACATTTTGCGAAAAAATACAGAAAAATCCGGCTGTTTCCCGGGAAATTCCAGGGTTGCAGCCGGATCAGTTCCGGATCTCAGGCAAAGAGCAGCAGACTGACTGCCATCACTGCCATGCCAGCAATGAGTCCCAGCATAGCCTGGTGATGCCCGCCGTACTCCTCCGCCGAGGGCAGCAGTTCGTCCAGCGAGATGTAGACCATAACGCCGGCAATGGCTCCGAACACCACGCCCATCAGGGTATCGCTCATAAACGGACGCAGCAGCAGATAGCCGAGAATGGCGCCGAAGGGCTCCGAAAGCCCCGAGAGCAGTGAATACCAGAACGCTTTTTTCCGGTCCCGGGTGGCGTAGAAGATCGGCACTGCCACGGCAACGCCCTCAGGGATATTGTGGATGGCGATGGCCATGGTGATGGGAAGCGCCAGCTCCTCCCCCTGAAGCGCCGATACAAAGGTCGCCATACCCTCGGGGAAGTTGTGGATGGTGATGGCAAGCGCTGTAATCAGGCCCATGCGCATCATCTTACCGCTGTTCGCAGCCAGTTCGTCCTCCCCTGCCCCGTCCAGATAGGTCATCTCGTGGGGGTTCTCATACTCCGGGACCAGCCGGTCGATGACGGCAATCGCCAGCATGCCTCCGAAGAAGGAGAGCACCGCTATGGGATAGCCGCTGCCGCCCAGAGCTACGGACAGAGTCTCCTTACTCTGGGCAAAGAGCTCCACCATCGATACATACAGCATGACTCCGGCAGAAAAGCCAAGGCTGATGCTGAGAAAACGGGCATTGGGTTTCCGGGAAAAATATGTGATCAGTCCGCCGATGCCGGTACTCAGTCCGGCGATCAGCGTCATGCCTACCGCAAGAAATTCATGGTTCATGGACAAATCCTCCTTTTTTACCTGCTCTAAGTTGGTTAGTCTTATCTAACCGATCGGATGTTGAAATAATACCACAAAGGTATATATTTGTCAATTCCTGAATTGCAGGCAGAATGTCCTTGTTCCTATCCTATGCGCTGGGAGGAATTTTGCCAAAACTTTCTGGGGCTTCGGGGTAAGTTTTCATACAATATGTGAAATGTTCACAAACAGATGGTATACTGATATCGTACAAATTCGGGAGGAAGAAGAATTATGGATGCATTCCTGACACAAAAAGAATATTTTCAGAGCGGTGCAACTCTGCCGCTGGAATTCCGGTTGGCCCAGCTGCGCTCCCTCTACCGGGGGATCAAACGCTTTGAACCGCAGATCCTCGAGGCGCTCCGGAGCGATCTGGGAAAATCCGCGGAGGAGAGCTATATGTCCGAAATCGGGATGTGTCTGACTGAGATTCGGCACACGGCCCGTCACCTGCGGGAGTGGTCAAGACCCCAGCGTGTCCCCACCCCGCTGATGCACTTCCCCGGCAGCAGCCGGATTGTCCGGGAGCCCCGGGGCGTCTGCCTCATCATCGCTCCCTGGAACTATCCCTTCCTGTTGGCAGTGGGGCCGATGATCTCTGCCATCGCCGCCGGCAACTGCGTCACGCTCAAACCGTCGGAATACGCTCCCGCTACGGCTGCTGTCCTGGAGAAAATGCTGGATGTCTGCTTCGAAGGACGCTTCTGCCGGACCGTCACCGGCGGCGCGGAGGTTTCCGCTGCCGAAACAGCCCGCCCCTACGATATGATCTTCTTCACCGGCAGCACTGCTGTGGGACGGAAGGTCATGGCAGCTGCGGCACAGAACCTGACCCCGGTGGTGCTGGAACTGGGCGGCAAAAGCCCTTGTATCGTGGACGAAACTGCCGATCTTCCGGTGGCTGCGGCACGGATCATCTGGGGCAAGTGCCTGAACAGTGGACAGACCTGCGTGGCGCCGGACTATGTGCTGGTGGCCCGCAGCCGCAAGGACGCCCTGATCCGGGAGATGCAGAAGGCCATCTGCCGCTTCTACGGGGAAGATCCCTGCGAGAACAGCGCCTATCCCCGGATCGTCAATGAGCGGCATTTTGACCGGCTGGCTGCCATGCTGCCGGAAGATCCCGCTGCGGGCGGACGGGTGGACCGGGAATCGCTCAAGATTGAGCCGACCCTGATCGAGACCACTCTGAACGACCAGAGCCCGCTGATGACCGAAGAGATCTTCGGGCCGCTGCTCCCCATTGTGCCCTATGACAACATCCATGAGGCACTGGGATATATCCTCTCCCGGCCCCGTCCGCTGGCGCTGTACCTGTTCAGCCGTAACCGGAAGCTCCAGCGCCGTGTGGTGGAGACTATCCCCTTTGGCGGCGGCTGCATCAACGACACCATCTCCCATATCACCACCCCCTATCTCCCCTTCGGCGGAACCGGGGACAGCGGTATGGGAGCCTATCATGGACGCTGTGGGTATGAGACCTTCACCCATGCCAAATCCATTTTGTCCAAGCCGTTCCGACCGGATCTGCCGGTGCGCTATCCGCCTCTGACCGGCAAACTGGACCTGCTTCACAAAATACTTCGTTAAAGGAGGGTGTATACCATGGAATTTCGTAACTGTGTGGAAAACCGGCGTTCCATCCGCAGCTTTCGTCCGGACCCGGTGCGCCGGGAGGATATTCTCTACTGTCTGGACGCAGCCCGGCTGTCCCCTTCTTCGCTGAACTGTCAGCCATGGCGGTTCGTGGTGCTGGACGACCCTCAGCTCAAGAACCGGGCCGCCAGCTATATCAGCAATCCCCTGCTCAAGAGCAATCTCCATGCCCGGCAGGCTCCGGTACTGATCGCTGTGGTCAGCGACCTGTCTGAAAACCCGAACCCCCTCTACCGGACTGCTGTGAAAAAATTCGGCATGTACCAGTATGACCTGGGGGCCGCGGTCCAGACCCTCTGTCTGGCGGCTGCGGATCGGGGACTGGGAAGCTGCATCATGAGCACCATCCGCAATAAAAAACAGCTTCAGGACCTGCTGGGTATCCCCCAGGGACAGGAGATCTGTCTGGTGGTGGCACTGGGCTACCCCGATGGCGACCCTGCGGCCTCCCGGGAACGGCTCAGCCTGGAAGAGATCTGCTGCTTTAATCCGGGAATCCCGGCAGAGCGTCCGGACGATCCCTCCCGCTCCTGAAAAACTGACTTCAGAACGCAAAAAAGGCGTCTCCTGCGAGACGCCTTTTTTATTGCGTTTCCGAACCCGCTCAGACACGGACACTGACTTCCGGTGACAAGGGTGCGGTAAAATCGACCTGATAGGTTTTTTCGGCTGTATGGATCAGCATGGTCTGGCTGAGAACCTCCACTGAGGTGATCTCCTTGGGCGAAACCGGTACCTGGACTGCTGCCGCAGTGCCAAGACTCCGGTCCAGCACCAGAACAGTGCATTCCGAAATGCCCCCCCCGGTACCTTCCGGCTGACCGGTCAGGACAGCACAGCCAGTATCCGGCAGGGATACAAAGCTCCGGGGAATGAGCAGACCGCTGATATTCTCCGACTCGGTCACAGAGGAGAGATTGCTGCCTTCAAACCGGATCATCCGGCTGGTGGCTTCGCCCTCTCCGGTGACGGTGCGTCCCAGATAGATTCCATCCTCTGCAATGCGTGCCACCGGCATCTGGTCGCCCAGATATGCCACAGTATCTAATGTACTGTCTGCCTTGGTGAGATCCAGTCCGCAGACCACTACATAGCTGTCCAGCTCACTGCTGAGATCATCCACATAGATCCGGTTCACATCCAGATAGCTGAGCCCCTCTTTGGTCCCGACCACCGGGATCACTTCGGTGAGGTATTCGGTGACGCCGTTTACCCCGTAAATGCTCTTGTTGGTGACAGTATACAGGGTTCCGCTCTCAGTGACTGCGGCGTCCCGGCACCAGCCGGCCTGGTAATAGTCCCGGCTCAGCGAAAGATCCGCAGGATTCTCCTCCGATACGCTGTACACAGTGACCTGGGTCATCTCGGTAAAGCTGTTGCGGAGGTCACTGGTGACCTCCTTGCCTTCGATCCCCACTTCCTCATACACAGTACGGGTCATCTGGAGATATTCCTCGGGATATTCCAGCAGGTTCCCCACAACAATCAGGTTGCCGTCATCATACAGCACCCGGCTGTATGCCACCGGCTCCTCACTGGTGATCTCCACCAGGGCCGGTTCCGCGGAAGTGCTCTCCGAAGTGACCTTCAGCACAGCCTGACACTGATCCTGTTCATCCGGCACCAGTGTATAGGTGTACCCGGTATCCGCTTCCACACTCAGACGGTTTTCCATCGATGCCACACGGAACTGTGTGGTGGACGGGGCTTCCTCTGTATCCTCCGCTGTTTCCGGCTCCTCTGCCGGGGGCTCTGCCTCATCCGCGGCAATTCCATTGGCTGCGTCCGCCTGGACACTGCCCTGTGCCGTCATCAGGCTGTTGCTCTCATTGGCAGGCGGAGCTTCCTGTGCGGCGGCTCCCGCATCGGCAGAACTGGAATCCACACTGTCCGCCTCCGGCTGAACAGCCTGATCCGCTGTATTTCCCGGTGCCTTCAGCATGGAGCTGTCCTTTTTGGGCTCCTCGGCAGCTGCCTCCGATTCCTCAGGCTCTGTCCGGTATTCCCCGCTCTGGGGGTTGTCCTTCTGCTGGCTTTCCTCTGCCTGGGGCTCCTGTTCGCTCACCGGGCCCCGGTAATACACCGGTTTGTCCTCCCGGTTATAGCGGTCATTGATCTGATTGAGCACCGATGCATATCCCGTTCCCCCCTGTGCATCAGAGGGTGCGGAATCCGCCGGTGAAGCAACTTCCTCTGAACTGCCGGAGTCCGCCGGCGCCTCCTGGGACGCCATGGATGAACCGATCTCATTGGTGCCGATCTCCGCTGTCCGGGGCAGGCGGTTATAGGCTACACCTACCATCACAGCCAGTGCCAGCATTGCTGCCGCTGCCAGATATTTCTGCGGGAACACCCCAAAGATCAGTCTGCCGGCGGGTTTTGTTTTCTCCTGCACCGGTTCCTCGTCGGGGGCATCCTGCTCCACTCCATCCAGGAGATGCAGCAATGCCTCGCCCCGTAGAGAATCCGGCAAAGGAATCTCTTCTTCCTGCTGTACAGCCTGTCCGATGAGCTGCAAACTCTGTTCCAGTTCCGCCAGCTCTTCCTCGTTCAGGCCAAGATCATGAAAATCTTCTATCCGCATTCTGATCACCCCCTTTATTGCTGCTCCAGTTTTTTGCGCAGCTTGATCAATGTGCGATAGAGTTTGGAACTGACCGTGCCATGCGGAAGATCCAGGATTTCCCCGATCTCCCGGGTTGTATATCCCTGTACCGCGGACAGTACTACCACTGCCCGTTCGTCCGGCGCCAGTTCCGAAAGCGCCTGGGACAGGGTCACACGGTCACTGCAGTCTGCCGTTTCCTCCGATACATCGTCCGGAGTTTCGATGAAATCATCCAGGCTGATCTGCTGTTTTGCCGTGATATAACCGGAGATTTTCCGTTTGCAGCGTATCGAAAGGATACGCATGATCCAGGCTTTGAATTTACTGTCGTCCCGCAGGTTCCGAAGGCCTTTATAGGCTTCCAGGAAGGTTTCGCTGACGACATCCTCCGCATCCTGTGGATTTCCCAGTGTGTAAAGCGCCACACGGTAAAGATCCTTTGCCACCTGATCATACAGCATGGCAAAACTCTGTGCGTCTCCCTGTTTGGCACGGCTGACATACTCCAAGTTGATGTCCAATATTCACACCACCGTTCCAAAATCCCGGTCACCATAACAGTGCCGGGATTTTTCTTTTTTATTCCATATCCTGAAAGTTTCCTTTCATCTTTTTCGAAACAGTCGAATTGTGTATAGCCAGATTCAGTATAACGCATTTTTCCAAACTTCACAAGAGGATACAGCTTTTTCCTGGAAACCAGCCCTTCCTGTGTCCGGACAGCATTTGCAATCCCGGCCCAAAACCGGTATAATGCAGAATAGAATGCTGCAATGGAGGTAAATTTTTACATGAAGCTGCCTGAACCCTTTCTGACCCGTATGCGGCAGATGCTCGGCGATGAATATGAGGCCTTTCTGAACAGTTATGACCAGCCCGCTGCCCGGGGGCTCCGGCTGAATCTGCTCAAGGCGGACCCTGACCTGGAACTGCCCTTCCCCACTGCCCCGGTGGAATGGTGTCCCACCGGACGCCGCTATGACGGGGAACTGCGTCCCGGTCTCCACCCCTGGCATGATGCCGGGGTCTACTATATTCAGGAGCCCAGTGCCATGGCAGTGGCGGAGATCGCTGCTCCCAGGCCCGGCGAGCGGGTGCTGGACCTCTGTGCCGCTCCCGGCGGCAAGACCAGCCATCTGGCCTCCCTTGCAGGAGATGGCTGCCTGCTCATCTCCAATGAGATCCACCCCCAGCGTGCCAGAATCCTCTCCCGGAATGTGGAACGCATGGGCATCCGCAATGCCGCTGTGCTGAATGAATCCCCCGACCGGCTGGCAGAGCGGTTCCCGGGCTTCTTTGACTGCATTGTCGTGGACGCTCCCTGCTCCGGCGAGGGAATGTTCCGCAAGGAGCCGGTGGCTCTGGAGGAGTGGAGCGAAGAGAATGTCGCCCTCTGTGCCCGCCGCCAGGATGAGATCCTGGATGCCGCCCTGGAGATGCTTGCCCCGGGCGGACGGCTCATCTACTCCACCTGCACCTTTGCCCCGGATGAGGACGAGGGCACCCTCTCCCGGCTGCTGGAACGCCATCCGGAACTGGAGCTCTCCGAGCTGCCCGACTATCCCGGATTTATGCCCGCCCGGGCGGACTGGTACACCCCCGCCGCACCCGGCATCGAAAAGGCGGCCCGGCTCTTCCCCCATCGTCTCTGCGGCGAGGGCCACTTTGCCGCCAGACTGGTGCGCAAGGGCGAGGAGGACATGCATGGTTCGGCCTCTGTACAGCCCCAGCGGAAAAATGGCAAGCAGCCGGATCTCTCCACTTGGGAGGAGTTCTGCCGCCAGACCCTCACCGTCCCGCTCAGCGGACGGCTGGAACTTGCCGGGGACACCCTCAGCCTGCTGCCTGACACCCTGCCGGATCTGAGCGGTCTGCGGGTAGTCCGGGCAGGACTCACCCTGGGCCAGCTCAAGAAGGGTCGGTTTGAGCCGGATCACGCCCTTGCCATGGCACTGCGTCCCGGCGATGTGCGTCAGACCCTGGATCTCACTGCCGACGACCCCCGCACCCCCGCCTATCTGAAAGGCGAAGCCATCTCCGGCAGCCCCGAGCTCTCCGGCTATGTGCTGGTGACAGTGGACGGCTTCTCCATGGGCTGGGGCAAGGCTTCCAAGGGCACTGTGAAGAACCACTATCCCAAGGGGCTCCGCCGTCTGGGGTGATTTTGAAAAAAGCTCAGATAAGGAGGGCGGATTCCATGAAAGAATATAAAGTTGTCACCGCGAAAAATCCAGAAGAGGCTGAACAGCAGATGAACATTTACGCCGCTGACGGATGGGTCGTAAAAGCAGTGACATTCTGGGAAACCGCGATGGCTTACAGACTCGTCATCACGCTGGAACGGGACAGCCAGGCAACGGACTAATCCGCATTGTTTTCCAGCCCCGCAAAAAACAACAGACCGTGTCTGTTCCACTTCCCGATGGAAGCGGCAGACACGGTCTGTTTTTATATCCGGTTGGTTTTCCGGTCGGATTACTTGGTGCGGGTCCACTGTACGCCCTGAGGAGTATCCTTCAGCTCGATGCCCCGGGCCTTCAGCTCGTCCCGGATGCGGTCTGCCTCGGCAAAGTTCTTTGCCGCACGGGCAGCCTGCCGCTGAGCGATCAGATCCTCGATCTCTGCATCCAGATCCTCGGTCTTGCGGTTGTAGAGCAGGCCGAGTACATCAGTCAGCTCATCAAACCGGCGGATGGCATAGTTCACAGCCTCCTTGCTCCGGGGCTCAGTCAGATAGGTGTTGATAATCTTCACCATGTCGAACAGAGCGGTGATGCCATCGGCAGTGTTCAGGTCGTCGTCCATCACAGTGACGAACTTCTCCACGCACTGGTCGATCTCCTTCATAAAGGCCGCATCGCCCTCACCGGCTGCATCCACAGCGGTGGTCAGCGCAAAGTCCATGTGATCCCGGCAGTTGTGCAGACGCTGCAGGGCTGCAATGCACTGGGTGATGATGTCATAGCTGTAATTGATGGGACTGCGGTAGTGGCTGGACAGCATCAGGTATTTGATGGGCTCATAGCCGAACTTCTCAGCCACGTCCCGGACGGTGAAGAAGTTGCCCAGCGACTTGCTCATCTTCTGGTTATCCAC
>ERZ857521.2885-NODE-2885-length-15347-cov-9.800484_pt1 | contig 15347 bp, 14 predicted proteins | sample MGYA00519701_ERZ857521 | MGnify/ENA primary metagenome ERZ857521 (study PRJEB31778, sample SAMEA3449346) | human gut metagenome | biome: human gut; feature: human-associated habitat; material: faeces | place: United Kingdom | collected 2010/2012 ...
TCCTGAGGGCATAATCTATGAGGGCAATACGTAGAGTAGGAGTGAACTCCCTTAATCCATAGAACTTGATGCGTTTATCTTCCTTTGTCAGGCTCAATCCTGCAAGGCGATAGATGCGTTCTATCACATTGTGACAATGAAACCTGCTTTGTTCTGTATCGAAATAAAGGATTTTGCGTTTCCCGTCAGGAAGACTGGCTCTATATTTGAGTACTGTAGAATTATTTACAGCTGCCGCTACCATTGCTGTTATATTAAACGTTTTCTTGCTCTTTGCTTTACCGGTAGATGCACTGAAATTACCAAAGGTTGCTATGGTACAATCTCCAACCCATAAAATCTGTGGTGGAACAGGAGGCTTTTCAGATGCCTTTATTTCTCCCTGTCTCAAATAGTTGTCAAGTTCTTGGTCGTTGAAAGTGCTCTTACTTAGCATTCCGACTTCAAGAGAACTTTCCACTGAGCATTCCTTATCATTATTGTTTTTCCTTCTTATCATGACATAGTTCTTTTTTATTATCATTTTTTGAGGAACTTATGACAACTTCTGACTTTTTTAGTAAAGCAGTCAGTTGAGCATCTGTATAAACCTCCGTTTTATTATGTTTTTTCCTTTTCATTGTAATATTCTATTTATCATTTTTTCTGTTTTACTATCCCTACATGGTTTTTACGCATCCACCTTAGAAGTTCTTTTCTGTCAAAATAGATTAATTTCCCTTTTGGCTTGAAATGAGGTATCTCCAAATTCATTGTGAGTTTGTAGATTTGGGATTGTGTCACGCCTAGGTATTCGGCAACTTCTGTAGTAGTCAACATTTCTTTGACAGAAAATAATTTATCTTCAATTCTGCTCATTCGTTCATTGAAGACTTCTGGTTCCATTATTTTTAACTCTTTGACCTGCATTTCTAGAAGTTCTATTCTTTTTAAAAGAATATTAAGTTCAAGTTTGTTACTTCCCATATTTTAAAAGTTATTATATTAGACAATAGAGGCTTACCGCCGAGAACGAATCGATTCGACGGTAAAAATACCCCTATTATTTTAGTAATAACTGAAGCCTATCCTAACAGATGAAAGCGTTAGGAGGAGTGTTAGGTGGATTTCCTTTCAGTTGTTGTACTTTCTTTACTTTATATCATTTCTTTCAGTTGTTGCACCAAGTTTATGTATGCCTTTCCTGGAAAATCAATAACAGAGTCTTTCAGTTCTGTTAACCTGCTACTGATTGCTATACGTGTGGAAAACTTCATAGTTTTCTTAGGTATAAGCAGTTTGTTATCAGCAAGTAATGATACCCAGTTGTAGGGTATCATCTTTTGTCTGGAAAGCTCATATAGCAATGGAAGTATGCTTGCCATATTGGTTACAATCAACCCATTATTAAGGTTACATTTGAAAAAGTTGTCTATAGTCTTTTCATCAACTCTATTTACAAATAGATTTGATTCATTAGCAAATTGTGTAATTAGTTGAATTTGGGCCTTATTAAATGAAGCTAGAATTTTAGATTTTGTAACCTTACAATCTAAATGATTAAACGAGTAAAGCATTTCGTTGAAGTCTTCCTCCTCAAAGACTGTACGGGTAAAATACTTTTCTACCAAATCTTTTCTGGTAGAAAGCAGTTCGTATAGACAGAAGATATTTCGGAAATGATTACGGACTACTTCTTCTACGTTAGAGAAGATAGGAAGGTGATAACTGATGAAATCGTTTATGTACCGGTCATACAACTTTTCATCTTTAAGAATTTCCAACTGGTACTGCTCATAAGCAGCACGAAAAATTGTCCAAAGTTCATTTATGGACGTAACAGTCTCTTGTTTTGTACAATGTTCCGGACATTGAATACACAAAAAGAGAGAGCAGAGAGGATTTTTTCATCTTACTCATAATTCTTCTTGTATAAAGTTTATATTTTGGTAATTGATAACTATCTGCATATAATTGCAAACAGTTTTTATGCAGTTATTTCGATGTAAATATTATATTATTCTCCCACACTAGTTTGCAAAAATATTATAATGTGTATGTTATGCTTGCATAATGATAATGAATATGTCTGTAAATGGCTGATACCCGTTATTTATTGTGCTTTTGTTCTTTGTGTTTATTTTCTCCGATTCGGTTTTCGCTTTATAGTTTTAAGGTAATCTTCATTTATCTCCTCGGCTGTTCTTAAATCGACTTCAAGCCTTCCCAACTCTGTCCATTTTAATAGCTCGTCTTTATATAGAATATAGTTTTTGCCTTTCTTAGTTCCTGGAATGTTTCCTTTGGACAAATGATAGTACATAGTAGATTTCTTCATACGAAGGAACTCACAGGCTTCATCCAATGTCATAGGAATGTGGTCTGCTGATGGGATGTTGTCTTTTTTATCGTCGAGCTCGGCTTTCATATTATTGAGCATCTGTTCAACATGCTCTATTTTCTGGAATATTTTGCCAATTACTTGTGGCATGTCATTAAATGTTACTTCTTTTACATCCATAATTGAAATATTTAAAATTCATGTCACAAATGAACCGGCTTATTTGACGGTGATATAACATCATACAGAATAATTTCAATGTAATAGAAAGTAATTTCAGATAAGTTGAAAGGAGAATCTATAATCACCTTTTTCAGGAATGTCAAGGTCTATAATGCAAGTACCACGTTGACGAAGATTGCGTCTGATTGTTGAGACTTCAATATCTCTGAGCTCAATGGGAAATACCATTTTTGCAAACAGTGCCCGCTTTTCTCCTTTCCAGTTAAAGCGTTCACCGATGTTCCAGACAAGATGGCGAAGATCAATTGAGCCAAGACGTCCATCCGTACTAACTGAAACAATAGCGGCATCCTCGTTAGTAATCCAAGACTTTATATTATTACAAACTATTTTCACATCAGACTCTTTCATATAAGGAGAAAGCATAAGCTGCACATAGGCAGAAACAGCTGCAAATTTTTTCTGATTGAGTTGATACTCTTGATCTTCACGTTGTTTTCTTACTTCATGATAATGACTGATTGCTTCTTCTGGTATAGGTAAGGCATCTGCATCAGCTGTTTGAGATTTATTTTTTCTTTTAATCTGTGTAAATAACAATGCTATTATGATGGAAATAATAATGATTTCTATAATAATCGTGTTTGTGACTGAGTTGTCTGAGCCAGCTTGATTATTAACGCAAAATGTCGTATATGGAAAGAATATAGCCAAAGTTGTAAGGCTACTGACCATGATTAAAAAGAATTTCTCCCTATGTTTTGTTTTCATAATTACTTCAATTTATTTAAGAATTACTACACAAAAATAGGGAGAAATGCATGAATAATTCGAAAGAATCTATAAGAAAATGCAAGTAGTTAACTATTTTAATATATTGATATTCAATATTTTGGGAGGCGGTTTTCTTTTCTCTTGTTTTCCTTTCTTTCACTTGTTATTATTTTGTTATCTTTATTTGAGTTCTTATTTTCACTTGATTTCTTATTTGTCGAAACACTTTTTAACAGACTAAGAGAGAGCTTCTGAGATGCTTCCTTGGATTTGGCATCTGCGTGTCGAGCGTAAATCTCTGTGGTCGTTACGTTGGCATGTCCAAGCATGTTCTGCACGGTGTAGATATCTGTTCCAAGTTCAACTTGAAGGGTTGCAAAGGTATGGCGGAAGCTATGGAAGGTGATGTGCTTTTTAATTTTAGCAGCCTTCAACCATTCGTGCATTACTTTTTGAGTCATATAGTAAAACAATCCTTTGAATACCTTTCCAGTTCCTTTTCTACCCATCAGATGCAATGCGTCATCATTAATGGGGACAATATTCTGTTTCGTTGTCTTTACAGCCAGAAAATCAAGATACTTACTTCCGTCAGCATATTCTTTCACCATCTCCCAAGTCAATGCATTCACATCACTGAAACGCAGGCCAGTAAAGCAAGAAAACAAACATGCCCGTTTCAATACATCTATTTTACAATCTGTGTTGTAGAGCTTGTAAATCTCCTGTAAAGTTAGGCTTTCTTTTAATGTATCTTCGTATTCTATGCGATCGAGGTAGTCATTTATATTCTCATTGATCAATCTGGACCTGTATGCAATCCGAAGGAATCCTCTGAATGTTGACCAATATCCGGCAATCGAATTATTGGAAAGTCGTTCGCCAGTTCGCATGCTTTGAGCATGTTCTAAGAGATATTCTGCAAATCCTTGACATAATTCCACATCAACTTCTCCAAAGGAACATTTCCCATTCACGTAGTTCTTGAAATGTTTGCATACATATATCCACTTCTGATTATGCTTCTTGGCTTCTTTCTCATAATAATCTATGAAACTTTCATTCAGGCGTTGCTTGTCATAAAGATTATACCGTTCATTGATGATTTCCTCAAATCTTCGGCATCTAATGATTTCTGCTTTTTCTTCCATAGTTTTATTGAAAGCAAGTTCATGTGAATTCTTGGGACTCTCGTAAATGTATATACCCAAATATTCATGACGTATGGTTTTCATCGTTTTTTTGTCTCGATAAGGTGGATAGTAATCGAGATAGTATGACATTTTTCCATGCTTACAATGGCGGAGTCTTAATGTTACTTTCTTACAATTCTGCATATCTGTGGGTATTTATAATATGTTTCTATTTGATGGCAAATATCAAAGATGATTCTCTACTTACTACTGATAATAGAGAGTAATTACAGAGTAAGTTAGAATAAGCTTACTGTTTACGCTCATGGATAGCCCGGATGACATCTTCCTTCAAGAACAGAGTAAACCTTCCATCACGTTTCTTCTGTATATTTTTATATCGGGCCAGACTGTAAACTTCTTCTCGGCTTAATCCGAACTTTTCTTTGATTTGTTCTACTGTATAATAATCCTTCTGATCTTTAAGTCCTGGGTTTCTGGCATATTCAACATCTGCTTTTGAATAGAATGTAGTTTCATGAACCTTTTTACTTGGTATCTTGTGGCGGGAAACCAAAGTTCTTCTGGCTACAGTGGACAGACCATAAAGCTCTTCAATCTGTTCTCCTGTAATCCATTCGATAGAATCTCCTTCAACAGATTCTGAAACAGGGACACGATGTCCAAATAACTCTTCCACAGCTTTTAACTCGTAGAAGTTTATGTGCTTGATAGTTATTCTCGGAACTTTGGCTTGCCTTGTTCTACCATGTACATGATGAACTGTTATCTTGAACCGTTCGGCAATCTTCTGTGCAGTTATATAGTCTTCAGGAACATCGAACTTTTCCGGATCACGGTTGAACAACTGTTCCACGGCATTTGCATTAAAGTAGTTTCGATGTTTGATGAATAGCTTTTCCAGTTTCCCTTCACGGGTTTTCGCCTGGGCAGCTTTCTCTGTAATACCATATTGTTCAGCAATCTGTTTGATTGAGATATAGCCGTCAGGAACCTTATCGGTCTTCTTCTGTTTTTTTCTTTTCTCAACTTCTTTATCAAGAAAACTTGTACTCATTCTTTCTTTTATAATCCTGTCAAAGCTATTTCGTTCAACGATTGTCAATCGGCCTTGCTTATGGTTTGTGATATTATAGTTGTGGACATAATAATTGATTTGGTCCTTACTTAATTTGTATTTTTCGTGTATATCCTTATAGGTGTAATAAAGCGGATCAACATTCTCTCTTTCACCTTTGAAGGTATCAATATGCACACGTGAGTAGTAAACCTTACGTCCTTGTGTGATACGAGGAATATCATTTCTTTGAACGAAAGAAAGCACAGCAGCATGGCTCATACTGAACTTTTCCATGATTTGATCTATTGTGTAATAGTCATTCATATCCACTTCAGCAATCAGTTCTGCAAAGTGTATATCCACAAGAGTTTTGTCATAGAAGGTGTTTCGCCCTTGATACACTTTTTTAATGCCATACTTCTCACAACGATTCCATACAGCACGACGAGTAGTATGGAATTTATTTACAATCTGGCTGACTGTGTAATATTCCCGTTTCTTATGAATCTTGCCTGTTCGTGTCTGATATTCTTTTGCCCGATCGAACAAACAGTCAATATCTTTCCGTCTGATAAGAGTCTTTCCTTTCATCTGAACGGCTTTTATAAGCCCACTGGCAAGTTCTCTGTAGACCGAAGATTTTCCGATGCCCAGATAAGCGGCAGCCTCTCTCGGAGTAAGGAATCTCTTTTGTTCGAGAACAGATTTCTGGGAGGAAACTTCAGCAGGCACATCCTGAGGATTTGATTCAAGATAGTCTGAAATGTCCTTCTCTCGCATCTTTCTTTTGTAGTCTTTGCCATTACACTGACGTGAGCAATACTGAGTAGCCAATGTATGTGCAATAAAGAGCTTTCCGCAGTACTTACATCGTTTCTGTATCTCCATTGCCGTTTCTGATATTTGTGATAATTTCGCCAACGAAGTCACCCAAAAGTGTCCCAAGGTGTCCCACCACGTCCCAGGGTGTCCCAGCTTGTGCTCTCAATGTCATTTGGGCATTTTCCCAGGGTGTCCCAAGGAAGTGACTTCAATGTCATTTGGTCGTAATCGCACCGCTTTTAAATTCCATCGCGGTTCAAATACGGTACAAAAATAGTCGCAATAATTTGAAACAACAAAAAGCTACTCGGAAGTGTTAAAAAATAAAAGTCCCTCAAAATGAGGGACTTATTATAAGTTATTTGAAGATGTTTTGAGTTGTTTAGAGTACTTTATTTACGATGCATCAGGCATACATCATTGAATATCAGCGGCTATTCATTCTAAAAGGTACAAGTTGTATTCTGACAATTAAGCGAAGTCGAAAAGAAAATGTAAGACGCTTACATTCAGTGGCTTTCGCTTATGGTCTTGTACCGCCTTTTTCAGTCTTTTTGTGAAATGTCCTCAATCATGTATAATGACTTGATTGGCAGAGGATTTCACCGTATATGTTACAGAACGCTTGATTACTTTTGCAAAGATAGTGTTTTTCTTGTAAAATCCATGATAATTACTCGAATATATTTGTTACCTTTGCATTGAGCAAAAATACTTAGTTCACTGAGTAAAATGTAATAGTATGTATAAACGAGCGGAATATCAGTTGATTACGGATAGGATGAAAGAACCAAGGAAATTCATCCAAGTAGTGATGGGTGCCCGTCAGATTGGGAAATCAACGGTGGTCAAACAGGTGCTGAAAGATTTGGATATGCCTTATCAGTTCTTTTCTGCCGACAATGTTCCGGCTACGAACAGTGCATGGATTTCCGATTGTTGGGCGGCTGTGCGAAGCTTGAAGGAAAGCCGGGGGTGGGAGAGTGTCATTCTTGTGATTGACGAGATACAGAAGATAGCCAACTGGAGCGAGGTGGTGAAAAAGGAGTGGGACGATGATACGTTCCACGACCGCGACATCAAGGTCTTGCTTTTGGGGAGCAGCCGTGTATTGTTAGAGAAAGGCTTGTCTGAATCCCTTGCCGGACGATTCGAGGAAATACGCATGACCCATTGGAGCTATCAGGAAATGAAGGAATGCTTTGGTTTCTCGCTTGACCAATATATGTTCTATGGAGGTTATCCCGGTGCAGCTACCTTGATTGGTGATGAAGACCGCTTTAGCCAATACATTCAGTCGGCTATCATCGAGGCGACCATCAATAAGGACATTTTGATGGATACGCCGATTAGCAAGCCTGCCTTGCTCCGTCAGACATTTGAGTTGGGAGCAGCCTATTCGGGCGAATTACTTTCATTAAACAAGATGTTAGGTTCGCTTCAAGATGCCGGAAATACGGTGACCTTGGCAGGATATATCAACCTGTTGGACGAGAGTGGATTGTTGTGCGGACTCCAGAAGTTCAGTGTGGATATGGCTCGAAGGCGTGCCAGCATCCCCAAGCTTCAGGTATTTAACAATGCGTTGAAGATGGTATATAGCCCGTTGACCTTTGAACAGGCCATATTTAACCGCAAGGCATGGGGACGCATCTTTGAGTCAGGTATCGGTGCCTATCTGGTCAGCCAAGCCTTCGTGCATCGTTTTGAAGTATTCTATTGGCGTGAGCGGGACGATGAAGTGGATTTCGTCCTTCGCAAGAAAGGTTCGGTAGTTGCCATCGAGGTGAAAAGCAATGCGGAGAAACGGACGGGCGGGTTGGATAAATTCCGCAAGCTCTTCAATCCGCAGTCAGCATTTATCGTGGGAGATGGAGGCGTTAGCGCGGAAGATTTCCTTTCGATGGATTTGAGGAAGTTGTTTTGAGTCTTTGCGGTCTATGGAAGCCGTTCATTATTTGTTGTAAAGAAGAACGGCTTTTAAAACTTATCACCTGTACTGGTAATAAATATCCGAAAGCGTATCATAAAATCCCCAACCACAATTGTTGGCATTATCAAGTAATTTTTCTATCCGTTTATAATATTGTGCCAACAAACCATGCATGAAAATAAACTTCATGGCTTTGTCGAAGTTATTTTCCAAAGTAATGTAGTATTGCTCCCACATGTCGCCAAAAGCCACGGTATATTCGCATCCCTGTTCAATGTAGTACAGCATCAGGTCAGCAACACAAGCAGGTTCAGGTTTCAGTTTTTGGAAATCTGAAATGACTTTCCGGCACTTGGCGAATGATGGTTTTTCTGAAAAGCCACGAGTAGGGAAGAACTCTTGCCGGATGACTTTCTTGCATTTTTCCAATTCGGCTTTACTGTCAGGAATTAGATAGAATTCTAGATACTCCTTGGCTTCCTTCCGTGCGTCATATAGTTCGAGCATAATTTCGATGATTCGTTCTTTGGGAAGTGATTGCAGGTGTTTCTTAAGTTTTGCTTTTGACATATCTATTTGTTATAAGGTTGTTGTATAAGTCTTTCCACCAGCGGGACATAATACTCTCTCACCTCTTCTGCCGTAGGCGTATGCGCACCGGGAAAGTGATAAACATGGGTATAGTGTTGTAGGAACAACGGTTCGAAATGCGCCAAGTGGTCATTCTCCCCGAATAGTCCCCAAATGCGGTCGGCCATTTCCGGACGACAATCGTCCCATTGATGGGCTTGCAATTTTGTAAATTCATCTATCAACGGTTGGTCTATCACGAAATGTTGCCGTCCGTCGGCTCGTAGTGATTTGTACTCATGCGCTCCGATGCGCTCGGAAAGGAAACGGGTCATTTCAAAATAGGGATTACCCAACAGGGCAGATATTCCCATACGTGATGCCACTATTTGCGCCAAGAAAGAGCCGTTGCTATTGCCCACCAATACATCGGGATGCTCACGTTCGCAAAGGTTTGTAATGAATGTGAGAGCTTCGCGAGGGTGAAGCGGAAGGTCGGGAATAAGAACTTCCGCCTTACCTGTGAATGCTTGTTTTAACGCTTGGGCAGGTATGCAACTGCCCGAAGCAAAGAAACCATGTAGGAAAAATATTTTTGTAGTCATCATTGTTGTGAAATGTTTCATTATCACGCTAGGAACCAATAAATCAAAATTTACATTTAACTTTAAGCTTCAACCACATCCCATATATCTCTCAATCTTCTACAGTCCATATTATCGAATCTGTCTTTTTGTATAGCAACACATAAAAGGTAACGAGGACGACTCATGCCCACATATGCAACTCTTAGACTTTTGAGTTTTCTATCCTCTGTTCCTATATATGGAATCCCTTTAAATTGATCAGCCAAGCGTTCTGATTCGTGCTTCCCATAATAAGATGTTTCTAAAAAAAGAGTTGAAGCATGAGTTTCGCCCTTAACAGCATGAACAGTGGCCACTTCTATATCTATGTTTTCCTCTTTGTAAACATTGCCTTGTTCTAACTTTTGTTCTGCCACATCATCAGCAATTGTAGCATTAAAAAATTCGTTTGCCGATTCTGTAACATTCTTACCAAACAAGGGCAAAAAGGTTTCTGTCAAATAATTGTAGATGGTTTCCTTTATTTGCAGTTTATTTTCCTTCTCGCCACGCTTTGAAATCATCCTGCCCCATTTCATTATATTACATAGAAATTCTTCTTTATCCTTGACATCTTTAGTTGCTAAGAAATCAAGTAAAGAAGTGATTGTATAACGTCTCGAGTCGTTTTTGATATCACATAATTCCAAGAATTTTATCACTCCATGAATGATGGATGTCCCATAATCTTTTACTGAGTTTATATGACTCTTTAATAAGAAACTATCAAAAGAGTCACTTTCCAACTTTAAAGTTGTATTCTTTCTTTCAAATAAAGGATAGTACGCTTCTATATATCTTTTTTTTTCATTCGTCCCTTTCTTGCCTACCCATCCACATGCTTTTATGTTAATTCTATGTAGAGGATCCTCACCCCTCTCTCTGATGGCAATATCCAGCACAGAAATATTTCCCATTTCTGGGATTATAGTAGTTCTAAGGAGTTCTGCATATTTGGGCAACACCACTAATGGGTCTTCATAGGTTATGATGACTGGTTTAACTGAACAAATTTCTTCATTACCAACCAACTGATGGTTGTCTTCCATACACAATGAACGTAGTGGCTTGGCTATTTTTTCTCCAAAACGATTACTGTTATGTATAGGTAAGACATTGTTAGTTCTCAATTTATCATTATTATTTTCATACTCATCATTTCCTTCCCCGTCATAGATAGCTTGACAATAATCTCCAAACCGTTGCACTATAACCTTTTCATCATCAAAAAGTTTCTTTATTAACTCTTCTTGCAGGTGGTCACAATCCTGTACCTCATCAATAAAAAGATACCTAAATCTTTTGTGCGAGAAACTGCTGAAATTCAAGTTCTTTTCTCTAATATACCGAAATGCTAAATCGTATGCATCTTCAAAAGACAATATACCCTCTTTAAACATTTCTTCTTTAATCTTTATAAATTCAGCCGCAGATTCCGAGGTACTATTGATGCGTTTTTGATTAATGACTACCTTTATATCCCGCCAATCAACCTTAGCATTAATAATTATCTCTTTTTCTTGCCAATCTTTAATGGAATCTCTTTTTGCACGAATTTGAGTTCTAATAGTATTATCTATATTCTGTAAATCATAATCTTTTAGTTGGAATTCGTACTTTTCTACCCTCTTTCCTTTCTTTTTTATCACTTTTGCAGCAATCAAAACATCCACACCACCCCAAGCATTGATTTCATCATCTGAAATCGGATACCCCTTGTTTATAACCATTCCATAAATACAACCTTTCAATTTGTTATTAAAAGGCAACTTGCTGTATTTTTTCAGCAATACAGCTTTGGCTATATCATTATCCACGTATTGAATCTGGCTTCCATAGAAATAATGAAGCGCTGAAGCTGTGACGTATTTATGCAGAAAGGTTTGGATTGTCCCAAAGAAATTAGGATAATTAAACAAAACATTGGCCTTAGATCCAACTTTAGCCTTTATCTCATCAATAGCCACGTTCGTATGTGTAAGTACGCATACACCTTTTCCGTCAGCCATTGGTAACCTGTTGGCAAGAATAATCAGTTTAGCCAGTAGGGTCGTTGTCTTTCCGCTTCCTGGGCATGCTTGTACATAACAACTACGATCCTCTTTGATAATATTCACCCTCGCATCATCGAAAGGTTTATTGTCTTTCAAAAGAATATCGTGTGCGATTTTAATTTCTTCATCAGTAGCAAATGACATATTTCAATATTTTTTAATGATTCGAATGGGCTGTAGCGTATTCAATAGCGTCCTTCAAATACTTCAGTTTTTCATCGGTATTTATAATGCGCTTTATTTCTGCTTTAATAACATCATTATCTTTAACTGGAGGCAAATCGCCAACTATCATGCCTGCTAAATATTGTGCCGTGATAGCTTTACTAATTGTACCTTCGTTGAGTGGTGCAAATATTTTATAGCTAATCTCTCTTGTTGGTAAAGTCCCATCGTGATAGGCGTCTTTTACTTTATTCCAAATATCAAGCAATATTTCATCTGTTACCTCTTGTTCTTGTTCATTTGCTTCTGTATCAGCAGCCTTTATTGCTGTAGCCAACAGTCTGAATAGTCCACTTTCCGCTATATCATATTCCAATGTCCAGTCTTGTGGAAGAAATATTTTTATCTGTTCATTATTGGTTTCAAGTTCTATACATTCAGTCTTTTCTTTACGTATTATCGATAACATATTTTCATTCAACGGTATTTTTTTCTCTTCCGTCAAGACAGCCTTTAAACGGTTAATGGTCTCTTCAATTGGACTAAAACCAGCAGTTTTGTTAGCTCGGATATTTCTCTCAAATGCAGATCGGCTACTAAACACACTTGCCATTGAATCATAATTCACTTTTTCTGTTATGGCTTTTAATTCTGTCATCACATCATTTTTCAACCAATATTTAGGAGCCTTGCGGTCTGAACTGTTATCATCATAATACTCCAGAGCTCTTACATCCAAATCAGAGATAACAGCAACAGGCATTCCAAATGATTTATTGTCCTGTCGTTTGAAGATATTTACATAGCGCTTGTATGCAGTACTACCTACATTAACGATTGAGACACCGTATTTATTAAGAGGTTTATCCATTACGTCTGCAATGGCGGGAATCAATAGATTCTCAGCATCTCCTTCAACCATAATCAGGCCTTTGGCAAAGAATAGATTCGCCTTAGTCGCATCCAAGAAACGCTCCAAGAAATTGTAGTCAGCAGGCTTCATCCTTGTGTATTCTTTAGACATTGGGAAAACCTCGTTTCCTTTTAGCACAATCAGATTTTCTAACCGAATCTTCGAAGCCAATGTAATGCTGTGTGTGGTAAGAATAAATTGCTCGTTTTTTTGTTGAGAAGATATATAATCTATCAGCCTTAACTGATACTGCGGATGAAGATGAGCCTCTAATTCTTCAACCAAGGCAAGTTTCAAGCCTTTCTGTTGATTGTTAAACAGAAGCATTTCTGCAGCTATACACAATAGGTTAAGAGAACCAAGCCCCGACTTGTTACCTTCCATAATCAGGTCAAGTAGTCTTAATATTTCAGTTAGTTCTCCTCCCGTTAATTTTATTTGGGCATGTCGAGGATCACCATTTAGCAAAAAATGAGCATGTAGAAAATTGTTGATTTCGTCTGTAATAATCTCTCCATTATTACCTTCTTTAAAATAGTTTTCTATTTCCTTTTTTAAGTTCTCATAGTCTGTTTCTAGTTTGTGCTTCCTATTGTTACCCTGTTCATCCTTTCTGGTCTTGAACAACTCATGCGCACCAAGAATCTGTGCTAATCTGGACTTGTAGCCATGAGTCATATCGGTAAGGGCGTCCCTCAAAGGTTTAAAGTACACCACTTTTAAGAGGTCTCTCGCTTCGGAATCCATTCTTTCGGCCTGTCCTTCTATGCCAGCAGAGAACTTAGGCAGAATGACATTATCCTTCCTTTTCACATACAACCAAACCTTGAGTAGATATCTTGTCTTATCTTCGTTCCATGATAGCCATTCCCAGAACAAACCAGAATCTTGCTCGTTTAGTCCATCAAATACACACTCTATCTTAAACTCATCTTTCCTATTTCCTTGTTCATCTTGATAAAAATCTTTATCATCAAATTGGATATACTCTCCACTCTGAGTCCTTAAAACATAACGAATGGCATCAATAATTGCTGTTTTGCCAGAATCATTCTCGCCAATCAGTACATTCAGGCCTTCATGGAAATGAATTTCCACTCCGGGCTTATTATCAGCACCATCGGAATATTTCCGAAAATTCCAAAGTCTAAGTTTTGAAAGGTACATTTCAATATATATTATTCAAACAACTAGGATTATTAATATATTCTATCAGGAAATCCATTGTATTCTTTATTGACAATATTTGATTTCCTTGCTTACATTTCCTTCAATTTCTTCTGTTCTTTCTCAAAACGCTCCAAGAAATGGATTTCTACGGGTGAAAGCTCGTATTGCGTCCGTTCTTTGAACTTGTCGTACTCTTGATTCGCTTTCTGCTTGGCAAGCTCTGCAGAGATGGTTCCGGCATGGGTCAGAAGTTCTTTGCCGGAGAGTTTTAGAAAATCATCCAGCTTCTGAATCTAGTCTTTCATATACATCGGCTTGTGCGACTGCGCCTGAAGTTCGGCAAAGTCAAGATATAGACTGACAATGCGGTTCAACGTGTCCAGTTCTTCGGGAGACAGATAATTCTTGGCTATTTCCGCATCTGTGCGGTTGGGCAATCCGCCTGTCCATGAGGTCAAACCCATAAAATCCTTATTGGCATCCGTCCGTTGGTAGATAACTTCTGCCGCCGTATGTCCGTGAGCCGAAAAGTGCATTTTGTTTTGTACGGTTTTGAAAAACATCTGCGTAGCTTCCGCCCGTGGGTCATAGTCGATGCTGAGTGCGTAAATCTCCAACACTTTACGATAGAATACATTTTCGGACGAGCGAATATCACGGATTCGGCTCAGGAGCTCATCGAAATAATTGCCGCCTCCCGCACGTTTCAGCAAGTCATCGTTCATTGCAAATCCTTTGATAAGGTATTCCCGCAACACTTGTGTCGCCCAAATGCGGAACTGGACACCCCGGTGAGAATTGACACGATAACCTACGCTGAATCATGTCGAGATTGTAGTAGGCTATATTGCGTTCTACCTTCCTTGTGCCTTCGTTTTGAACTGTTGCAAAAAATGCAACAGTTGAATCCGGTTTCAATTCGCCAGACTCAAACACATTCTTAATGTGTCGTGAAATGGTGGATTTATTGCGTTGAAACAATTCCGCCATTTGGTCAGCGGTGAGCCACACGGTATCATTGGTGAGCGTGACTTCTATTTTTGTTTGTCCGTCCTCGGTTTGGTAGAGGAGGAGGTTGCCAGTAGAGTCGTTCATATAAAACGGTCGTTTTTTTAATTGAGTTATTTCTCTTCCATCAACGATAATTTCGCGGTTCAAACCATTGTTTTAATCTCCCAAAAACCATTTCTTTTGCCGTTCTTTCGTTCGATCATGCCTTTCTCGACCAATTTCACGGTGATGGTCTTGACTGTCCGTTCAGATTTGCCTATGTGTGCAGCAATCTCTTTTTGAGTGGCTTTGGGTTGTTCCCGTAAGAAGTTGAGCACCGCCATTTCTTCCAAAGTGCAATTTAAAGTGCAAATATTGCACTTTGGAAGCATCTCATTCGTTGTATTTGCACTTTGTCTTTCTTGCGGAGAAGATTCCTGTACAAGCATCGTCCGATTCTTCAGTTCGTTATGCTCGGATAGAATCAAGTTCCGGAAGAACGCCTCAATATATTCAGTGGTGGCATATATGCCTTTGCTTAGGTTGTTGTAATTGGCGCGAACCAAAGCATTGCGGAAATACCACGAATGCTTGGCAAACGCATCGTTATTGA
>ERZ857521.2894-NODE-2894-length-15305-cov-2.601705_pt1 | contig 15305 bp, 11 predicted proteins | sample MGYA00519701_ERZ857521 | MGnify/ENA primary metagenome ERZ857521 (study PRJEB31778, sample SAMEA3449346) | human gut metagenome | biome: human gut; feature: human-associated habitat; material: faeces | place: United Kingdom | collected 2010/2012 ...
GCTTCGGGAGCGCCGGTGTCCGCAGCCTCGTAGATGGCGTTCAGGGCTTCAAGGACCGCATTGGTGGTGATGGTGGCGCCGGAAATAGCTTCTACATCGCCGTCGGCCAGGGGCAGCGTTTTATCCACAAACTGCAGCTGGAACTCGGGGTCCAGGGCCTTGGCGCCCAAACCGTCGGTTTCGGCAAACTGGCTGTCGCCAATCTTGATGGACTTGATGGTGAGGCCGTCGAGCGTGACCTGCACGGCCACGGGGCCGGCGAAGCCCTGCGCGGCGGTGGTCCACACGGCGCCCTCATGAGCCACTTCGCCGATGGCGGCGACAGGGGCCTCCGTGGCCTCGGGAGCATCAGACGCGGCAGGGGCATCGGTGGCTTCCGCCGCGCCGTTGCCGGCAGCCTCATAAATGGCGTTCACAGCGTCCAGCACCGCATTGGTGGTAATGGTCGCACCGCTGATGGCGTCGATATCGCCATCCTTGAGCGGCAGGGTTTTGCCCACGAACTGATCGGTAAACTCGGCATCCTTGGCTTTGGCGCCCAGGCCGTCGGTTTCGGCAAACTGGTCGTCGCCGATTTCGATGCTCTGGATGGTCAGGCTGTCATCCAGAGTCAACGTCACGGCCACGGGGCCGGCAAAGCCCTGCGCACTGGCCGTCCAGGAGCCGTTGCCATCGGTAGTGGCAGCCACGGAGGCGGACACCGTCGCGGCGTCGTCCGTCTTCGGTCTCGGCGGCAGGCGTGGGCAGGGGCTGCGGCTCGTCGGGGGTATCGTCGGTCGCGGCCTGATAGATCGCGTCGATGCCGTCCAGCACGGCGGTGGTGGTCATGGTCGCGCCGCTGATGCCGTCCACATCGCCGTCCTTAAGCGGCAGGGTCTTGCCGATGAACTGCTCCTGGAACGCGGGCTCCAGCGCCTGCGCGCCATAGCCCTCGGTCTCGGCAAACTGATCGTCGCCGATCTGGATGCTCTGGATGGTCAGGTTGTCGTCCAGGGTCAGAGCCACCATCACGGGGCCGCCGAAGCCCTTGAAGGCCGCGCGCCAGGTGCCGTCCTCATAGAGCTGGGCGACGGGCGCTTCCTCCTCGGCGGGAGCAGCAGTGGAGGCCTCGCCGGTCAGCTGAGCGTAGACGGTGTTGATGGCGTTAACCACGGCGGTGGAGGTGACGGTCGCGCCGGAGATGGCGTCGATGTCAGAAAGCGTCAGCGGGGGCTTCATACCGATGAACTGAGACGAGAAGCTGTCCTCAAGGGCTTTCTTGCCGTAGCCTTCGGTTTCGTTGAAATAATCGTCGCCAATGGTGATGGAGGAGATGGCACCGCTGGCGTCCAGCTCAAGGGTGACGGCCACGGGGCCGCCGAAGCCCTGCGCGCTGGCGGTATTGGGCGATCCGCCGCCGCTGAGGTCGGAGATATACTTGCCCGCCAGGTTGATACCGCCGTTGACAGCGGAGGAAGTGCGGGTCGCGCCGGAAATAGCGTCGATGGTGTTTTCACCCTTGGGTTCGTTCCCCTTAACCAGGGTGAGGGGCACCTTCTTGCCGATGTACTGCTGGGTAAACGCGGGCTCCTTGGCCAAAGCGCCCAGGCCCGGCGTTTCGCTGAAGTTCTCGCCGCCCACGTCAACGCCGGTGATCACGCCGTCCATATCCATGCCCAGCGTGACCACGACTTCGCCGCCGTAGCCGTTCACAGTGGTTTGAATGACATATCCCACAGGTTCGCCGGAGGCATCCAGGCCCTGGTATACACTGTCCATGTTGCTGCCTTCGGTAACCTCCATGGGCTCAAAGCTGGAGGCAATGGGAAGCATGCGGGTGCGGGTTTCTTCCGCGGCACGCTGGCTGTTTTGCTGGATGGGGTCCTTGGTCAGCAGATTGAAGCTGGCAAGAAGCAGCGCCGAGACGAGGCATATCACCACCAGTGGCACCATATCCCGCATGTATTTCTTGCTCATAATGGGTACTCCTCCTTACATTTCTCTATGTGCTCTTTTGTTACCTTCGCTTGTGTACCCTCGGGCGCAGGCCGTTGGGCGCAGAAAAAGGCCCCTCGCCACGCGGGTGAGAATCTCCGGGAAGCCGCAGCCGCCGGGCGGGATGATTTCCTTATGATGTTGGAATTGCACACTGCCCCCTTTAGGCAATAGGTTTTTTCAATCTATTATATAGCATGAACGGGTAAATAAGCAAGAACCAACGCAAAGGATTTTTTCAAACCGGGGCGGAAAAAAAGGGGAACGCGCTCCAAACGGGGCGCGTTCCCCACCGAACACGGCTTACGCTTCCAGCGTAGGCGCAGGCTGAGCAGGCGTTTGAGGCAGGAGCTTTCGGAAGGCGATGTGCTTGTTATCATCCACGTACAGCTGCACCTGGTCGCCCAGGGCAATTTTACCGGCGATGATTTCCTCGCTCAGCGCATCTTCCACGCTTCTCTGAATGGTGCGGCGCAGCGGGCGGGCGCCATAGTTGGGGTCATAGCCCTCCTCCGCCAGCAGGGCGATTACGTCGTCTCCGTAGCTGAGCTTCATGCCGCGCTGGGCAAGCCTCTTGGATACGCTACCCAGCATGAGGCCCGCGATGCGGCGGATGTCGTCCGGCTCCAGCGCGTGGAACACGATCAGGTCGTCGATGCGGTTGATAAATTCCGGACGGAAGGTATCCTTCACCTCAGCCATCACGCGCTCTTTCATGGCCTCGTAGTCGCGGGTGGTTTCCACGCTGCCGCCAAAGCCCAGCGAGCGCTTGGAGGTGATGGTGCTGGCACCGGCGTTGGAGGTCATGACGATGATGGTGTTTTTGAAGTTGACCACGCGTCCGTTGCTGTCGGTGAGGCGGCCGTCGTCAAGGATTTGCAGAAGGATGTTGAATACATCCGGGTGCGCTTTCTCCACCTCGTCAAAGAGCACCACGCTGTAGGGCTTGTTGCGCACCTTCTGGGTGAGCTGGCCGCCCTCCTCGTAGCCCACGTAGCCCGGAGGGCTGCCCACGAGGCGGCTGACGCTGTGCTTCTCCATGTATTCGCTCATGTCGATGCGGATCAGGGCGTTTTCGTCGTCGAACATCACTTCGCCAAGGGCGCGGCACAGCTCGGTCTTGCCCACGCCGGTAGGCCCAAGGAAGATGAACGAGCCAATGGGCCGCTTGGGGTCCTGCAGGCCCGCGCGGGCACGGCGAAGCGCCCGGCTGACTGCGCTGATGGCCTCATCCTGGCCCACGACGCGCTTGTGCAACAGCTCCTCCATATGGAGCAGGCGCTGGCTTTCGTCCTCCGTCATCTTCTTGACCGGCACGCCCGTCCAGCTGGCCACAATCTGGGCGATATCCTCCTCGGTGACCACGTCGTGGCTGTTGTTTTTGCGCTCCTCCCAGGCCGCTCGCTTCTGGGCGATGTCCTGACGCAGCTTTCGCTCCTCGTCCCGCAGGCTGGCGGCCTTTTCAAAGTCCTGATGAGCGATGGCTTCCTTCTTTTCATTTTGCAGGGCCTTGAGGCGGTCCTCCTGCTCCTTGACGTCGGGCGGGGCGGTGAAGCTGTGCAGCCGCACGCGCGAGGCGGCCTCGTCCATCAGGTCGATGGCCTTGTCGGGCAGGAAACGGTCGCTGATATAGCGGTCGGACAGGCTGACGGCGGCCTGAAGCGCCTCGTCGGTGATTTTTACCTTGTGATGCGCCTCGTAGCGGTCGCGCAGGCCCTTGAGAATGGCCAGCGCCTCTTCGGGCGTGGGCTCGCCTACCTTGACAGGCTGGAAGCGGCGCTCCAGCGCGGCGTCCTTTTCAATGTTCTTGCGGTATTCGTCCAAGGTGGTCGCGCCGATGCACTGCAGCTCGCCGCGGGCGAGAGCGGGCTTGAGGATGTTGGCGGCGTCCATGCTGCCTTCGGCCTTGCCTGCGCCCACCAGCGTGTGGAACTCGTCGATAAAGAGAATCACGTTCCCCTGTTTCTTCACATCCTTGATGGTATCCTTGAGCCGCTCCTCAAACTCGCCCCGGTACTTGCTTCCGGCGATCATGCTGCCCAGGTCCAGGGACAGGATGCGCTTGCCGGTAAGGGTTTCGGGAACCTTGCCGGCCACGATCATCTGGGCCAGGCCCTCCACCACGGCGCTTTTGCCCACGCCCGGCTCACCGATGAGCACGGGGTTGTTTTTGGTGCGGCGGCTCATGATCTGCATGATGCGTTCAATTTCCGTGCTGCGGCCAATCACCGGGTCCAGCTCGCCGTCCTGCGCAGCCTTGGTCAGGTCGCGGCTGTATTTTTCCAAAACGCTGCCTTCGGCCTTTCCGTCTTCGCCGCCGGATGCGGAGGCGTCCTCGCCGCCGTCGGGCTGGGATTTGGCCAGCGCCTCGAGAATTTTCTGCTGCATTTCCTGCGTATCCACGCCCATGCTGCGAAGCAGGCTCACGGCCACGCCTTCGCCCTCCTTGAGCAAAGCCAGCCAGAAATGCTCCGTACCCACAAAGCTGTGGTGCAGCTTGCGGCTTTCCAGAATGCTGCTTTCCAGAATTTTTTTGCTGCGCGGGGTCAATTCCAGCATGCCGCCGGACTGCATGTTGCCCTCGCCCAGGAGCGTGCGCACGCGCTCAAGAACCGTATCATAGTTGACATCCGCGGGCAGCACATCGGCTACCACGGGACCGGGCTCCTTCAGCAGGCCCAAAAGAATATGCTCCGTCCCCACATAGGGCTGGTGCAGCAGCACCGCCGCCTGCTGGGCGGCCGCCACGGCACGCTGAGCCCGCTGGGTAAAGCGTCCGAAAATTGCCATATCACAACCTCCTAAACGTTGGTTTCAAGGGTTTTGCGGATAATATCGCAGCGCGCGGCGTCCGCTTCTTCGCCGGGCGCGGTCTCCTGAGCGTAGCGCCGGGCATGCGCGTCCTGCGCCACAGTGAGCAGATCATCCGCCGCAGCGAGGCTCACGGGCAAAAGTCCCATGGCCGCGCCCAGACGCAGATGGCTCCAGTGGAGCATGAATTCCTTTTCATCCATGCGCAGGGCATAGCGCAAAAGGCCGTAGCTGCGCAAAAGCGCGTCCCTGAGGTCCATGGGCTGTTCCTTCAGGCACCGCGCGCGCAGCGACAGCTCCATGTCGATCAGCTGACGGACCACGGCGGTTACCGCTTCGATGATCTCCTCCTCGGTGCGGCCCAGGGTGACCTGGTTGCTCACCTGGTAGAGATCGCCCAGAGCCTCGCTGCCCTCGCCATAGATCCCGCGGGTGGTCAGGCCCAGCTTTGCCACGCTCTGATTGACATTGCCCATCTGCTTATAGCGGGTCAGCATGGGCAGATGCAGCATGACGGAGGCACGCATGCCCGTGCCGGTGTTGGTGGGGCAGGAGGTAAGATACCCCAGCTGAGGATCGAAGCTGAAGGTGCATACCGCCTCCAGACGTCCTTCCACACCGAAAGCCACGTTCGCCGCGGTTTCCAGATCCAGGCCCGATCCAATGGCCTGAATGCGCAGATGATCCTCCTCGTTGATCATGACGCTCACGCGGCGGTCCTGCCGGATCAGCGCGGCGCCGGTTTCGGCCCGCTCCACAAGGTCGCGGCTGATCAGGTGCTTTTCCACCAGCTTGAGCCGCTCGACATCGGGCAGATCGCGCATGAGGTACAGGTCATAGTTTTCTTCCCCGCCGCAGAGAGCGGCCTGCGCCCGCTCAATGCACAGCCGGGCATTTTCCGGCCGGTTCCAGTTGAGAAAGGGAAGATCAAAATAGTTTCGGGCAAGCCTCACCCGGCTGGAAACGACCACATTGACCGCCGAATCGCTCATGGTTGCGCCGCCCCGCTTTCTTCGGCGAGCTTTCGCAGCTCGTCACGGTATTTTGCCGCGTCCTCAAAGTTTTCACTTGCCACAGCCTCATCCATTTTCTGGCGAAGCTCGTTGACTCGTGCCGCGCGTTCGTCTTCCGGCGAAGGCCTGAAAGCGGCGGGCCTGCGTCCGGCATGCTGCGCACGGCCATGAATCCGCTGCAAAAGGGGCTTCAACTGATCGGAAAAGTCCCGGTAACACTGGGCGCAGCCCAGTCGGCCCGTGCGCTCAAATTCGGCGTAACTCAGCCCGCAGCCGGAGCATACGGCGGTGTGCTCCTCCACCTTCTGGCCGCTGCCGAGCACGGAGAGCACGGAGCTCAAAAAGCCCTGAATATCGCCGCTTACAAGGCTGAATTGCATTTTTTTCATGCATTCGGGGCAAAGCCGCCGCGTGGTGACCTCGCCGCCGGCGGAAACGGTGATGGCTACCGTCGCCTGATTCTTGCCGCATTCCTCACAAAGCATGAATGTCCCTCCTTTGGGCTATTGATCCTTGCCCTTTCGGGCAACCTCCAGTAACATGTTTTTCAGAATCCGGGCGCGAAGCGCGTCCTTCATTTCCGCCGAGAGCGGAAGGCTCAGCGCCTGGGGCGAAAGCGCCGCGTTCATCATGGCCGCCTCGCCCTTGGTGACCACCTCGCGCTCCTGCAGCTGCTGCACCAGGTGCGAAGCCGCCAGCGCGTCGATGGAATCACCCACCCGCTGATGAAGCAGGTACAGCAGGTGCTCGCTGGTATCCTGCGCCATGCGGAAGATGCGGATGTATCCGCCGCCGCCCCGCCGGCTTTCGATGATGTAGCCGTGGTCGGGCGTGAAGCGGGTGGCCAGCACATAGTTGATCTGCGAGGGCGCACAATTAAAATATTCAGCAAGCTCGTTGCGCTTGAGTTCGACTTCGGGCGCTTCCTGGGTAAGCATGGTTTTGATAAATTGCTCTATTGCATCGCTTAATCGCATAGAAATCCTCCTTTCGTCAAAGAATATTGACCATCTTTGACCATCACATTGTATCACGGACCTGTGTGAAATGCAATGGCAGAGGAAGGTTTTTTACATAAAACGACCCTCCGCGTATGCGAAGGGCCGCTCTTTCATGGGGCAGGGCGTCACTGTGCGCCGTAACCGGTGGCGTAATCCAGCAGATCCTTCCAGAGGGGATGGTTTCGGTCCAGCACCAGCACGCTGTTTTCATCCAGCGCGCTTTCCAGCGCCTGGAGCGAACGCCAGTAGGCATAGAACTCCTCGTCCACGCTGTAGGCGGAGGCGTAGATTTCCAGCGCGGCTGCGTCGCCCTCACCGCGGATGAGGCCGGCCTCGCTCACGGCGTCGGCCTCGATTCTGCGGGCTTCCAGATCGGTTGTGGCCACGGCCTTGAGGTATTCCTCCTGCCCCTCGCTGCGCAGCTGCTGGGCCACCTTGGCGCGGTCGGCCTGCATGCGGGCGTAGGTGCTTTCGATGTTGGCGGTGGGCAAAATGGTGCGGTGCACCTGAATGTCCTTGACCTCGATGCCGCGGGGAGCCATGTCCTCGTTGATGGTTTTCAGGCCCTGAGCCAGCGCGGCGTTGAGGGCGTCCTTGTTGCTGACGAAGTCGTCGCCCGTCAGACGGTTGATGGCCTGCACGATGACCGGGTGAATCAGGTTATCCAGCTGGTTTTCGGCGCTGGTCATGCTGCCCAGCTTCAGGCTGAACAGCGCGGGGTCGGCGATGCTCCACTGGGCGTAGGTTTTCACATAATACTGCTTCTTTTCGGCGGTGTTGACCACTTCGCTGTCGCTGACGTAGGTGTAGAGGCGCGAAGGATACTTCTGCACCGTGTCCAGAAACGGCACCTTGAAGTGAAGGCCGCTGCCGGTGAGGAGCCTGACATCGTCGCTCATGGTGATTTCGCCGGCCAGCACGTCCGCGTAATCCTGATGGAAGGTATTGTCGCCGTTGAGGATGACGCGCTTGATGACGCCGAAGCGGCTCACAAACGCCTGCTCGGCCTCGCCCACCACAAAGAAGCACTGGCTAAACACGATCAGCACCGCCAGCACGATCCCCCCGATGACCGCCCAGCGGGTCATGTCGGAGCGCAGCTTGCGCTGGCGTGCGGCCTTGTCAAAGTCATAAGCCTGTCCGTTCATGCTCACACGCTCCCTTCCGGCGCGGCGGTGGCTCCGGCCGCGCTGCCTGTGGTCTGGTCAAGGTCGAGGATTTTCAAAACGCCGCTGTCCGGCTCGGCCACGATGACGCGGCCGGTGTTTTGCAAAACGCGCTCCATGGTTTCGATCAGAAGGCGCGTGCGGGTGATCTGCGGCGCGGCCTTGTACTTTTCGTACACGGCCTGGAACACCGCCGCCTCGCTCTCAGCCGCGGCGATGGTTTCGGCCTTGTAGGCCTCGGCCTCCTGCAGGGTCTGGTAGGCTGTGGAGCGCGCCGTGGGCAGCACCTCGTTGGCGTACTTTTCGGCCTCGTCCAGGCGCTTGGTCTTTTCGTTTTTGGCGTTGTTCACATCCTCGTAGGCGGCGGATACGGCCGCGGGCACGGTGATGTTCTGAATGCGCACGTCGTTGATCTTGACGCCCATTTCGTAGGTGTCGATCAGGGCCTGGAAATCCGGCAGCACCTGCCGCTCGATTTCTTCCTTATTCAGCAGGGCATCATCCAGCGGACGGTTCTGGATGTTGCGCCGGATGATGGCCTCAAAGGCCAGCTGCAAAGTGCCCTCCGGGTCGTCCACGTCAAAATAATACTGCTTTACATCACGAATGGTGTACTGGTAGATGGCTTCGATGGACACGATGCTGTTGTCGTTGGTGAGCATCACGCTTTCGTCCTGCTCGTCGGCATAGGTGGCCGCCGTGCCCGCCGATCCCGTGCGCGTGGTGCGGAAGCCGTATTCCTTGGTGTGGATGGTGGTTACGCTTTCGGAAATCACGCTCTGGATGAGCGGAATCTTCCAGTACAGGCCGGGACCCCTGGTATCGGTCACGCGGCCGAAGGTGAGCACGAGCGCCTCCTCGCCCTGGCCCACGCGGTAGAAGCTGGTGGCCGCCAGCGCGCCCAGCACCACCACCGCTGCAAGCACGATGCCGCCGGTCTTTTTCCATTTTGCTTTCATGGTGTTTGAAAAACTCCTTTCCTTCCTGCCGGTTTTGGCACAGGTATCATAGCATAAAGGCCGGCGTTTTGGACGGGATGGCGCTTCAATCATACATTCTGCACGCTCAAAGCCGCAGACGGAAACGTTTTGGCATTGTAAGCGGGCGGCGGTTCGTGCTATAATCTCCCCATGCCAATGTTTAGGAAAGGAACGTGTGCGTATGAGCGACCGCATTCTCGGCGTGATTTTTGATCTGGACGGCGTGATTGTATCGACCGACAACTGCCACTATCTGGCCTGGAAACGCATGGCCGACGAGGAAGGCATCTATTTTGACCGCACCATCAACGAGCGCCTGCGCGGGGTCAGCCGCATGGAAAGCCTGGAAATCATCCTGGAGCGCGCCCAACGGCCCTATACCGACGATGAAAAACAGGCCATGGCCGCGCGCAAGAATGCATATTATGTGGAACTGATTGGAAGCCTGACCCGTGCGGACATTCTGCCCGGCGCGCTGGATACGCTGAGCCTGCTCAAAGAGCGGGGCGTGAAGGTGGCCATCGGCTCCTCCAGCAAAAACACGCCCATCATCCTTCGCCAGATCGGGCTGGAAAACGCCTTTGACGCCGTGGCCGACGGCAACGCCATCACCCACAGCAAGCCCGACCCGGAGGTGTTTGTGCTGGCGGCGCGGCTTTTGGGGCTGGAACCCAAAAACTGCCTGGTGGTGGAGGACGCGGACGCGGGCATTGAGGCGGCTGTGGGCGGCGGCATGCGCGCGCTGGGCGTGGGATCGGCGGCGGGCAACCCCGCGGCTGCGTTCCACGCGCCCGACCTTGCGCATGCGGATTTTGCCGCGATTCTGGGCTGATCACAGGAGGTTAGAACATGTTGGAACCATCCCTTGTGCGTGACGTGCTGGACGCCGCGCTGGCGACCGGCGGCGATTTTGCCGAGCTGTTTATGGAGGACCGGCGGGATACGTCGCTCATTTTGCAGCTGAACCGGCTGGAAACGGTCAATTCCGGACGCATCCACGGCGCGGGCGTGCGCGTGTATGTGGGCTTGAATGCCATCTACGCCTATACCAACGACACCAGCCGGGAGGGGCTGATCGCCTGCGCCCGGCAGGCGGCCAGCGCCGTGAGGGAGCGGGGGCGGGAGCTTGCCGCCTGCGCGGAGCTGACCCTTTCGCCCGTGGGGGACGCGCATGCCGTCAAGCTGCTGCCCTCCCGCACCGACACGCGCCGCAAGGCGGACATCCTGCGCGCCGCCAACGCCGCCGCGCGCGAGGCCGGGGAGGAAATCGTGCAGGTGGTGTGCAGCTACCGCGACAGCGAGCAGGACGTGCTCATCGCCAACAGCGAGGGCCGCTTCGTGACAGACCGGCGCGTGTACACGCGCCTTGGATGCCAGGCGGTGGCGGGCAACGGCACGGAAAACCAGTCCGGCTTTGAGGGCCCCGGCGCGCTGATGGGCTTTGAGCTGTTTGAAAGCCGGGTGGACCCGGCGCGGGTGGGGCGCGAGGCGGCCCGGACCGCGATCGAGATGCTGCACGCGCCGGTATGCCCGTCCGGGGTGATGCCGGTGGCCATCGGCAACGGCTTTGGCGGCGTGATTTTCCACGAGGCGTGCGGCCACGGGCTGGAGGCGACCAGCGTGGCCTTCGGCACGAGCGTGTTTTGCGGAAAGCTGGGCGAGCAGATCGCTTCGCCCTGCGTGACCGCCGTGGACGACGGCACGCTGCCGAACGAATGGGGCAGCGAAAACGTGGACGACGAGGGCACGCCCACCACGAAGCTGGTGCTGATTGAAAACGGCGTGCTGAAAAACTACATGATCGACCGCCTGAACGGCAGGCGCATGGGCATGCCGCCCACCGGCAGCGCCCGGCGCGAGAGCTACGCCTATGCGCCCACCTCTCGCATGCGCAACACCTACATTGCCGCCGGGAGCGACGACGAAAAAGAGATCATCTCCTCCATGGGCGACGGGCTGTACGCCGCCAGGATGGGCGGCGGGTCCGTCGATCCCGCCACGGGCGAATTCAACTTCGCCGTGCAGGAGGGGTATCTGGTAAAAGACGGCAAGATCACCACGCCCGTGCGCGGCGCGAGCCTGATTGGCAAGGGCGCGGATATTCTGATGAAGATCGACCGCGTGGGGCGCGATATGCGCATGGCGCAGGGCATGTGCGGAAGCCTCAGCGGCAGCGTGCCCACCAACGTGGGCCAGCCGATGATTCGCGTATCGTCCATCACGGTGGGCGGGCGCGCGTAAGGGAGGCGTAGCGGAATGCAGGATTTTGTAAAGCAGCTGATGGAGGCGGCCAAGGCCGCCGGCATTGAGGAATGCGAGGCGTATGTGTCCTCGCGCGACAGCTTCCGGGCCATGACCACCGAGGGCGAGGTGGTGGAATACGAGAGCAACCTGACGCGCGGGCTGGGTTTCCGGGGCCTGTACAGGGGCCGCATGGGCTACGCCAGCACCGAGGCGTTTGACGAGGAGGCCGTGGGCCAGCTGGTCAGGGGCGTTATGGAAAGCGCCGAGCTGTGCGAGGACGAGGACGAGGCCCCGCTCTACGACGGCGGCGAGCCCGTGCCGGACATGGACCTGCGAAGCCCCGCGCTTGCGCAGGTGACGCCGCAGGAGAAGATCGACCGCGTGCTGGCCATGGAAAAGCTGGTCAAGGAGAGCGACCCGCGCATCGACAAGACGGCGCACAACGTCATCAACACCGGCAGCTATACGGTGCGCATCGTCAACTCCCACGGCATGGACCGCAGCTACACCGAGGACGTATGCGCCCTCTACGGCCAGGCCACCGCCAAAGACGGCGACTTCGTATCCTCCGGCGGCTACGGCGTGGTCGCGCGCAGCTTTGACGGGCTGGACGCGCGGAAGGTGGGCGGCGAGGTAGCCCGCCGCACGCTTGACGGGCTCAACGCCGCGCCCGTGCCGTCGGGCAAGTACCGGGTGGTGTTCTTCTCCGAGGCCATGTGCGACCTGCTGGGCGTGTTCAGCTCCATCTTTTCGGCGGAGACGGCGCAAAAGGGCATGTCGCTGCTCAAGGGGCGCGTGGGGGAGCGCATCGCCGCGCCCTGCGTGACGCTGGTGGACGATCCCCTGATGGAAGGCGGCATGGGCAGCCGGCCCTTTGACGACGAGGGCGTGCCCTCCGCCACGCACACGGTGGTGGAGGACGGCGTGTTCCGCACCTTCCTGCACAACCTGAAAACCGCGCGCAAGGACGGCGTGGCCACCACCGGCAACGCCCGCAAGGTGGGATACGCTTCCGCCGTGCATGTGACGCCCACCAACTTCTATCTAAAGCCCGGCAAGCGCACGCTGGATGACATGCTCCGCGGAATCGGAGAGGGGCTTGTGATCACCGAGGTCAGCGGCCTGCATGCGGGGGCTAACCCCATCAGCGGCGATTTCTCGCTGCTGGCCAAGGGATACACCTTCCGCGAGGGCCGGCGCGAAAAGCCCGTGGAGCAGATCACCGTGGCGGGCAACTTCTATGAGCTGCTGAAGGCTGTGCGCGAGCTGGCCAGCGACCTCACCTTCCCCATGGGCGGCATCGGCTGCCCCAGCGTGGACGTGGGCGAACTGTCCGTGAGCGGGACCTGAGTTCAGAACGTATCCCATCAAAAAAACAGCCGCCGGGCGGGAAAGAAACCCACCCGGCGTCAGTTTGCGTACACCGCCTGATTCATTCGACAAAATCCGTATCCGCCCGGCGCATATAGCCGAACAGGTCGCCATAGCGCACGTGCAGCCATGTATCGTCGATCACGCCCATGACCTCCACCGTTTCGCCCCGGACGAGCATGATGCGCGCCTCGGTCTTGGTGTCGGGCACGTCGCAAAACATGGTGCTTTGCGCGGTTACCTGGACCCGGGGTATCCCGATCCGGGTGCTGTTGGGGCCGTCGCCCTCCAGCGTGAGGTAGCGGCGCTGCATGTAGCCCTGACGGCCGTACACATCCACCCGCACCCACTCGCCATCCTCCGAAAAGCCCAGGACCGAGGCCACACACCCATTGTAGTACTTGCCCAGGCTTTTGGCGCTCTTGCTGGGGGAGGCGCGCAGGTTCAGGCGGTCGTTTTCGTCGGGATTGGAAATATGGGCCAGCTGGGGTGCGCTGTCCCCATCCACCAGATAGAGGTTCCCCGCGCCCGCGCGCACGAAACACGAATATGTGCCGCTGTCCAGCGTGACCAGCAGATGCCACCAGCTGTCCGAAAAGCCCATGAGGGAAAAGACCTGATTGGGTTCGATTTGCTCGCTGACCGAAAAATTCGACGGCTGCTGAAAGACGGTGATGATGCCGGCGTTGCGGTACTGAGGCATGGCGCTGGCGGGCGCGGCTTTGTCGGTATTGAGCAGGAAGCTCTTTTGCATCCAACCGATAAGCGAACCGGGCGCGAGGCCCACCCGCACGCGCACCCAGCCATTCCCGTTGTCCTCCAAAGCGGTGATGGGCGCGCCGTTGTAGTACTTGCCAAGGCTTGGAGCCTGCGTGCTGGGATAGGAGCGCAGGTGGAGCCGGTCGGCGGGGTCGGGGTTGTTGATGTACACGCCCGCAAGGGCGCTGAGGGGCATGAGGGCACAGAGCGCCGCCAGCAGGATGACCGCAAGCCGTTTCATTCGCATGAGAAACCTTCCCCTTTTCGCTGAATTGTGTTACAATGCCTGTGATCATAGAACGGGCCGGAGGCGGGAATTCTTCCCAGCGCCGGCCGGATTTTTGAAACAAAGGGTGACGGCGCCGTTGGACAAGCTGGAAGTGCTCAAGCGGGTGTTCGGCCACGAGAGCTTTCGCGAAGGGCAGGAGCAGCTGGTGGATGAGCTGCTCGGCGGGCACGACGTGCTGGGCGTGATGCCCACGGGCGCGGGCAAGTCCGTGTGCTACCAGCTGCCCGCGCTGATGCTGGAGGGAATCACGCTGGTGATTTCGCCGCTGATCTCGCTGATGAAGGACCAGGTCATGGCGCTCAAGGCATCGGGCGTGGCGGCGGCGTACATCAACAGCAGCCTGACCCCCGGCCAGCAGGCCGAGGCCATCCGGCGCGCGGCGGCCGGGGCGTACCGCATCATCTACGTGGCCCCGGAGCGGCTGGATATGCCGTCCTTTCTGGCCTTTGCACAGAAGGCGCGCATCCCGCTGCTGGCCGTGGACGAGGCGCATTGCGTGTCCCAGTGGGGACAGGACTTCCGTCCCAGCTACCTGCGCATCGCCGATTTTGTGCGCAGGCTGCCACGGCGGCCCGCGGTGGGGGCTTTTACCGCCACCGCTACCCGGCGCGTGCGCGATGATATCGTGAAAATGCTGGATCTGGAGGAACCCCTTTGCCTCACCACCGGCTACAACCGGCCCAACCTGCATTTCGCCAGCGTCAAGCCGACCAACAAATTTACCATGCTCTGCTCCTTTCTGGACACCATGCCGGGGGAATGCGGCATCGTGTATTGCAACACGCGCCGTACCGTGGAGGACGTTGCGGGCAAACTCACGCTCAACGGCTACAGCGCCACGCGCTATCACGCGGGCCTTTCCGACTCGGAGCGGCATGCCAATCAGGACGATTTCCAGTATGACCGGGCGCGCATCATGGTGGCCACCAACGCCTTCGGCATGGGCATTGACAAGTCCAACGTGCGCTTTGTGGTGCACTACAACATGCCCCGCGATCTGGAAAGCTACTATCAGGAGGCGGGCCGCGCCGGGCGCGACGGCGAACCCGCCGAGTGCCTGCTGCTCTACAGCGGGCAGGACGTGATCACCGGCCGCTGGATGATCGAGCATGGCGACGAAAATCCCGACCTGACTCCCGCCCAGCGCGAGGAGCTGACCCGCCGCGACCTGGAAAGGCTTCGGCAGATGACCTTTTACGCAACCAGCCGGAGGTGCCTGCGTCATTTCATCCTGAACTATTTTGGCGAGACGGACGCGCAGGAAACCTGCGACAACTGCTCCGTGTGCCAGGGCGAGCCCTTTGAGGTGGACACGGGCAGCGCGCGCAAGCCCAAACCCGCGCAGGCACGAGCCATCGCCCGCGAGGAACGCAGAATGCGCAAGGCCGCTCCACGCGGACCGGAGGCGGCGCTGAGCGCCTGGGAGCGGGCTCTGCTGGACAGCCTGAAAACCCTGCGCACGCTGCTGGCCGCCCGTACGCATGCGCCCGCCTATACCGTGTTTTCGGACGCATCGCTCATCGACATGGTGAAAAAGCGCCCGACTACGCTGGATACGTTTCTGGACGTGTCGGGTGTAGGGCAGGCCAAGCAGCAGAAATACGGGCGGGTGTTTCTCAAGGTCATCCGCGACGGCATGGAACCCAACGAGGCGCTGGCGCAGGAGATGGACGACGGCCCCGGCCGCCTCTGGACCG
>ERZ857521.2898-NODE-2898-length-15281-cov-3.858334_pt1 | contig 15281 bp, 11 predicted proteins | sample MGYA00519701_ERZ857521 | MGnify/ENA primary metagenome ERZ857521 (study PRJEB31778, sample SAMEA3449346) | human gut metagenome | biome: human gut; feature: human-associated habitat; material: faeces | place: United Kingdom | collected 2010/2012 ...
TCTGGCGCCACCTGCGGTGGAATCAGCTCTCTGGCGCCACCTGCGGTGGAATCAGCTCTCTGGCGCCACCTGCGGTGGAATCAGTTCTCTGGCGACCCCTGAAAGATGAGTGAGCAGGCAGACACCTCCTGCCCCCGCACAGTTCTGCTGTCCCGACTGCGTGCACCAGGATAAGGCATCCGCACAGCCCAAGCCCCGCATAGAAAAAGACGGCAAAGCCATCCGGCCTGCCGTCTGTATCGGCGGAGAGTATCTGAATCTGTGCCACTTGCGGCACACCGCAGCTATTCACTTTTCACTCTTCTCTTTTCACTTGCCTCGCCTGGCGGCATAGCGCACCCCGGCATTCCCACCTACCTCCCGGGAACGCCAGAGAACTGCTCCCCGTCAGGGCACCAGAGAACCCTGGCACAATATCATTGCCCGGCTGCGTGCGCCAGAGTAAGGCGCTCGCACAGTCCAACCGCGCGAACTGCTCCCCGCCAGGGGCCGCCAGGGGTTAGATTTTGTAGTAGCCGGCTTCGATCAGGCGTTCCAGGCAGGCATTGATCTCCTCATCGGTGAAGAGCTCGGCAAAGCGGCTTTCCACAGCCAGGGCTTCCAGGCGAAGGCCGGTCTGACCGGCGGCAGTGAGCTCCCGGGAGAGGGGGATCTCCTGGCCCCGCTGGATACACCGCTTCAGACAGGCAGCCGCACCGTGCTTTTCACACTGGGCACGCAGCGAGGCAGAATCCAGCCCCAGGGCTTCGGCTTTCTGCATGGTATTTTCCGCAGCGGCAGTGAATGCCGCTTCCAGTTCTTTTACAGTCATGGGGAATTCTCCTTTCGGTTCTTTGGTTCCAAGGCTATTATAGCCCAAATGCGCCCGGCTGCATAGCGGAATCTTTCCCCGTCCCAGCAAAAAAGGAGCCCTGAGGCTCCTTTTTTATCAGAGAATCTCACCCCGTACCGAAAGAGTGACGCTTTCGAAGGGGATCGGGCGTCCGCAGGCAGCCAGCGCCTTCTGTACCGCCCGTTCCAGACCGCCGCAGCAGGGCACTTCCATCCGCACCAGAGTCACCGAGCGGATATTGTGCAGCCGGAAGATCTCGGTGAGCTTTTCACTGTAATCCACCGGGTCCAGCTTGGGACAGCCAATGACGGTCACCTTGCCCTTCATGTACCGGGCATGGAAATCCCCACGGGCAAAGGCAGAACAGTCCGCTGCCAGCAGCAGATCCGCTCCGTCAAAGAACCCTGCCATCGGCGAAACCAGGCGCAGCTGCACCGGCCACTGTCCCAGACAGGTCTCTGCCGGGAGAGCTTCCGCTGCCGGTGCGGCAAAAGTCTGGCTGCGGCTGCCCGGACAACCGCCTCCGGCACAGCCTCCCACCGGCTTGCGGGCTGCCAGATGCGCTGCCACTGCCGCTTCATCATAGGCCGGGGCTTCCCGTTCGGTCATGGTGATGGCTCCGGTGGGACAGGCCGGCAGACAATCCCCCAGACCATCGCAGTAATCCTCCCGGAGCAGGACAGCTTTGCCGTTCACCATGCCGATGGCGCCCTCATGGCAGGCCGCCGCACACAGGCCGCAGCCGTTGCAGCGTTCGGAATCAATGGTAATGATCTTGCGTATCATAGAATCTATTCCTCTCTCTGGTATTTGAGCTCCACGCCGGCACTGTCGTACCGCTTGCGTTTGGCTGTGATGGTTTCGGTTTCAATGCACCATACTCCGGTGCGCCCAAGACTCCGGGCCGCTTCGGACGGAAATTTCTCCATGAGCTCCGGCGTATGCCGCTCACAGAGCAGCCGCAGAATCCGCTGTTTTTCTACGGGGTCGGTGACTTCCGCCGCCTGACCCCGGAGGATCGCCGATTCATATTCGGTAGTGAAATTCCCGAATGCGCCCCGGTTGGTATCCCCGATGCAGCACAGGCTCACCCGGGGGTGCCGGCGCAGACACTCCACCTTTTCGCCGGACTGGGCCGAGTGGAAATACACCCGGCTGCCCTCCCGGACAATGGTGACCGGTACCGGATAGACTTCGCCATCGGCGTCGATCAGGCCCAGAACCGCCCACTCACATTTGTCTGCTACCGCCCAGCCGAAGGCTTCGGGCATTTCACGGTCTTTTCTGCGCATAAAATCCGTCCTTTCCCTTGATTGGTGCAGTTTCAGTATAGTAGAATTATCATAGAAATTCTGTTGGAATTCCAACAAAAAATGGAGGACTGTCATGCAAAACCGAATGTTATCGGAATACCGGCTCTTTGCGGGGCTTAGCGAGGAGGAATGTCAGGCGGTGCTGGGGTGCATCGGCGGCTGGGAAAGTCCGGCCCAGAAAGGGGAACTGCTGGCCCATGCCGGGGAGGAACTTGCCGCCATGGGACTGGTGCTGGAAGGCCGGGTGGATATTCTCAGCACCGACTACTGGGGCAGTGAAACGCTCATGGCCCGGCTGGGACCGGGTGAACTGTTCGGGGAGGTCTTTGCGGGGCAGGGGGTGGAACTGCCCTATGACCTGGTGGCAGCGGAGGACTGCCGGATTCTGTGGCTGCGTCCCGACCGTCTGATGACCGGCTGCTGTGAGGCCTGTGGATTCCATCAGCGGCTGCAGCGGAATCTGTTGGCTCTGCTGGCAGCCCGCACCCGGGAGATGAGCCGCAAGGCAGCGATCCTGTCCCAGCGCAGCATCCGGGGACGGCTGATGGAATACCTCTCGGACCGGGCCCGGGCAGCGGGGAGTGCCAGTTTCGAGCTGGGATTCACCCGGCAGCGGCTGGCGGACTATCTGGCGGTGGACCGCAGTGCCATGACGGTGGAACTGGGCAAAATGCAGAAGGAGGGGATTCTCCGGGTGGAGCGGCGGCAGATCACCCTGCTGACTCTGCCGGACAGTCACCGGGCATAAAAAAACAGACCGTCCCGGGTATAGAATGGGACGGTCTGGTGAAGGGAAGAGAAAGCACCGCAGAACCGGAGAAGCGAAGGGGCAGAGAGGTAAGGCCCTGCCAAAAGGAACCGGAGCTGCGGTGCGGGACAAAAAGCGGGTGAGAAAAAAGAAAGGAAAGAAAAACCCCCGCTCAGAACATATCAGGGAAAATCAATAGGTATCCAGAGGCGGCTTGACCGAGTCAGGCAGCGGGCAGGTATACTTGCCGCCGTTGCGGGCAAGGACTTCCGCCTTGGCAGCGGCGATGGCATCGGGACGGTGCTTGGTACGCACTGCCGACAGCGCCATGGCTTCGGCAGCGGTGAGCAGACCCTTGTGTGCCAGCGGGCTGCAGGCCTGGGCAGTCATCTGCCAGGAGTGACCCACATTGCCCACACAGGCAGTGGCAACCAGCAGGTTGAGGGTGGGAGCGGCATAGCCCACATCACCCACATCGGTGGAGCCGGCCTGGAGCCGGATGGCAGAGGGGTCAAAGGGGATCACATCGGTGGACAGCGGACGCTGGAGCACTGCCTCGGCCCGGTCGCCATAGGTGCGGCGGATCTCTGCCTCAATGGCAGCCCGGGTCTCGGGGTCATAACTCAGGAGGAACTGCCGTGCCAGCTGGAAATCGGTCTCGTCCCACCTGGGAGCGCCCACCTCCTGCATGGCTTCACTGGCAATGGCGCCCAGTGCCTTGTTGGGCACATATTCGGTAAAGGCCATGGCAAGTTCCACATCCAGGGTGGTGCCGGTCATCAGGGCAGCGCCCTTTGCCACATCTACCACCCGGTCAAAGAGCTCCCGCAGATCCTTTACGAACGGGGTGCGCACTTCATACCGCACAGTGGCATGATCCTGCACCACATTGGGGGCAGTGCCGCCGGCGTCAATATAGGCATAGTGGATGCGTGCCTCGGGGATCACATGCTCCCGGAGGTAGTTGCAGCCCACGCTCATGAGTTCCACGGCGTCCAGGGCGCTGCGTCCCAGATGGGGCGAAGCTGCCGCATGGCTGGTGCGTCCCTTGAAGCGGAAGTTGGCACCCATGATGGCATTGGACTGCACCGATTCCACCCCATTGATGGTGGAGGGGTGCCAGGTATAGACAAAGTCCACATCGTCAAAGAGTCCGGCCCGGGCCATGAACTGCTTGGAGCCGGCGCCTTCCTCAGCCGGACAGCCGAAGTAGATCACAGTGCCGTCCTCGCCGGTGGCGTCCAGATAGTCCTTGAGGGCAAAGGCAGCTGCCAGCGACCCGGTGCCCAGGGCACAGTGTCCGCAGCCATGTCCGGGAGCTCCGGCAGTCACCGGGGATTTCTCCGGCAGGGCTGCCTGCTGGCTCAGGCTCGAAAGGGCGTCAAATTCCCCCAGGAAGCCCATCACCGGTTTGCCGGTGCCCTTCTTGTAGGTGCCGGTAAAGCAGGTGGGGATCTCCGCCAGCCCACGCTGGACGGTGAAGCCCTCCTCTTCCAGCAGCCGGCAGAGCAGCTCGGCAGATTTGTGCTCATGGAAGGCAAGCTCGGCATAATCCCAGATTCGGTCGTTGGCGTCGAGAATCTTCGCGGCATGTTTTGCCACCGATTCCCGGATCAGTTCCAGATCAGTCATACAGTCAGCTCCTTTGATTTGGTTCCATTCTACCGCCGGAAATCGCAGATTTTGCGGCGGATTGTTGCTTATTTTCTGAATTTTTATTACACTCCGAAAAATCCCGGAGAAAAATTCCTCCGGGTATTTCGGTTTGGAAGGGGGATCAGGCAGCGGAAACCGCCATCCGGCGTTCCGCCAGCTGAACCACCCAGGTGAACAGGGTTGTGACAAAGAGATAGATCACACCTGAGATAATCAGCGATTCGATGGGCAGGAAGGTGGCAGCCGAAGCAGTTCGGTAAGCCGTAGTGAGCTCGTTGACAAAGAAGATGGAGCCCAGGGACGCCTGCTTGATCATATTTACAAACTCATTGCCCAGGGCAGGCAGGATATTTTTCACCGCCTGGGGGAGAATGATGAACCGCAGGGTCTGTGCCCGGGAGAGTCCCAGACAGCTGGCGGCTTCGGTCTGACCGGGGTCCACTGCCTGGATGCCCGCCCGGATAATCTCACTGACATAGGCGCCGGCACTGATGATGAGCGCGATCACAACGCTTTCGGTCTCGGAGATCTCGATGGGCAGCACCTTGGGCAGGAACAGATAGAAGAAATAGAGCTGCAGCAGGCTGGGAGTGCCCCGGATAATCCAGATATAGAACCGGACAAACCATTCACAGGGGCGGCACTTGCCCAGACGGAACACCGCCAGGATAATGCCGATGACTGTACCGGCTACCACGGTCAGGGCGGCGATCCACAGCGTGCCTGCCAGTCCTTCCAGATAGACATCGCCGTATCTCTGCAAAATTTTCAGTATATTTTCCCACATGGATTGTTACCGCTTTCCTTGATTACTGAATGCCCAGGCTCCGGGCGTACTCGGTATATTCCTCATACCACTGATCGTAAAGCCCTTCTTCCCGGACTTCGCCGATGATGCGGTTGACCTCCTCAATGAGTTCGGTCTCGCCCTTGGCTACACCGATCCGGGTACCCTTGGTGGATTCGTCCTCCACGAACCGGAAGTCCGGCACAATGCTCATGCCGCAGTTCGGGTTGGCATCCAGATAGAGCTGGGCGGTATTGATGGCGGTGATAATGGCATCCGCCTTGCCCTCCTGTACCATCAGGAAGCCATCGGTGGTGGCGGAAACACGCTTGGTTTCGCCTACCGCCGGCACCTGTTCATTGAGGAAGCTCTCCTGAATGGAGCCGCTCTGGACAACGACCGTCTTATCGCCGAGGTCGTCCGCCGAAGTGATGGCAGCCAGGTCCTCGGTGCGTACCATCAGACCATAGCCGGTATCTTCGGTGCCGTAGTAATAGCCGTCCGAAAGCTCCATGGCCTCCGCCCGTTCGGGCGTGTAGGCCAGAGCGGAAATCGCCATATCATACTTGCCGGTGGTAACACCCGACAGCACCGATGTGAAATCCAGCGGGATAATGTGACATTCTACGCCAAGTTCGTCCGCAATATGGTGAGCCAGTTCAATGTCCGCACCCACATATTTCTCGTCCCCCTCCTTGGTGGGGTCGATGAATTCCATGGGAGCAAAATAGGGTTCTGTGACCACTTCGATATAACCGCGCTCCTTGATGGCTTCCAGCCGGTTGGCAGCCGAGGACTCCTCCTTGGAAGAGCATCCTGCCAGCGGCAGTGCCAGACAGAGCGCCAGACATAGGGCGGTCAGACGTTTGGACATTGCGTTTTTCATAACTGATTCCTCCTGATTTGTGGATTTGCTTTAGCGTAGTAGCATAGTAGCATTGTAAAGCACCCGGCGCAGGTTGTCAATGGGTTTTGGGACGATTTTCAAAGCTGATGCAATAGTACCGGACGGACAGGGGAATTTTTGGACAGAATACATCTTGCGTTTTTCACGCATGAAAGCGAAAGAGCGGGAAAAAAGGAGAGAATTTCGCAGCTTAAAGTGCCGGAGAGCGTGTGACAGGCGGTTCTGGTGACCGCCCATGCGCAAGGGAGACAGACTGCCGCCCGGACGCCAGTGCCGAGCTGACGGGGGCGGGGACAGGGCGCCAATTCACACACCGGGCAGAGCGGAAAACTGCCGCCCGGACGCCAGTTCGGAGCTGACGGTGTGGAGCAAGGGGGCAAACTGACGCACTGGGCAGAGCGGAAAACTACCGCTTTGCCGCCAGTTCGGGGCAGATAGGGCGGGAAAAGAGCGCTGATTCGCACACTGGGCAGAGCGGAAAACCGCCGCCCTGATACCGCTCCGGGGTTGATGGGGCAGGAAAAGGGCGGTCAATTCACACACTGGGCAGGGCGGAAAACTGCCGCTCTGACGCCAGTTTCAGGGCAGATGGTGTGGGAAAGGGCGCAGATTCACCCACCGGGTAAAGCCGGAAAACTGCCGCCCGGACGCCGGTTCCGGGCAGATGGGGGCAGGAAAAGGGGGCTGATTCACACACCGGGGAAAGCCGGAGAACTGCCGCCCTGACATCGCCCCGGGACGGGCTCCGCATGGGTGCCGGGCATTTTTATGCCGGGGCGGTGGTACCATCCGGCGGGGGCTTCATGTTATAATAGAGGAAAAGCCCCCGGGCGTGGACCGGCAGGGGGCAGACCAGAAAGGAGAAACAGACAATGGCGATTGAAAGCAGCGTGATTTTTCTCCCCTGTGGGGACATTGCAGCCACCCATGATTTCTACACACGGATTGTCGGGCTCCGGCAGGTACAGGAGCAGGCAGGCGGTACCCTGCGTATCTACGATACCGGCTATGGCTACTGGGGATTCTGCCAGTATCCCGACGGGCGTCCGGCTCTGAGCGGCGACAAGGGGGTATGTCTTTCCCTCAACTGTGCCGATGAAGCCGATGTGGACCGCTTCTATGAGAAGGTCACTGCCCTGGGAGCCAGGGTGCTGGCAGCGCCGGCGATGCAGGAGCGCTTCCCGGTGTACTCCTTCTTTATCGAGGACCCCAGCGGCTACAAGGTGGAGTTCCAGAAAATCCTTCTGCCCGGACAGGAACTCACCGGAGGCCGCCGCTGACCCTCTGTTTCCCACCCGAAACCGTCCCGAATGGGGCGGTTTTTTATATGCCCGGGGAACAGAAAAGCGGCTGTCCGCAGAACGGACAGCCGCTGATGCGCCGGGGGCAAGGAGAATCCCCGGACTTGTATAGAATCGGAAAGGGGGTGATCAGCAGTTTTCTTCCAGCCAGCGCATGGCAGTGTAGGCATAGACGGCACTGCCGGTGGGCAGGGCTGCTTCGTTGTGACGCACCTGGGGATTGTGGGCGCCGAAGAGGTAGCCCTCCTCTCTGGAACCGGTGCTCAGGTTGAAGAAGGCACCCGGTACACGCAGCATCACTTCCGAGAAGTCCTCGGAACCCATCTGGGGCTCGGTGATCTTCACCCGGTCGTCCCCGAGCAGTTCCCGGACATAGCCGTCCAGTTCTGCCATCAGCGCACGGTCATTGATGGTGGGGGCAAATTCTGTGTACCACTGGATCTCCGCGGTGGCGCCGAAAGTGGCGGCAATTCCCTTGGAAATCTCCTCCAGACGGCGCTTGGCATGCACCCGCACCTCCTGGCTGAAGGCCCGGATGGTACCGGTGAGGTAGCCGTCATTGGGGATAATATTCTCGGCTGTGCCGGCAATGAGCTGTCCGATGGTGAGGATCAGCGGCTCCTGCTGGTTGCGCTCCCGGCTGTTGATGGTCTGCAGCGCAATGAGGATATGCGCCAGGATATTCACCGGGTCGATGCCGTCCTCAGGACGGGCGCCATGGGCTCCCTTGCCATGGACGATTACCTTGAAGCCGTCTGCCGAAGCTGCCGACGGACCGGTGGTGTGCATGATGGTGCCGGTGGGATAGTCGCTGGCAGACTGGGAATGCATACCCAGGGCAGCATCCACATGGGGATTCTCCAGCAGACCTGCCTCGACCATGTGCAGAGCGCCCTTGTAGCCCTCTTCACCGGGCTGGAACATGAACTTGACCCGGCCCTTGACCTTGTCCTTGTTGTCCATGAGCAGCTTTGCCGCACCCAGCAGCATGGCAGTATGGGTATCATGTCCGCAGGCATGCATCCTGCCCGGACGCTTGCTGGAAAAGGCTTCGCCGGACTGCTCCTCCATGGGCAGGGCATCCATATCGCCGCGCAGAAGGATCACCTTGCCATTTGGATCACCGTCCAGCATGGCTACCACGCCGCCGCCCACCGGATAGGGCTCATATCCCATCTTCTTCAGTTCCTCGGTGACATAGGCGCAGGTATCGGGCAGATCCGCTCCTACCTCGGGGTTTTCATGGATATGACGGCGCCAGCGCACCAGTTCGCCGCTTAGAGCCTCGGCCTGTTCCAGCAGTTCTTTCATGGTTGGTTCCTCCTGTTTTGTCGTGGTACTTTAGCGATTAAAATCGCGAAAGCAACCGGGATTTTTATAACCACAGCTCCGCTTTCCAGAAAAGCTGTGGTATTGGGTATGGGAACATTATAGCAACCTCCGGGGCAAAATGCAAGCACAAATTTTATCGCTTTTATGCGATAAAGCGGCGGCAGGCCGGTGGCAAACCCTCCGGCTGGCGCATAGCATGGCAGGAGGGACTCCCCTCAGAAGGAGGAAGCCAAGATGGGTGTAACCAATTCCAATAAAGTCATCAACGCCGACCGCATTGAATGCGACGGCTCGCTCAAAGTGACCCTGGCGCTCACCGCGGCGCCGGATATTGTATCGAATCCCACCGATATTGTGCTGGTGCTGGACCGGTCGGGCAGTATGGCAGGGGCGCCGCTTGCCGCTGTGAAAGCCGGTTCCAAATCCTTTATCGACATCATTGCCGAAGCCACCGGCGGCGCGCCGGGACAGATCGGCGCCGGCAGTCAGATCGGCGTGGTGAGCTTTTCGGATACCGCCACCACCGATTCGCCCCTGACCGACTCGGTGGATCAGCTCAAAAACGCCGTGGATCTCATGGTATCGGGCGGCAGTACCAACCATGCTGCCGCCTTCCAGCGGGCCATGGATCTGCTCGACCCGGTCACCGGCAAGGCCCGGGTGATCGTCCTGTTCACCGACGGCAATACCACATCGGGACTGCCGCCGGCTCCGGTTGCGGCGGAGGCCAAAGCCAGGGGGATCATCATCTACTGCATCGGCCTGGTGGGAACCGACGGCCTGGATGTGAATGCCCTGAATACCTGGGCCAGTGATCCGGACAGTGCCCATGTGGCGGTCACCCCCGATCTGGCAGACCTGGAGGAGCTGTTCCAGGAGCTGGCTGCCAACATCTCCAAGACCGGCGCCACCGGCATTGTAGTCAATGAAACAGTGCGTTCCGACTTTGTGATCACCAGTATCCTGCCCCCGGCAAAGGGGACAGCGGTGCAGCAGGATTCCCACTCCCTGCGCTGGACCATGCCTGAACTGGGGGTCACTTCCAGTGAGAGCGCCGTGCTGGAATTCTATATCCGCCATGTGAGCCAGCAGCCCGGACACAAGAAGGTCAATGAGGCCATCACCTATTCGGACAATGAGGGGAATATCGTCACCTTCCCCGACCCCGAAGTGGAGGTGGAGTGCAATATTGTGGTGCATCCGGAGCCCTGTCCCGAGCCGGTGGAACTCACCGTGGAGGGCTGTGCCGACACCATTCTGGCAGACCTGGGCGATGTGTACCTCTCCTCTCTGGGACGCATTCTCCAGCTGGATGTGACCGTGCGGCATGTGTGTCCCAACCGGCGGGTGGCGCTGGCGGCGATTCTTACCGAAGTGGACGAAAACGGCATGGAATACCAGCGGGGCATGAAGACCATGACCCTGCCGGCGCACCGGTATGAGGGCTGCCGGGATATTCAGGTGAAGTGCATCCAGTTCGTGGTGCCCGAGGACATCAGCGAAAACGGCGAACCGGAGCATGCCATGTGCGCGCCCCGGAAGTTCAAGGTGCGCTTCATTGCCCATACCATCGATACCGACTACCGCTGCTGCGAAGCGGTGATCGACCTGTAACAACTCCCCCGGTTTTCCGGTGGAAAAGGGGAAAGGGGTGGAAAACTCCGCCCCATGAAAAAAGCGGGCGTCCCGGGTGGGGCGTCCGCTTTTTGCGGTGCGGGGGCAGAGGCTTAGCCGGGGGCCGGGCAAGCGCAGATGAAAGCCGGACGGGGCAGGATTTTCCGCTCCTGACCAGGACGCCCGGCGGGAGGACAGCGCAGGAATCGGGGCAGGGAGGGAACCGGCTGCCGTCCGGGGCGTGCGGAAAACTCCACCCTATGAAAAAAGCGGGCGTCCCGGGTGGGGCGTCCGCTTTTCTGGTTGGCGTCAGAGGTCGAAGAACCGGGTGCGGCGGATATCGATGGCACGCACCGGGCACATCTCATGGCAGCAGTAGCAGTGGATGCACCGGTCGTACCGGATCTGCGCCTTGCCGCTTACGATGGTGATGGTATGCGCCGGACAGCTCTCGGCACAGCGTCCGCAGCCGACACAGTCCTTCCGGCGGATCACCGGGCGGGGGGTGAGATGATCCCACAGGCGGCTCACCGCCGGGCGCAGCAGCCGGGGCGTATGGCTGAGGAAGTCCACCGACTTGGCATGGGGCGGCACAAATCCCGGCACCGGCCGGGCAAACTGTACCTCGCCCGCCAGGGAGAGGGCGTCGGCGTTCTCAGGGCAGAGCCCCCGGCGCTGGCTGGCGGCAATGGTGGGAACGCTTTCCGGGGTGACACCGATGATCCGGCTCAGGGCCAGATCCAGCAGGAAGGGATTCCGGCAGGCAGCCAGGAAGCCCAGTTTCCGGGGACTGCCGCCCGAGGGGCCGTCCCCTTCCATGCCCACCACCGCATCCACAATGGTGAGGGCCGGTTTCACTGTGAGGGCCAGATCCACCAGCATTTCGCCGAAGTCGGCCTTTTCCGGGAAGCGCAGATGCAGTTCCGGCTTCTGCAGGCCGGGAATGCACCCGAACAGGTTCTTCACGCCGCCGGACAGGGTGGTCATGCTGTGGGTTTTGAGCTTGCACACCGACACCACCAGATCCGCTTCCGCCACCGGGTTGATGATGGAAAATTCCCGCACCAGCCGGTTTTCCTCCCGGCGCAGGGTGGTAAAGCCGGTGTCCTCATTGAGCCGGGCACCGCTCTGCCGGGCTGCCGCGGTCATGCCGCAGGTTTCGTAGATGCTGTGCAGCAGCGGACGGGTATAGGGCCCGCCGGGGCTGTCCGCAATGGTCACTTCACTGGCGCCCCAGTCAAGCAGCAGACGGGCTGCCGCTTCCACCACCAGGGGGTGAGTGGTGGTGGCCTCCTCGGGACGGCGCTTCATCAGGAGATTGGGTTTTAGGAGCACCCGCCGTCCGGCGACCATCTCCCGGGTGAAGCCGCTTGCCTCCACCGCACGGGTCAGCGCCGGGGAAATAATCTCCGGGGTATAGTCCTCCGCCCCGGCAAAGGCAATGGGATATTCTGATACTGTCATGGCAGGTTCCTCCGTATCTGGGCATTCTGAATGGGGATTATTCCACCGTTTTGAGCGACTCCACCATATCCAGCTTCTTGAGTTTGCGGTGGGCAAAGAGGTTCACCGTCAGGGAAAAGACTGCTGTGAGCAGGGCTGCCCACAGATAACTGGTGGGAGAGATGGTGCGTCCGAACATGAGCAGGTCGATCTCCACGGTGAGGATCAGCCACTGGTGCAGCAGTTTGCCCAGCACCATGCCAAGCAGAGTACCCAGCACCGTGAGGATCACATTCTCCCGGTAGATATAGGCCGAGAGTTCGCCGTCATAGAAGCCCAGCACCTTGAGGGTAGCCAGCTCCCGGAGCCGCTCGGTGATATTGATATTGGTGAGGTTATAGAGCACCACAAAGGCCAGGGCCGCCGCGCAGACAATGATCAGCGCCACGGCATAGTCCACACTTTCCAGGCTGGTGCCGAAGGTGCGGCGGGTATCCTCGGTGCGGGTCAGGGAGGAGATGCCGTCCAGCGCCACCAGTTCCTGATCCAGTTCGGAGGCATCGTCCCCGGCATAGCGGATCAGCAGGGCATTCTGTTCCGGCTCCTGTCCGAATACCTCCTCATAGGCCGACTCTGAAAGATATACATAGTGCTGGATATAGTGCTCAGTGATGTCTGCCACCTGTACTTCCACCCGGCTGTCGCCGTCCAGGATTATGGTATCCCCCGGCTCCACATCCAGCAGCTGAGCCAGTTTTTCGGTGATGACCGCTCCGCTGTCCGGCAGAGTGACCGGATCGGAATCGGTGCGGTGCCGGAGATCCACAAACTGTTCCAGGGTTTCACTGTCCGATACCACTTCCAGGGAGGCATCGGCAGTATAGGTGTCCGATTCGGCGGTGACCGTTTCGGTGTGCTCCGAAGTCCAGTCGGAGACCAGCGGATGGCTGTCCAGCAGGGCAGAGATCTCGTCCCACTGTTCCTCGGTGGGGTGATCCAGTCCGGCAATGGCATCGTAATGATAGATCTCATTGTACTGCAGCTCCATGATGGACATGATGGAATCCCGCAGTCCGAAGGCAGTGACAATGAGCGCCGCGCAGCCGCCGATACCGGCTACTGTCATCCAGAAGCGTTTCTGATAGCGGAAGAGGTTGCGCAGGGTGATCTTGTAGTTGAAGGAGAGCCGCCGCCAGAGGGGGGTGATGCGTTCCAGCAGAATGCGCCGTCCCATGGGCGGGGCTTTGGGACGCATGAGCTGGGCCGGCACAGCGGCAAGGGTACTGAAGCAGGCTCCAAGAGCTGACAGGGTGACGGTACCCACCGCCGCCAGACAGGCCGTGATGGAGGAAGCCGGTTCCAGACCGTAATAGATGGGGCCGAAGTTATAGATGATCTTCCAGGCGGTGCAGATGATCCAGGGCAGCAGGGTGAGACCCACTGCCAGACCCAGCAGTGATCCCAGGGTGCTGGCAAGGAAACCATAGCCCACATACTTGATGGCAATGGCGCCCTTGGAATAGCCCAGTGCCTTGAGACTGCCGATGGCAATGCGCTGTTCCTCCACCATACGGGTCATGGTGGTAAGGCAGACCAGGGCTGCCACCAGGAAGAAAAACACCGGGAAGATCGTGGTGATGGCGGTAAGCTTATCCACATTGGCGGTAAAGGACGCATAGCTGACATTTTTGCTGCGGTCCCAGACATACCAGGTCGGGTACTCCACCTCGCGCAGCGCGGCTTCGCCATCCTCGAGCTGGGCGCGGGCATCGGCCAACTGCCGGTCGGCCTCCGCCTTGGCGTCCTCGTACTCGATCTCGCCGTCACGCAGCTTCTGCAGGTTTTCAGCAATCGTTGCCTTGGCATCGTCCAGCTGGCTGCGGGCATCGCGCAGGCGGCCCTTGGCGTCATTGATCTGGCGGCGCGCATCAGCCATTTGCAGCTTTTTGTCCTGCAGGGTGGCCCAGCCGTCCTGCAGCTGGGCGCGGGCACCGGCCAGCTGCTGTTTGCCGGCCTCATACTGGGCAAGGCCCTCGTTGTACTGCTGCCAGCCCTCGTCCAGCTGGGCCTTGGCTTCGGCCAGCTTGGGGGCATTGGCCTCCAGCTCGGCGCGGCCTGCGGCCAGCTGGGCGGCGCCCTTTTCGTACTGCAGCAGCCCCAGACGGTACTGGGTCAACTGCCCCACACCGGCCACAAACGCATCCAGCTGCTTTTTGCTGTCCTCCGGCAGGCTGGCCCACCATGCCTCAATGGCGGCATTCAGCCTGTCGCGGATCTCATCGGGCAGATCCGGGGCAGACTGCTGCACCCAGTCAGCGGCGCTCTGCAGCGCCATCTGCATGGCGGCCGGGTCGGTGGCATCGGCTATCGCGGCGATATGCGCCCGTGCCTCCTGCAGGCGCTGTTTCTGCTCCTCAGGCAGGGTGTCGGTCGGGATGGCATCGATCACGGTCAGCAGATCACCGGCCTGTGTGCGGATGGCATCGACCTGCTCCTGCGTCATGTTGGCGGGGATGATGGTCAGATCGCCGTACTCCTGCAGGGCCTGCCACAGCTCCTCGGCATTCTGGGGCGGCTGCGTGCCGTTTGCATCGCAGCTTTGGGCCAGCCAGCCGATGAAAGCATCCAGCTGCTCTGCATCCACGCCCATTGCATCGGCCATCGTCCGGATGCCGTCCTCGTAGGCAGCAGCGTTGGCGTCCAGCTGGGCCTTGGCCTCGGCCAGCTGCTTTTCGGCGGCATCCAGCTGCGCCAGCCCGTCATGATCCATACGGAAACCGCGTTTGTTGTTCGAGAACATGATCGTCCCACCTGCACGCAGCAGACGTTTCAAATCTTTCATCAGCGCCAGATGATCGCGCTGAACATCAAACGCATCTTCCATTCGTTTTGAGTTAGAAAAGGTTGGCGGATCGATAAAGATCAGGTCGAACTGTTCGGTCGTCTCACGCAGCCAGCCCAGCACATCGGCCTGCATCAGGCGATGCGCGCGGCCGGTTAAGCCATTGAGGCGCAGGTTACGTTCAGCCCATTCAAGATAGGTACGGGACATATCGACCGTCGTCGTGGAGCGCGCGCCGCCAAGGCCGGCGTGAACGCTGGCGCTGCCGGTGTAGGAGAACAGGTTGAGGAAGTCTTTGCCTTTGCTCATCTGCCCCAGCATGCGGCGAGCGATACGGTGGTCGAGGAACAGGCCGGTATCCAGGTAATCGGTCAGGTTGACCCACAGACGCGCATTATACTCCTGCACCTCAATGAATTCGCCTTTCTCGCCCATTTTCTGATACTGGTTTTTACCTTTCTGCCGCTCGCGGGTTTTCAGCACCAGCTTGTTCGGCGCAATCCCCA
>ERZ857521.2907-NODE-2907-length-15242-cov-3.799104_pt1 | contig 15242 bp, 9 predicted proteins | sample MGYA00519701_ERZ857521 | MGnify/ENA primary metagenome ERZ857521 (study PRJEB31778, sample SAMEA3449346) | human gut metagenome | biome: human gut; feature: human-associated habitat; material: faeces | place: United Kingdom | collected 2010/2012 ...
TGTGTTAAGCACGCCGCCAGCGTTCGTCCTGAGCCAGGATCAAACTCTCTATAAATCGTATCAACACAGCGTCTCCGCTGAGCTAATCTCGTTACAGAGCTATTTGTCATAGCTTCAAAAACTTTTTATACTTAGCTTCGCAGGTAATTGACTTAACCCTGCTCCACCAAGTTTCGTCGCACATTTTCATGTGCTCCCGTCTGGTGCTTTTGTTCGTTCATTGTTTAATTTACAAGATACACGCCCGCTTCTGCGGAACATTGCTATTATACTCTGCAAAGCCAAGTTTGTCAACAGGTTTTTTCATCTTTTCCAAAAAACTTTTACCAGTCATTTGGTACTCTAATGGAAGCTCCTATGAAAACCGCTCTGCGAAACAGCTTGTTTAGATTACCAGAGGAAACGCCATTTGTCAATACCTAATTTCAAAAAATTTCCGTTTTTTCTCCGTCCATAAAGCCAGTGACAAACGACCGCTTCTGTGGTATACTATCCGGCGACATGAACCATATATGATAAAGAGGTGATCCCTTGCAGATCGAGCAGATGAGCGCCACCTTTGGCAGACTGAACGGCTCCCAGCTGGACCTTCAGCCGGGGCTGAATGTGATCTGCGCCCCCAATGAATCCGGCAAGTCCACTTGGTGCCGGTTCCTTCAAAATATGCTGTACGGCGTCCCCACCAAGGAGCGGGGGCTGCTGGCTGACAAGAACCGCTACGCCCCGTGGAGCGGTTCCCCCATGCAGGGGCGGCTACTGCTGCGGAACGGCGATGCCCGCTATACCCTCCTGCGGGAGACCAGGCGGGCCACCGCCCCCATGGGAGACGCCCGTCTCACCTACACCGGCACCGCCGACCCCGTCCCCGGCATCCTCGCCGCCGAGGCCGGTCAGTATCTGCTGGGCATTCCACGAGAGGTGTTTCTGCGCAGCGCCTTCATCGGTCAGAATGCTCTGGCGGTGGATCAGGACGCCGAGCTGGAGCGCCGCATCGCCGCTCTGATCTCCACTGGCGAGGAGGACACCTCCTACTCCGAGAGCTACGAGCGGCTGAAAAAGCAGCTGAACGCCCGGCGAGCCAACCGCTCCACCGGACAGATCCCGGCACTGGAGCAGGAAATCGCCCAGCTGGAGGATGCCCTGGCCCGGCAGGAGAGCCTGCGGGAACAGTTCAACGCCGCACAACTCCGGCTGCAGGATGCCCAACACCAGTTGGAGGAACTGCAGCAGCAAGACGCCCAGTGGCAGCAGCTGGAGCGCCAAGCCGCCCGTCGCCAATACGAGGAGGCCCAAGCAGCCCTATCCACCGCCCAGCAGCAGTATCGGCAACTGAAGCAGCGCTGCGACGTCCTACCGGACGAGGAGACACTCTCCCAGCTGGAGGGACAAGCTACCGCTCTGACCCAGTCCATCGCCGCCCGGCGGCAGGCCACGGAGCAAGCGGCCCAGCTGCGCCGGCAGGCCGCCGAGGCCATGGCCCGCTGCACGGCACACCCCCTCTCTCCCGCCGACGGGCCGCAGTTGCAAAGCCGCCTGTCCGCCCTGACGGACCCGCCCGCACCATCGAAGCTGCCCCTGCCTGTGGGACTTCTTCTGCTGGTCGGAGCCGTAGCCTGCGTGCTGCTGCATCTGCCTGTGTATGCGCCCATTCTCTGTGGCGCAGTCGGTGCCGCCGCTCTGCTATATGATATAGTATCCCGCCATCGTCATGCCAAGGCGAAGCAGCAGGCAGACGACCAGCGGAGCACCTTACAGCGGCAGATTGCAGAGTATCTCCCTCTACTGACGGAGGCTCAGGAGGCCACTCGCAGCGCCGATGCCGCCGCAGCCGCCGCCGAAGCCATGGCTCATAACGATCAGGCCCAGCTGCTGGCGCTGCTGGCACGGGTCCGAGCCTTCCATTCCACCGCTGTGGATCTGCCTGCCGTGCAGGTGGCCCTGTCCGCCGCCCGCCGCAGCCGTACCGCCCTCCGATCGGCCCAAACCGCTCAGGAGCAGGCACAGATGTACTGCCGTCTGTTGGAGGAGCGTCTGCCGCAGGGGGAGCTGCCGGATCCGGCCATTCCTCTGCCCCGGCCCTCCCGTTCCGTCGAAGCCATGCGCTCCGCCATCCCGGAGGCGCAAGCCCAATTGGCCACCGCACGCACCCGGCTGGATACCATCTCCGGCCAGCTGCAGGCGACCCGTGACCCCTCAGAACTAACAGCCCAGCTGGCCGAGAAGCGCCGAAGGCTGGCAGCCTTGCAGGCGGAATACGAGGCGATCCAGCTGGCTATGGACACCCTGTCCGCCGCCAATCAGACTCTGCAAAACCGTTTCTCCCCGGCGCTGGGCGCCCGTACGGCGGAAATTTTCTCCGCCCTGACGGGAGGACGCTACGACAAGGTACTGCTGGACCGGACGCTGGCTCTCTCCGCCGAGCCCTCCGGTGACCCCACACCCCGCAGCATTCAGGTGCTGAGCCAAGGCACCGCCGATCAGCTGTATCTGGCGGTGCGGCTGGCCATCTGTCAGCTGGTGCTGCCGCCGGAGAAGCATGTCCCCCTGATCCTGGATGACGTGTTCGCCTCCTTCGATGACCAGCGGCTGGCCGCTGCGCTGGAGTGGCTGTTCCAAGAGAGTCAGAATCGTCAAATTCTGCTGTTCACCTGCCATGACCGGGAGCGGACCTATCTGGCGGGCCGCCCCGGCGTCCACATTCTTACCCTGAACGGAGGTACTGCATGTTCCCGCTGAACACCTTTGAAAATCTCTGTGTATTTTTCCTGCTGCTGATAATTTACAGCGCCGCCGGTTGGGTGGGCGAAATGTTCTATTGCTCCGTGGGCAAGGGCCACATCTGCGAAAAACGTGGCTTTTTGAACGGTTTTATCTGCCCCATCTATGGACACGGCGCCCTTTTGGTGCTATATGTATTACACGGGGGCCTGAAAAATCCCCTGTTGACCTTTCTGGCGGGCATGGCGCTGACCTCTGCGCTGGAGTACTTCACCAGCTGGTTTATGGAGGCCGTCTTCCATATGCGCTGGTGGGATTACAGCCGCAAGAAGATCCAGCTCAACGGCCGTATCTGTCTGCAGAACAGCCTGCTGTTCGGTCTGGCCTGCGTGCTGCTGTGCCATGTTGTGAATCCGCCGGTGATGGCGTGGCTGTTCCGCATCGGCTCCGCCTACACCATCCCTGTGGCCTCGTTCCTCTTCGGCCTGTATCTCATGGATAACGCCCTCTCCGTCCGCAGCGCCATCCAGCTGTCCCACCGTCTGGACGATCTGCAGAAGGTGCGGCAGGAGATCCGCTCCCATCTGGAGGAGAAGGCCGCCCAGCTGCAGCAGAAGTATGAGGGCCGTCTGGAGGAGGTCACCGACCGCTTCATGGCCGGCTTAGAGGACGCTAACGACGACTTCCTCAAGGAGAAGAAGCTGTATCTGGCCCAGCTCCGCAGCGGCGAGGACCTCTTCGAGCGCCGTCTGCTCCGTTCCCACCCCGATCTGCGTTCCAAGCGCCACAGCGGAAAGCTGCTGAACCTGTTGCGTGAAAAGCGCCCCGGCCAGAAGGACAAGAAGTAATTCCCATCAGCATCTCAGCACCTTTGAAGCTACTATTATAATAAAGGAGATATTCCCATGAGTGAATGTACCCACGATTGCAGCAGCTGCGGCGAGAGCTGCGCTGACCGTCAGGGCGGAAGCCCCTTCCAGATCAAGCCCCTTCATGAGGGCTGCCATGTCCGTAAGGTCTACGGCGTCGTCTCCGGCAAGGGCGGCGTCGGCAAATCCATGGTCACCAGCCAGTTGGCCGTCACCATGCAGCGCCGGGGCCACCGCACCGCCATTCTGGACGCCGATGTTACCGGCCCCTCCATCCCCAAGTGCTTCGGCATCCACGGCCGGGCCGTTGGCTCCGAGGATGCCATCCTCCCGGTGCAGACGGAGACCGGCATCCAGCTGATGAGCGTAAACCTGCTGCTGGAGCACGAGACTGACCCCGTCATCTGGCGTGGCCCCGTCATCGGCGGCGTGGTGCAGCAGTTTTGGGGCGACGTGCTGTGGCAGGACGTGGACTATATGTTCGTGGATATGCCCCCCGGAACCGGCGACGTGGCTCTGAACGTGTTCCAGTCCATCCCCCTGGACGGCATCATCATCGTGGCCTCCCCCCAGGACCTGGTGGGCATGGTGGTGGAAAAGGCCGTGAAGATGGCTCAGATGATGAACATCCCCATCGTCGGTCTGGTGGAGAATATGAGCTATCTGGCCTGTCCCGACTGCGGCAGGAAGATCTACCTCTTCGGTGAGGGCAAGACGCAGGAGGCCGCCGACCGCTATGGCCTGCCCCTGCTGGCTCAGATGCCCATCGACCCGGCGCTGGCGGCTCTGGTGGACGCCGGGCGCATCGAGGACTTCCAAGGCTCCTGGCTCTCCGCCGCTGCCGACCGTCTGGAGTGCTGACCCACACCACAAGCTTCCAAGAATGCCTGAAGCCGCAGGGCTTCAGGCACTCTTTCCTCATCCCGCAAAAACCGGAGGCCCTCCTTACGGAAGGCCCCCGGTCATTCATTTTACGGCTTTTCCACGTTGATATATGTGGGGATATCGCTGATGCGCTGATAGGTGTAGGTGTCCGGCACGGAGAAGAAATGCACGCTGTCCTTCCCGTCGTAGGTCACATACGGGACCGTCAGTCCCTCCCCCTTCAGCACATAGACGCCGTTGGCGTCCTCGGCATACGTCCCGGCGGACAGCACGCCGGACTGCCGGTACAGGGTGTAGTCTCCCTTCCCATCAAACACCAGATAGGTACCGGCTCCGGGGCTCAGCCCCTCGCAGAGGTAGGTACCCGTCAGCGGCTGATGCCGCAGGCTCATGCCCAGCATCACCAGCAGAGCCACGATCAGGCACAGAGAGGCTGCCAATGCAGCCCAGAGATACTTAGACTTTCTTTGCATAGGCGGTCACGCTCCTTTGTTCCCTTTGGTTTTCCGCCTTTAGAGCGGCCTACGCCCATAGAGTATCATACCGCCCTCCCCCTGTCAAGAAATTTTATCTGCTTTATCGCAATTTTCTATGGCGATAACTGTTTATTTTCATGACAATTATGCGATTTCTCTGTGCAAAATGTATACTTTTATGTTTTGGCCGCCGATCCGTTCCCCATGGGAGCAGCCCTCCTGCTTTTCTCCCGTTCCCGGCATTTTTTTTGGAAAAGAGTGTTGACAAACCCGCCTGCGCTTGCTATAATAAACAAGCTTGATTCCTACGAGCGAGATCAGGCCAAGTAGTTCAGTTGGTTAGAACGCCAGCCTGTCACGCTGGAGGTCGTGGGTTCGAGCCCCATCTTGGTCGCCATATGCTGCTGTAGCTCAGTCGGTAGAGCGCATCCTTGGTAAGGATGAGGTCGGCGGTTCGAATCCGCCCAGCAGCTCCAAAAAGCATCGAAAACTTCGGTTTTCGGTGCTTTTTTGTTGTAAAAATGTTGAAGGAAGTGTGGGTCAAAATGTGGGTCAACTGCCTGACCCACACCGTGACCCACATGCGGAAATGCTCGGAAAGGTTGAAAGATGAGCGGACGGAATATCCGTCCGCTCATCTCTTTTAGATTGGCTTACATCACCTGCGCCATGAAGCTGCCCATGGTCTGGGCAGCTTCATCCTGTTTTTGGCGAGTGGCGTGGGTGTAGGTGCGGAGAGTGAACCCCGCATCGTAGTGGCCCAGCATACTGCTGACGGTTTTTACATCCACACCGTTTTGCAGGGCCAGTGTGGCAAAGGTATGCCTGAGATCGTGGAAGCGTATGTGCGGCAGCCCGGCGTCCTTCAGGATCTTCTTGTGCAGGTTTACGATGGAATCGGGGTGATACATCTCTCTTGTGATGGGTGAGGGGAACATGTACGGATTATTGGGATGTCTCTTATGCTCGGCGACCAACAGGTCAACGGCTTCCTGTGGGACACTGACCTTTCTGACTGATGTCTCTGTCTTGGGGCGGGAGAGGGTCAGCTCTCCGTTAGGATTTTTGACATACTGCTTGCTGACGGAGATGGTTTTGTCCGTGATGTCGAGGTCACTCCAGAGAAGCGCCGTGATCTCGCCCTTGCGCAGCCCGCTGACCAGTTCCAGATAGAACATGGGCAGCAGTCCCCGTTTCTCTGCGGCGTCGAGGTAGGTCTTGATATGCTCCAGTTGGAGGATCTGCATCTCGAATTTCTGCACCTTCGGTGCGATGCAATCCTCGGTAGGATTGCGGAGGATCAAGCGCTCTTTTACGGCACGGTTCAATGCGTTGTGGAGCATCAAGTGCAGGCTGCGGACGGTGGCGCTGCTGAGACCCGGATTGCCGTGCCCGCTTTTGCCTCTGGTGCGGCCGTTCTCCATCAGCTCCTTGTAGAGCTTTTACAGGTCGTGGGCAGTCAGCTTCGTGAGCTTAATGCTGCCGATGCGGGGAATGGCGTACTGCTCGATCATCAGGCGGTAGCGGTCAGCCGTGGCCACCCGCACATTGGGCTTGGCGTAGATGTCGTACCAGCTCCGCAGCCATGTGGCCACGGTATACTCATCTGTGTGGCTGACATCGACGCCCTTGCTGGCTTCCATGGCGGCGGCCAGCTTCGCTTTGCACTCCGCCTGGGTCTTCCCAGGACATTTTTGATGATGCGCTTGCCGGTTTCGGGGTTGTAGCCAGCGGTGTAGCGACCCTCCCACCGGCCGTCTTTGCGCTTGCGGATGTTGCCCTCGCCGTTGGTGCGTTTCTTGGACATGGAATCAGCTCCTTTGCTTTTGTGTCCTTTCCGCTTTCGACGGAAGGGCGCACACCCGCGCTGCCGGTACAGCGCCAAAAACTGTCGGCCTCCATGGGACTGCCTTCGTACAGAGGGTCAGAATGCCCCACGGGGCCCATGAATGCCTGAGACCACACCGGGGTGTGGACCTCACCGGAAGGCTACGAGATCAGGCTTTCGCCTAAGAGCAATATAAGATATGCACCGGGAGATATCAAGTCGGGGCGAATGACGGAGGTTTCTCCATTGCAATATGTCATATCCTGTGCTATAATGCACTCAAACTGAATAACGGGACAGCGTGAGCCGGGTTTATCCCGGCGGCGGAATGGGGTGAGAGGCCCCGCGAGACGGTCACTGTGATGCCGGTTTATTCGGCTAAGTCAGATACGCAAGGCGTTGCTCCCGGGCATCGCCATCTCCGGAGCCGAAGCTGTCGTATAGAATTTGCTTCGCCCGGCTGCTTTTTGACGGCTGGGTGATTTTTTGCTGCCAGGCACCATGGTGCCTCATGCTTTCCATGGAAAGCATGATAAAGATTCAAGCCGCCGGGGCGGGGGAGGACGGCAGACCTTTCCCGTCCCGCTTTCCAGAAAAATTTTTGCGCTATTTGTCGTTCTTTTCTTTTTTCCGAGACCCGGACCGTGCTGCAAAGAGTGCGGCCCGGGGGGGAGGGAAACAGGGGGCGTGAGATATAGGGTATTACGGATGACCCTGTTGCGGTGCCCAAAATTTCTGCGCTGCCTTACGGCGGACGCTTGAAATTTTGACCGCGGCCACTCGCTCACCTCGCTTCATCCGCCACCGGCGGCGCTCGGATCGCTCCCCACGGGTGCGGTGCGCCCTCGCAATGGCAAAAAGTGTGTGATTGCTTCGGCATTTACATAAATAAAAAGAACGAAAGGAAAAAGAAATGAAAAAAAGAATCATTTCTCTGCTGCTGGCGCTTATCATGGCGCTGTCACTGCTTCCCGTGAGCGTGCTGGCGGCGGACGACCACACAGGTCAGGTCCATGTGACGGTGGAAAACACCACCTGGGCCGAGGCCGACGGCGCACCCTGGGAGGGGATGCTGGTGGACGAGTGGGTCACACTCCAGGAGGACTCCTCCATGATGAGCTGCATCGTGGACGCACTGACGGCCGGGGGCTATTCCCAGACCGGCGCAGACACCGGCTACATCAGCGAGATCAACGGCATCGAGGAGAAGGCCGCCGCCGAGGGCTCCGGCTGGATGGGCACCCTCAACGACTGGTTCACCAGTGAGGGCTTCGCCGCCTACACCGTGGCCAACGGCAAGCTGAAGGCCGGGGACGAGATCGCCGTGCAGCACACCTGCAACCTGGGTGCAGATATCGGCGGTGCTTTTGGGGATAGCAACAAAACCCTGAAGGCCATCGCCCTCAGCGCAGGCGAACTGAACCCCGCCTTTTCCTCCGGCGTGCATGACTATACCATGATTCTGCCCGAGGGCGTCACCGCCCTCACCGTCACCCCCACCGCCAGCAACAAGCAGAATCGTGTCCGCATCTATGTGGGCAGCACGGAGTATGGCCGCAAGGATGCCATTCCCGTTCAGGTGGGCACCGTCATCACCCTGAAGGTGGGCAATGACGGCGATACCGCCCCGGAGACCTACACCATCGCCCTCCAGGCGGCGGGCAACCTCCTCTCCGGCGACAATGTATCCCTCACCTCCATCCATCAGGACGGCTCCGCCGGTACCAAAGTGGCCCTGACCTTTGACAAGGAAACCGCCGCCTTCACCGGCAAGCTGGCAAACTATACCCATCTCAAGCAGTATAACGACGGCGGCTTCACCGTGACGCTCTCCGACCTGCCCGCAGGGGCCACCGCCCAGCTCAAGAGCAGCGACGGCAAGGTCCTGGCGGACTTTGAAAACGGCGTGGCTTCCACCCCGGCGAATCAGTTCACCGGCAGCGGCTCGGCCACTTTCTACATCGCCGTCACCGCCCAGGGCCGCACGGAGAATTACAAGCTGACCCTCACCAAGCCCGGCGACTACTACTGGTGGAAATTTATTTTCAGTGGTACCCCCGATTTCGACAAGGAAAATATATTCTACGGCTATCCCGAGGGTACTCTGTTCCAGACAGATGAAAACGGCAATCCCACAGGCGAGACCGGCTATGCCAAGGACTGCTGGAATTATACCGTGTATGTTTCCCCTGCGGTGGGCCACTTCGGTGTTTCGTATTTTATGAACGTAATGGGCAATTCGGGCCTGAAAACATTAAAATCGAAGATTTTAGTGGACGGTGAGGTTCATATTGCCGAGCGGAAGATGCTTGTACCTGTCATGCAGGCGTTTGCCAAAAAACCTGTTCCCTTGGCAAAGGATAAAACGGTAATCGAATTCGTTGGCACCAGCAGTAAGGATCCCAAAATCGAGATCCACACCACTGTTACGGTAGTTGTGGTCAAGACTACTCCGGCGGAGCTGACCGGTTTTATCAGCGCTCTGCCGAGTACCGATAATCTGACGTATTCCGAGAACTACAAGATCGTCATGAGCTATCAGCGCGCCTATGACAGATTTACCGACGAGGAAAAGAAGCAGCTGTCCGCGGAGACGTTGAAAAAGCTGCAGGATTCCGTGGCCCGGGTGGAGGAGCTGAAAAAGCGCCATGAGGACGGCATTCAGGCATGGATCGACTTGGTGAACACCTTTGCCGGGAAAGTGACCGCAGAAAACTATGCCCAGTATTACGACGCCGTGCAGAAGGCACAGGTGAAGTATCTGGAGATGTCCGACGCACAGCGTGCGGAGTTTTCGTACATTTACTCTGCGGAAAACGCCGCAGTCATGACGGCCTACAAGGCTGCGTACCGCACCGTCAACGAGCAGTCCATTCTGGACGGCAGCTCCATCGGCAAGCCCACGGAATATTACGACGACTTCATGATGTCGGCCAACCATTATAACCTGGATCTGGGGCACGAGGACACCTATTATCCCGCCGTGTTCCGGGAGATCTGGACGAATCGCCCAACCTCTTTGTATCCGTCTTACTCAACCGAAAGGGGTCTGCCCTATACGCTGCCCGGTATTCTGAAGTTCGAGATCAAGGACGACAGCATCTTCGAGATCAAGGAAGTGGAGGACGTCTATAAGGACGGCGGCCTGAGCAGCTTTGGCAATACTCCGGCCATGAAGTATTACCTGGTGCCCAAGAAGGCAGGCACCACCACCTTTACCGTTACCTTTACGGATAAGGCGGGCAATTTCTATGGCCAGATTCCGGAGATCCCCGTCCATGTCAATAGCCCCGAGGAGACGGCTATTCAGGATCTGAACAAGAAGCTGACGAACTTCACCTCCCTGAGCAACACCAGCAAATACGACAACTGGACCTACAACTACGACACCCAGGGTGCGCCCTTTACCTTTAAGGTAAGCGGCACCAACGCCAAGGTCAGCGTCTATAATTATCTCCAGTACAACAAAGACGGCACCCCCGTCAAGACCGACTACACCCCCGATGAAAGCGGCAATGTGACCATCCTCCTCAAGGACGGCTACAACGGCATCGAGGTCACCGCCGACTATCAGGGACAGACCGTCACGCAGGTCTACTCCCTCAAGGGCAAGGTCACCCGCTATGTGCAGGAGAACATCTCCCGCCCCGGCGAGGCTCTGCGCACCGGCGATACGGCGGGTATCTGGATCATCGGGCGGCCTACCAATATCCACAAGATCCTCCGTATTTATAACCCTGCGACCACGACGGTGTTCTATACGGATATGCCTCTGCAGAGCGTGGTAAATACAGACAACGGGCACGATATTAACCGTATTAATGAAAATGGTGCGGAAACACAGGTAGCTCGTCAGCCCCGCATTGCGGCCTATCTGACGGAATCCGGCACGATCACCCTCACCAAGGGCAGCTCCGATAGCCGCGGCTACGGTTCCAAGCCCGACAGCGAGGGCGATCAGGGCAACACCGGCGGCATCGCCGATTCCACCCGCTATGGCTTCGGCATGCTGGCAGATATTACGCTGCAGGTGGAGGAGAACCCCAACTTCAAGCTGGAGCCCAAGTATGAGACCGTGGCCGAGAACGGCGGCCAGGTCAAGGCCGGGGACAAGCTCACCATTTCCGTCCCCTCTCTGCCTATTGAGCAGTTGGCCCAGGACTATAAGCTGCAGTACTGCCTGCTGAACTACTCCACCAATATTCCCGGTGCGGAGTACATTTTCTCCAAGTGGTCCAAGGGCGGCGACTCCTGGGAGGGCGAGGGCACTACCCCCGTCGGCCCCGAGGTGGCCCTCAAGAGCATCACTTTCACCGTGCCCAAGACCACCCCGGCGGGCACCTACAGAATTCATGGCGGCTATCTGGATGTTACCCACAGAAGCGGCGGATACGAATGGCTGGATGTCTATGCGAAGTTCTATCAGATGGAGATCAGCGACCTGACCATCACCGTTTTAAAGGGCGACATCGAGACCGTGGAGGACCTTATTGACGCCATCGGCGCCAATGTCACCCTGGATAGTGAGGCCGCCATCACCGCCGCCAAGTCCGCCTACGATGCCCTTTCCGACGAGGACAAGGCTCTGGTGGACGCCGATAAGGTGGACGCTCTCACCGCCGCTATCATTAGGCTCAACCAGCTCAAGCATGCGGACCTCATGGCAAACCTGGATACCATCTATAAGACCACCGGCGACTTCATGGCCACCTTGGGCACCCCCACGGTGAACTCCACCGGCGGCGAGTGGATGGTCATCGGCCTGGCCCGCAGCGGCCGCACCGTACCCGCCGGGTACTATGACAATGTGGTGGAGTATGTGAAGGCCAAGGCTGACGCCAATGAGCGTCTGCACCCGGCCAAAGTCACCGACAACGCCCGGGTGATCCTGGCCCTGACGGCCATCGGCAAGGATGTCACCAATGTGGGCGGCCACAACCTGCTGAAGGGTCTGGATAACATGGATTATGTGCAGACCCAGGACATTAACGGCCCCATTTTCACCCTCATTGCCCTGGATAGCCACAACTACCCCACTATGGGCGATGTGACCCGGGAGAAGCTGATTCAGGTCATCCTGGATGCCCAGCTCAACGACGGCGGCTGGGACCTCAGTGCAGACAAGGCCGACCCGGATATGACCGCTATGGCCATCCAGGCCCTGGCACCTTACTACAAGACCAACGAGACCGTGAAGGCTGCTGTGGATAAGGCTCTGGAGGCCCTTTCCGCCCTGCAGCGCACTGACGGCGGCTTTGACAGCTGGGGCACCGTGAACAGCGAGTCCTGCGCCCAGGTCATCGTAGCTCTCACCGCCCTGGGCATCGATCCCACCGCAGATAGCCGCTTCGTGAAGAACGGCCACACCGTACTGGATGCTCTTGCCGGGTTCTATGTCACCGGCGGCGGCTTCCGGCACACCGCTGGCGGCGAGCGGAACGACATGGCCACCGAGCAGGGCTACTACGCCCTGGCGGCCTACTACCGCTTCCTGAATGGCCAGACCAGCCTGTACGACATGAGCGATGTGACCGTTCAGACCGCTGGCACCTCCGGCGGCGACAATAGCGGCAACGGCACCAACAACGGCAGCAATACCCCCGCCACCGGCGATACCGGCGTGCTGGTTTGGGTCATCGCCCTGCCCGTGACGATTCTCGCCGCAGCCTTCGTCCTCAAGCGTAAGGAGCGGGAGGCGTAAGCCAAAAAGAAAAACCTAAGCGGCAAAATAAAACAGCACCCCCGGGGCCTCTTGCATGATAAGAGACCCCGGGGGTTTTATTTTTTGTTTGCAGCGGTGCGATATTGGAATAAAAAGTGACGACGCTGATTTCAATTTTCTGCTTCAAATTTTGCAAAAACTATGGTATACTATTTAAGAGGTAAGGATCGTGCAGTTTCGACCGTTCGTTTATGATGCTACCAATCAGCAGGTGCCTGTAGCGATTAAACCAATAGAACCACAGGATGCTGCCACAACGATAAAAGAACCCCGGTAGCAGACGGATTGGACCAGCGAGTATACCTCAAACAGTAAATTTGACATCTATGGACTGAAAACATGGGCCGGAGAACTTGTGGCCTTGGATGTGAAAACACCTGAGCTGGCAAGACATTATGAGTGAGAAACAGCAAAGCAAACTATGACGGCGAAACCTGTCCGCATTTTTTTGACGCAGAGGTTTCCGCTTGACCCACATTTTGACCCATACGGGAAACGACTGCGAAAATAAAGAGCCGTCTGGCGGGAGAGCCTTTCTCCGCCCGGTGGCTCTATACTTTTAGCAAGGTACCCTTTTATTGTCTACAGCAGCGCAAAATGGAACGATTTTCGCCCCGCCAAAAGTTGACCCACACCGCTGCTGACTGCGGTGCTGACCCACGCCGTGACCCACACGGGGAAACGAGCGGACGGAACACATGGAGCAAAGAGTTTCCGATCTCTTCCTTTTTGGGGCAAAAACGCCCGCAAACCCTTATGCCGCAACGGCTGGAGGGCATTTTATCACTTGGTAAGGATGAGGTCGGCGGTTCGAATCCGCCCAGCAACTCCAAGAAGTCCTGTTTTCGAGAGAAAACAGGACTTCTTCTTTGCCTATTTTTCCTCTATGGGTGAGGGCTTGAAGCAAAGTGGCCGTATGCTCTTACCCTTGCGGTAAATACGGCTTGCCTATAGGGCGAATAGCGCCTGTCACACGGTGATTATCTTCAGCCACTCAATATATTCCAGCGCCAATTCTGACAGTACTCGAGAGGGGTTACAGATATACCCGATCTCGATCTGCCCCAGGTCCGTGATGGGCACCTTTTACGAGCAGGTATTTGCGACACAACCGTTCTATGGCTGGGACGAGGGGCCGGAGGACCGGGGCGTTAAGTACGATCTCGCCGGCACAAAGCTGGTGCTGCTGACCCAGGAAAATCCGTTCCCCACCTCCGGCGCTGTACATTTCCAGCTGCAGGTGCCGACTCTGGAGGACATCTATCCCCGGGCGCAGGCAGCCGGTGCCGTCACCCGGGAGCCTTTCTTCCGCTCCTACGGCTGGCATATGTTCCGCATGGCTGATCCGGCGGGAAATCACATCAATATTTATACGGTGCCAACCACCACCGAATAAAGCGCACCGAAACCGTAAAAATTAAAGGATGCTCTTCACGCCCGGAATTAAAAAGGGAGGCAGCTTATGAAACAGAACCGTCTCGTAAGCCGCCTCCCTTTTTTCGTTTTTAATTGCCAAGGTTCACGGCATCACCCGGCGGGCCATGCGGATAAAGTCTTCCTTGCCGAAAATCGCCGGCGCCGGGTATACGGGGTTGGCCTCCTCCCAGGCGGCCATTTGAGGCAGGTCCTCCGACCGAATACAGGGAAAACACTCCGGAATGCCCAGCGCCCGGTTCATGCGGTAAATGGCCTCTACCGCCTGCCGGGTAAGGCTTCGGGTCTCCCGGGTGTTATAAAAGCGGCCGATGTAGGCCTCCACCGCATGGGTCAGAGCGTCCAGACCGGTCTCCGCCATGACGCCGACCGGCAGGGATACCGTCAGCGTCGGGTCCAAAATGGCCCACTGGGGAATCAAACACAGATCATTCACCGCATACTTGTGGTGGGTCTCGTCCGTAACCACGGCGGCGATGGTGGTCTCCGACCCGGTCCCGGCTGCGGTGATGCATTCCGGCCTGCGCCAGGGCAGTACCCGGGCCTCCAGGCCGAAGCAGGCCTGAAACACCCGACAGTATATTTTTAAGCAGCATAATGCGTACATCCTTTCCATGGACTATTACGCCGCATTTTAGGCGGGATTGCAAGACGGAATGGGGAGATGGATATTGTAGGGGCGGACGGCTCTGTCCGTCCAGTGCGGTAACGCAACGTTTTGTAGGGCAGGGCCCGTGTGCCCTGCCGGGAGTGGAGGTGCCGGGCAGCGGGGTGAGGGCACCCCGCCCTACACACCATTTACCGATAGAATTTCACAAGGGGCGGCGGCCGCCCACCGTCGTGCCCGTTAATTGGGGCACTTTCTCGAATCAGGTATCCCATAATCCGGGATACGCTGTACTTCGGCAGGATGTTTGTCAGCATATAGATGTGCTCTTTCTTTACTCTAACTTGGAGACTTTCTTGTCTACTTTGCCCCTCGCCATAGGCTATTTTTCCCCCCGGCAGAGCCGGAGGTTGTCTTTGGTTGCCAATGCAAGAAGAAGGCCCCCAGCAATTGCTGGGTGTACGTAAGACAGTATTGCGCTAAGATTGACGAAGCGGCACGAAACCGCATGGAGCTGATCGTGCCGGAGTTGGCGAAGCGAAACGGCGTGACCGAGAAACTGAAAGCCGACACCAAATGGAATGGGTACGGCAGATGAACGCTTGCAAGGCACAGGCAGAGGAAATTGTGAAAATCGAATTGATTTACGATTGAGTGAGGAAGTCCGGGCAGAAAACTGTTCGGACTTTTCTCATATATTCCA
>ERZ857521.2909-NODE-2909-length-15223-cov-4.256725_pt1 | contig 15223 bp, 15 predicted proteins | sample MGYA00519701_ERZ857521 | MGnify/ENA primary metagenome ERZ857521 (study PRJEB31778, sample SAMEA3449346) | human gut metagenome | biome: human gut; feature: human-associated habitat; material: faeces | place: United Kingdom | collected 2010/2012 ...
AGTACTTCTTGCCCACTTCCATGACCACGTCGGAGTACATCTGGATAAAGCGGCGGTAGCAGTCCCAGGCCCAGCGGGGATTACCGGACTTCTTGGCCAGGACCTCCACCACCGTTTCGTTCAGGCCCAGGTTCAGGATGGTGTCCATCATGCCGGGCATGGAGGCCCGGGCGCCGGAGCGCACGGAGACCAGCAGGGGGTTCTCCTCATCGCCGAACTTCTTGCCGGTGATGGTCTCCATCTTGGTGATGTATTCCATGATCTCGGCCTGGATCTCGGGATTGATCTTGCGGCCGTCCTCGTAATACTGGGTGCAGGCCTCGGTGGTGATGGTGAAGCCCTGGGGCACAGGCAGGCCGATGTTGGTCATCTCGGCCAGGTTGGCGCCCTTGCCGCCCAGGAGCTCACGCATGTTGGCGTTGCCCTCGGTGAACAGGTAACAATACTTTTTGCTCATGCTCTTTCCTCCGTTTTTTTCACTGCCTTTGGGCAGATCGTTTGTTCATGTCCGCAGACGTCGCGCAAACGATTGCGCAACATTTGCGTGAGTAAACGATTAACTCACATAACAATTATCATTATACTGTCCAGCACTGGAAAAAACAATTCATAAAAGCCATAAAATACACATTCGGAATTGGAATTTTCCAACAAAAATTTGGGGAAATCCACAGCAGACGGCCTTGAAAAGGAGGAGAAGCGGCTTTTTCCCGGCTTTTCTTTTGCACGTCTGTGTGGTACAATAAACCGGATACCGCCGCGGCAGGAACGGGGACGCTGTGCCCGGTGCCGGGGCGGGAGAAAATCGAGTTTGGAGGAGGGACGCCTGTGCCTGCCTTTACCCTGCCGCCGGAAGATCCGGCAGCCATCCGCATCCGGAGGGCCGCTGCCCGGGACGCCCTGTCCCATGCCCTGGTGCTGACTGGCGGTGCCGCCCGTCTGGACGCTGCCCGCTATGCCGCCGCCGCCTTTGAGTGCACCGGCGCCGGCACCCGGCCCTGCGGGGAGTGCCCCGCCTGCCGGAAGGTGATCCAGGACATCCACCCGGATGTCATCACCGTCCGGGACGACCAGCACAAGAATATCGCCGTGGATGTGGTGCGCGCCATCCGTTCCGACGCCTATATCCGGCCCAACGAGGGACGGCGCAAGGTGTATCTTTTTCCGGACTGTGCCCTGCTGACGGAGCAGGACCAGAACGTCCTTTTGAAGATCGTGGAGGAAGGGCCGCCCTACGCCGCCTTTTTGTTCTGCGCCGAGAGCACGGCGGCGGTGCTGCCCACCCTGCGCTCCCGGTGCGTGGAGCTGCGCACCGGTGCCGGCGGGGAGGCGGCGCCCGCGGGGCTCGCCCAGCCGGAGGAGCTTTTGTGCCGGGCCCTGGGGGCCCATCGCCGGGGCGCTGTCACCGAGGCGGCAGTGCGCCTGGAGAAAAAGCGCCTGACCCGGGAGGATCTCGCCGCCCTGCTGGAGCGGGGACGGGAGTGGGCCGCCGCGGCGCTGCTGGCGGAATATGGGCACCCGCCCCGGGACGAGGATCGGGAAATTGCCCTGTTTCTTGCGAAAAACTTGACAAAAAAGCAAATCATGCGCACAATAGACTTGTTTGAGAAGTACCGCAGGGAGTGCGTTTACAACGTGGGCCCGGGCCATGTGCTGGGCGCCCTGGCGGTGGAATTGGAGGGTATCCTTTGACAGAAGTAATCAGCGTCCGCTTTCGGGGCGGATGCAAGACGTATTTTTTTGACCCCCGGGGCGCCCAGGTGCGGATGGGGGACCAGGTGATCGTGGAGACCGCCCAGGGCCCGGAATTTGCCACCTGTACCGAGGGCAATCACGAGGTGGACGAGAGCGCCATCGTCAAGCCCCTGAGCCCCATGCTGCGCATGGCCACGGAGAATGACCGCCGCACCATGGAGTACAACCGCAAAAAAGAGAGCGAGGCCTTCGACATCTGCGAGCGCAAGATCGCCGACCACGGCCTGGAGATGAAGCTGGTGAACGTCTCCGCCAGCTTTGACGGCAACAAGATCATCTTCTATTTCACCGCCGACGGCCGGGTGGACTTCCGGGAGCTGGTGCGGGACCTGGCCAGCGTGTTCCGGGCCCGCATCGAGCTGCGGCAGATCGGCGTCCGGGACGAGGCCAAGATGATCGGCGGCCTGGGCATCTGCGGACGGCCCTTCTGCTGTTCCCAGTTCCTGGACGGCTTTTTGCCCGTCTCCATCAAGATGGCCAAGACCCAGAACCTGAGCCTGAACCCCACCAAGATCTCCGGCACCTGCGGGCGGCTCATGTGCTGCCTCAAGTACGAGCAGAACGCCTATGAGGACGCCGCCAAGCGGATGCCCAAGGTGGAATCCTTCGTCCAGACCCCCGACGGGCCCGGCAACGTCAAGAGTGTGGATCTGCTGCGGGAGACCGTGAAGGTGGCCCTGGACTCCGCCATGCCCAACGAGCCCCTCAAGTGCTATCACAACTGCGAGGTGTGCGTGCTGCGCAACGGCAAGGGCAGCCGGGACGGCATTGAGATCCCCGCGGAGCGTCCCGCCCGGTATGTGGAGGAGCGGGAAGAGGAGGAGTTCACCGCTCCCGTGCTGATGACCCCCTTCTATATGGACGCGGAGCTGGAGGATGCCCCCGTCCGGGAGAAGATCGGCGAGAGCGAGGGCAAGCGCCGCCGCCACCGGGGCGGCCGGCGCCGCAGCGGCAGAAGCGGCGAGAACGCCGCCGCCAAACCCGCCGAGAATGCCCAGGCCCCCAAGGGCGACAAGCCCTCCGCCCCTGCCCAGGGCGGCAAGAGCCCTAAGGGCGAAAACCGGGGAGAGCGCAAGCCCCGTCCCCCCAAGGCCCAGAACCCCAGGCCCGCCCAGCAGGGAGGAAACCGTCCTCAGCAGCCCAAGCAGGCTGAAACGTCCGCCCCGTCCGGCGGGGAGAACGCCGAGGCCAAGCGCCGCCGCCGTCCCCATCACCGGGGCGGCCGCCGCCGCAGCAAGGGCGGCGGAGAGGGCACGGCCCCCGCATCCCAGGGTGAATAAGGAGTGAAGTCCCGCCGTCCGCTTTGCGGGCGGCGGGCTTTTTGCACAAGGCGGCGATCTGCCGCCCGGAGAGACAGAGAGGAGTACATATGGGAATCTTTGACGGCGTGCTGCTGGCCAGCGATTTTGACAACACCCTGATCTACACGGAGGAGGCACTGCGCTCCGGCACTCCGGTGCCGGGGCTGCTGGAGGCAAACCGGCAGGCCCTGGAGCGCTTCATGGCGGAGGGAGGCCGGTTTACCGTGGCCACCGGCCGGGCCCTGGCGGCTTTTATCCGCTATGCGGATAAGGTGCCCATGAACGCCCCCGCCGTGGTGTGCAACGGCGCGGCTCTGTACGATTTTACCGCCGGGGCGTACCTGGAGACCGCCATGCTGGACGGGGAGGCCCGCGCCCGGGGGCAGGCGGTGCTGGACCACTTTCCCGGCATGGCCGTGGAGGCCTACCACATCGACAACGTCATCCACGCCGTCCACCCCAACGACATCACCCGCCAGCATGAGCACATCACCAAGGCGGCGGTGACGGAGGCGCCCTCCCTGCTGGAGGTGCCCCTGCCCCTGGGGAAGCTCCTCTTTGAGGCGGAGCACCGGGATCTGGAGGCTGCCCGGGACTTTCTCACCGCTCAGGGCTGGGCGGAGGACTACGAGCTGATCTTCTCCGGCCAGACGCTGCTGGAGATGACCGCCAAGGGCGCCAACAAGGGCGGCATGGTCCGGCGCCTGGCCTCCCGGCTGGGGATCTCCATGGACCACGTGTACTGCGTGGGGGACGAGGCCAACGACATCCCCATGCTCACTGCCGCGGCGGAGGGCTTCGCCCCCGCCAACTGCGTCCCCGCCGTGCGGGAGAGCGGCGCCACCATCGTCGCCGACGCCCGGGAGGGTGCCCTGGCGGATGTGGTGGCCCGTCTGGAGGCCAAATACCGCTGAAAATAGGAAAAAAGTGTCCCCGCTACCGCTGGTTGCGGAAGTTCCAGCTTCGGTTGCTGGCGGCGGAGCGGGAGCACATGGTATCCTGAGGCCAGAACTAGACGGGAGGATACGCCTATGACCTTTGGAGAGAAGCTGCAAAGCCTCCGGGCCCGGGAGGGCCTGAGCCAGGACGCCCTGGCGGAAGCGCTGGACGTGAGCCGACAGGCGGTGAGCAAGTGGGAACGGGACGAGGCCATGCCGGAAGCGGAGAAGATCGTGCGCATCACCCGCCGGTTCGGGGTCACCACCGATTACTTATTGTTGGAGGACGCCCCGGAGCGGCCCACCGCAGACTCCCGGGAGCGGCTGCGGAGCTTGGGCACCTGGATCCGGGACCGGGGCTGGCTGCTGGGGGTACCGGTGGCGGTGTATGGCGTCTGGCGGCTACTGGAGTTCGTGTCCGGCACCTGGGGGGAGCTGATGCGTCAGGTGGATCAGCGTACCTTTTGGGAGGGGATGGGGACGTATCTGTTCCATAATCACAGAGGAAGCCAAATTGCGGCGGACCTGGGCTGGATCGCCGCCGGGTTGACAGCGGCTGCGGGAGGCGCCCGCATCGCCGGACACATCCGCTGGTATCACGCCGGGACGGTGCTGGCCGCAGGCGGCGCTGCCTTGGCACTGGCAAGCCTGCTCTGGGGCGGTACCATGCTGAGCTGGGGCGTACCGGCGGGAGACGCACTGTCCTATTACGGCGGCGATATACTGCACGGAGTGGCCCTTGTCCTGGTGGGCCTTGCCCTGGCCGTGGGGGGCCGCCGTCTGGACAGCCCGAAGAAAACAGAATCTTGATGAATCCAACACCCCGGAGAGTCTCCTCCGGGGCATTTTTTGTCCTGCGGAAAAAATTTTTGCGTTCCCCCTTGACAAATCCCCAAGTTGTGTTATTGTATTAATCACTTAGTACAACAGTACAAACGAAAGGGAGGTGCTTCCATGCAGTGGAGCTTTTCCAACGATCTGCCCATTTACTCCCAGCTCATCGGGCAGATCAAGGTGGGCATCGTCTCAGGTGTGTTTCCGCCTGGGGAGCGGCTGCCGTCGGTGCGGGACCTGGCCACGGAGGCCGGGGTGAATCCCAATACCATGCAGCGGGCTCTGGCGGAGTTGGAGCGGGACGGCCTGGTGTACAGCCAGCGGACTGCCGGACGGTTTGTGACGGAGGATGAGACTGTGATCGAACAGGCGAAGCGGGGATTGGCCCGGGGCCATATCCAAAGGTTTCTCAAGGAAATGGGGCGCCTGGGATATGCCCGGGAGGAGATTTTGGACCTGCTGCGGCAGGAGGCCATGAAGGAGGGAGACGGCAATGCCGATATTGGAATGTAAGGATCTGACCAAGCGCTACGGCTCGGTCAGCGCCCTGGATCACGTGAACCTCACGGTGGAGCCGGGACGGATCGTGGGGCTGCTGGGCCCCAACGGCAGCGGCAAGACCACGCTCATCAAGCTGGCCAACGGGCTGCTGACCCCCAGCGAGGGCGGTATTTACATCGACGGGCAAGCCCCGGGGAAGGAGAGCCACGCCTGCGTCAGCTACCTGCCCGAGCGCACGGCCATCCCCACCTGGATGTCCGCCCGGCAGCTGATGGAGTTCTACCAGGACTTCTACAAGGACTTCCGGCCGGATGCCGCCATGGAGATGCTCACCCATCTGGGGATCTCTCCCCAGCAGCGCATCAAGCAGATGAGCAAGGGCACCCGGGAGAAGGTGCAGCTCATCATGGTGATGAGCCGGGCGGCCAAGCTGTATCTGCTGGATGAGCCCATCGGCGGTGTGGATCCCGCCACCCGGGATTACATCCTCTCCACCATCATCGGCAACTACAACCCCGACGCGGCGGTGGTGATTTCCACCCATCTCATCGCGGATGTGGAAAAAGTGCTGGACGAGGTTATTTTCATTGACCGGGGCCGTGTGATGCTCCAGTCCTCCGTGGACCAGATCCGGGAGGAGAAGGGTATGAGCGTGGACGCCCTGTTCCGGGAGGTGTTCAAATGCTGAGGAAACTCATCAAGCACGAATTTCGTGCCACGGCCCGGATCATGGGGCCGCTGTATCTGGTGCTGCTGGTGACGGCTCTGGGCGCCAACCTCTCTACCCGGGGCATTCTGGAGACTCCGTACCCCGTTTTGAACATTCTGGGGGCCCTGCTGGTGATGGCCTTTGTAGTGGCCATCCTGGCGGTGTGCGTGGTCAGCTTCCTGCTGATGATCCAGCGGTTTTACAAGAACCTGCTGCGGGATGAGGGCTATCTGATGTTCACCCTGCCCGCCTCCGTGCACCAGCAGGTGTGGAGCAAGCTCATCGTCTCCTCCGTGTGGTTCATCGTCACCGGCGTGGCCGTGATGATCTCCTTCATGATGATGGCCCTGGATGTGGGCTTTGTGGAGGGCTTTGTCCATGCCCTGCAGGTGCTGTTCCAGCAGGTCACCGCCTACTACGCCATCAACGGCACGGTGTTTTTGCTGGAGCTGCTGGTGCTGGTCTTTGTGGGCTGCATTGGGTTCTGCCTGCAGTTTTACGCGGCTCTGGCCATCGGCCACAGCTTCTCGAACCACAAATTTGCCTGGTCGGTGGCGTTCTTCTTCATTTTGCAGTTTGCCTCCCAGCTGGTGGGAAGCCTGCTGCTGCTCTCCCTGGACGCGCCGTTTATCAACCGGCTGTTGGGCAGTCTGGATTTCCGGGTGTCCGGCATGGCCGCCGTCCATATGGGCATGGGCATCCTCATCGCCGCCTGCTTGGTGTATGCCGCCGTATTTTACGTCATGACCACATACTTCTTGAAAAACCGCCTGAATCTGGAGTAAACTAGGTGCATATGCCCGTGGCGGAAGTTCCCTTCGGGCCCACATCAAAGCCAGGAGGATGCCCGGATGCCTGCGGAAGACATGTTTCACGAATTGCTGCTGACGTTTTTTACGGCCATGACGCCGGTACTGGAGCTGCGGGGCGCCATCCCTGTGGGGGTGGCGGCGGGGCTGCCTCCCGCCGTGGCCTGTGCCGTGTCCATTGTGGGGAACCTGGTGCCGGTGCCCTTCATCATCCTGCTGACCCGGCGGATCTTCGACTGGCTGCGCCGCACCCGCACCTTCGGCCCCCGGATCCAGTGGCTGGAGCGCCGGGCCCATCTCAAGGGGCGGCTGGTGCGCAAGTACCGTCTGGCGGGGCTGATGATCCTGGTGGCCATCCCCCTGCCAGGTACCGGAGCCTGGACGGGCGCGCTGGTAGCCGCGGTGCTGGATATCCGCCTGCGCCACGCCATGCCCGCCATTGCCATGGGTGTGGTCATCGCCGGCATCATCATCACGGCGCTGACCATGGGCGTGGTACACCTGTTTTGAACATCTGACGGAAAGCCCCCGGAGCGCATGGGAATGCGCTCCGGGGGCTTGTTTCTTCCGGGCCGGGTCAGCCAAAGTCGTGGCGGCCGCCGCAGTCCACCCCCAGCTCCTCCAGCAGCGTGACGATGGCCTCGATCTTTTGGAAGCAGGTTTCGTCGGAGAGGGTCTCGTCCGCCAGGATATCCCGGATGCGCAGCAGCGCCCGGACTGCGGCGTCGGACGCCAGGGCGCGGTAAAAGTCCTGCGGGCTTTGCATAAAATCACCTCAGTAGTCGATATATCGCCTATATAGTATCATATATCGACCACTTTTTGCAAGGACCTTTCGTAACATGGTGATATGTCAAACGAAAGGGGAGGCAGGCCATGGATACGCGGAGGGCGGTTGCCAACCGGCTGGTGGTCTTGTGCGGGCAGAGAGGCTGGACGGTGAACAAGTTGGCGACAAAATCCGGCGTTTCTCCTTCCACGGTGAAGAGCATCTTATACGGAAACAGCAAAAACCCGGGGATTGTCACCATCAAGCTGCTGTGCGACGGGTTGGAGATCTCCCTGGAGGAATTTTTCTCCGGGCCGGAATTTACCCGGCTGGAGCAGGAGCTGCAATAAAAAAGAGACGCCGTCAGGCGTCTCTTTTTTGCGGGTTATTCCGCCTGGTACACCTTCCGTCCGGCGCTCCACACTGCCCGGAGGGCTCCCGGCTGGCGGCGGTAGACGCACCGCTCGAACCGCTCCCGGCCCGTCAGGGCATGGGACTGGGGGAGAGCATCGTCGGAGAGCACCATGGCGTGGAGGGGATTGCCGGGGGCGAAGCCCGGGGCCTCTCCGAAAAAGGCCGCTCCGGCGGAGGTGGCCAGGTACCATGCCTCCGGCACCGTCAAGAAGGCGGGGCGGGCGGAATCCGTCATCTGCCGGACCTTGGAGGCCCGGATGGCGGAGGCGGTGACGTCGAACATGTCCAGGTGGTCGCCGCCGGCAATGTCGCTGCCCAGGGCTACCTTCAGCCCTTCCTGGAGCATGGTCCGCACCGGGGCGGTGCCGGAGCAGACGTTGACATTGGAGTCCGGGCAGTGGACCACCGTGACCCCCGCCTCCTTCATGGCCGCCCGCTCCCGTTCGTCGGACCAGACGCAGTGGGCCATGAGAGTGCGGTCGTTCCACAGGCCGAACTTGGCGTAGGTCTCCCAATACTGGGTGCAGTCCGGGTGCAGCTGGCGCACCCACTGGATCTCCCGGTCATTTTCGGAGAGGTGGGACTGGATGGGAAGATGACGCTCCCGGGCGGTCTTGCCCAGCCAGGCCATCAGCTCATCCGTGCAGGAGGGGGTGAACCGGGGGGTGAGCATGGGGCGGACGTGGGAGAAGCGGCCGCATTCCACAAGCCACCGCTCCGTCTCCCGGATGGATTCCTCCGTGGTCTCCTCCAGGACCCCGGGGGCGGCGTTGCGGTCCATATTTACCTTGCCCACATAGCCGGTGACTCCCGCCCGCTCCAGCTCCTCCATGAGGATCAGCGTGGCATCGGTGTGGAGGGAGGAGAACATGGCCACCCGGGTGGTGCCGTGGGCAATGAGCTCCGCGGCAAGTTTCCGGTAGACATCCCGGGCGTAGCCCGGGTCTGCAAACCGGGCCTCCGCCGGGAAGGTGTAGGTGTTGAGCCAGTCCAGCAGCGTCAGGTCCATGCCGGTGCCCAGCATGGGATACTGGGGGGCGTGGAGGTGCAGGTCTGCGAACGTCTGGAGGATCAGGCAGGAGCCGAAATCCTCCACCGGCGCACCGGTATAGCGTTCCGGCAGGGTGGGGAAGACCCCGGTGATGACGCCGTCCTCCGCCACCAGATAGCCGCCCTCCGTGATCTCCGGCGCCCCGGCCGCGGCGGCGGAGACGATGGTGCCCTTCAAAATCGTTGTGGTCATAGGGATCCCTCGCTTTCCAAAATTCTGGAAAAACAAAAGGAGCGCCCGCGCACAGCTGCGCGGACACTCATAGCCGGGCCTTGGGCGGCCCCGTAGAAACGTTCGCGCCGTCACAGCGAACTTATATGAGTTTCCCGTTGTTATCCTGTCTGTATCATACCACCCTCCGGGGGAAAAGGCAAGGCCGTCACCCCCGGGGCAGCCGCCGCGTATGCTGTCATACGGGCGGTGCTCCGCCCGAAATCACAAGAGGATGGGGAGACATATGCTGCAGGCATTGTGCCGGGCGGCGCTGGGGACGGGGTTTACATTTCTGATGACCACCCTGGGCGCCGCGCTGGTGTTTTTCTTTTCCGGGGCGCCGGAGCCCCGGTGTCAAAAGGGGATGCTGGGGTTTGCCGCGGGGGTGATGACGGCGGCCTCCGTGTGGAGCTTGCTGCTGCCGGCCATTGAGCGGGCGGAGGCCCTGGCGCTGCCGGCCTGGCTGCCGGCGGCGGGAGGAATGCTGCTGGGAGCGGCCTTCCTGGCGGCCCTGGATGAGGCCCTGACCCACCTGCGGGGGATGGAACAGCGGCGGGAGACGCTGCTGATGACCGCCATCACCCTCCACAACATTCCCGAGGGCATGGCGGTGGGCCTGGCCTTTGCCCTGGCCGCTGACGGAGCGGGCCTGGCGGGGGCCGCGGCCCTGGCTCTGGGCATCGGGATCCAGAACTTCCCGGAGGGGGCGGCGGTGTCGCTGCCTCTGGTGGGCCGGGGACGGGGCAGAGCCTTTGGCGCCGGGGTGCTCTCCGGGGCGGTAGAGCCGGTGTTCGGTGTGGCGGTGGTGGCCCTGGCAGCGGCGGCGCAGCCGCTGATGCCCTGGCTTTTGAGCGCAGCCGCCGGAGCCATGCTCTACGTCACCGTGGAGGAGCTGGTGCCCCAGGCCCACAGCCGGGCCGGTACCTGCGCCTTTGTGGGAGGCTTTCTCATCATGATGGTGCTGGACGTAGCCCTGGGATAGAGAGGAAAAAAGCAGCCCCGGCTTTTGCCGGGGCTGCTGAAATGGGGCAATTAGCCCATTTGGAAGCAGTAGCGCTGTACCATGGCCGCCACCTGGGCCCGGGTGGCACGTCCGGTGGGGTCCAGGGTCCCGTCGGCCCTGCCGTTGATGATGCCGCTTTCCACCGCCCAGGCCATGGCGTCGGCGGCGTAGTCCGCCACCAGATGGCCGTCGGGAAATGCGTGGGCGTACGAGGCGGAGGGACTTCCGGCGTAGCGGTAGAGGACCACCGCCAGCTGCTGGCGGGAAATGGCGCCGGAGGGGTTGGAGCCGTCGGTGAGGCCGTTTTCCACCGCCCATGCCATGCCCTGCTGGAGGGACGAGCCTCCGGCAAGATCCACCGCCCCGTCCAGGCGGGCCAGCACGGTCATGAGCTGAGCCCGGGTGGTGGGCGCGTCGGGGGCAAAGGTGGTTTGGGAGGTGCCGTGGAACAGCTGGCGGCTGGTGACAAAGTCAATGGGGTCCTGGGCCCAGCACGCCGCCTGGTGGACGTCGGGGAAGGACAGGCTGTTGTCCATGACCTTTACCGTGGCGCTGCCCGCCAGGGTCAGGGTGATCCCCGCCTCCGTGGGGTGAGAGGTCTTGAGGATCTCTTCCGTGCCGTCGGCGTTGACCAGGACGGCCACGGTACCGGGGGTGACGGTTCCCACGGGGCTCTCCACCCGGACGCTGCCGGCACTGTGGGGCAGGGAGATCTCCACGGCAGGGGCGGCATCGCTGCTGGAGACGGCGGGGACTTCCACCGGAAGGGTCACGGTCTCTCCGGCCTCCGCGGCGCTGGCGGCCACGGAGGAGGGGACGGACACAGTCATTTCGGTGATGGTGCCGCTGGCGTCGGTGACCGTGGTGCCGGTGACGCCGTCGGCAGTCTGATGGGTCTGGGTGACGGTGCCGTCGGGCTGGGTGACGGTGGTGGTCATGGAGCCGTCGGGGTTCTTTTCCGTGGTGGTGGAGCCGCCGGAGCCGTCGCCGGAGCCGTCCCCGGCACCGCCGGAGGAGCCGGAATCCCCGTCGGGCGTATCGGGGTCCTCCTCATCGGGGGAGCTGGTGTCCTCGTCGGAGCCGCCGGGGGTGCCGGTGCCCTGGTCGGGAGAAGGATGTACCGTCCAGGTGCCGTCTCCGTTGTCCTGGACTTGGGCGGAGCCTGTGTAGGCGCTGGGGTCAAAGGAGAAGGTACCGCCGGTGATGGTCAGCTCCACACCCGTGGTCTCGGGCAGGAACCCCACCTGGCGGTAGGTGCCGCCGGAGATGACGCCGGTGGTGGGATCGGATACTCCGGCATTGCCGGACTGAAAAAAGACGGAGACCTCCTCGCCGATGGTGCCCGCGTCCATGGCAAAGCGGCTGGGTGAACCGGCCAGGTTGTCCACATTGATGCCCCAGCTGTTGCCCCGGGTGGTGAGGCCGTGGATCTCCAGGGCGGAGCCGTTGCACACCACCGCATACCAGCGGCAGTTTTCCACGGTCACGTTCTCCAGGACAGCGGTGGAGTCGTAGAGGTTCAGACCGTTTTTGGCCTGGCTGCCGCCGTCGATGGTGAGATCCTGCGTCAGGGTCAGTACCCCCTTGGTATTGCCCAGTCCGCTGCCGTCCAGCACCGCGTCCTCCAGCAGCGTGATAGTGTCGCCGCTGACGGCGGCAGCAAGCGCATCGGAGAGGGTCGAGTAGCAGACGGCGCCGATTTTGACCCCGGCCGGATCTTCTTCCGGAACGGGCAGATCCTCGGAATCCCCGGGATCGTCCCCGTGAGCCGCCTGGCTGAAGACGATGTCATCCGGGGCAGTTGCCAGAGCCGGTGCCGGCGCCGCCGTCAGCGTCAATGCCAGGGCCAGCAGGCCGGATACGATGGAGTGTGGAATGGTTCGCATGTGTTTCCTCCTGAAACCGCACTGAGCTGTGTTCTAAAATCTATTTATTTTGATCTATAAATGTAACATAAAGCAGGAGCATCTGACAAATGTATCTTTTGGAAAACCGGTTTTTCGTCTTTTCAAGGGGATGGGGCAGAAGGAGAAAACAAAAACAGGATCGCTGCCGTATGGCAGCGATCCTGTTTGACAGCCGGGTCAAAGCTCCAGCCCGGTGAGGTAGCGGCGCACCATGTCCAGGGCGTGGTTGGCGGAGAGGTCCTGGATCCGGTCCCGGGTGCGGCGGCCGGACTCGGTCCGGCGGCAGAAGGTGCCGTCGGGGGTGGCCAGGCCGATGAACACCAGGCCCACGGGATTGCCCCGCTCGTCGGGGTCGGGGCCCGCCACGCCGGTGACGGAGACGGCGATGTCCGCTCCGGTGATGCGCCGGGCACCCTCTGCCATGGCCCGGGCAGTGGGCTCCGACACGGCGCCGTATTGGTCCAGAAGGTCCTGAGGGACCCCCAGCACGGCGGCTTTCACCTCCGTCCAGTAGCTGACCACGCCGCCCCGGTAGACCCGGGAGGCTCCCGGCAGGGCGGTGATGCGCCGGGCGATGAGGCCGCCGGTGCAGCTCTCGGCGGTAGCCAGGGTGAGGCCCCGCTCCAAAAGCAAGGCGGAACATACTTCCTCCAGTCCCGTCACGTCCACACCGTAGACATAGGGGCCCAGGAGCGTTTTCACCTCATCCACCACCGGGGCAAGCATCTCCTCCGCCTGTTCGGCGCTCTGGGCTTTGGCGGTGGCCCGCAGGCGCACCTCACAGGGCTTGGCGTAGGTGGCAAGAGACGGGTTTTCCATGTGGGACATCTGCTCGTGGAGCAGCTGGTCCACATAGGACTCTCCCAGGCCGAAGGTCATGATGTCGTGGGAGACGATGATTTCCCGGGAAAGGCTCCGGAGATAGGGCTCGGCGCAGCGGCGCAGCATGGTCACCATCTCGTGGGGCGGGCCCGGGAGCATCAGCACATGGACGCCGCCGGCTTCAAAGGCACAGCCGGGGGCGGTGCCCACGGGATTGTCGAACACCACGCACCCCTCCGGGAGCATAGCCTGCTGGCGGTTGTTGTCCGGCATGGGGGCGTGAAGGTTTTTTTCGTAGAAGTCCGCGATGTCCGAGAGGATCTCCGGGTGGAACACCAGCGCCTTGCCGCAGGCGGCGCAGACGGTCTCCTTGGTGAGGTCGTCATAGGTGGGGCCCAGGCCGCCGGTGGTGATGAGGATGTCCGCCCGGTGCCGGGCGGTGTCCACCGCCTGGCGCAGCCGGGCGGGGTTGTCTCCCACTACTGTGTGCCAGAAGACGTTGATGCCCAGGGCACTGAGGCTTTGGGAGAGCACCTGGGCATTGGTGTTGGCGATGTTGCCCAGGAGCAGCTCAGTGCCTACGGCAATGATTTCAGCAGTGTGTGCCATGATAAAAGGCCTCCAGTCGCCGACACCAATCCGGCGGCCAGTGCCGCCGCAAATACGGAGCGTCAGCGCAGTATTTCCGCAAGGGCGGATTCACTCCGCCCGAGGATGTGAGAAAAACAGGGCTCCCGCAGGTTCTCTGAACCTGCGGGACGTTGGCAATGTTGCCCGGGAGCGGTGCCCACGGCAATGATTTGGGCAGTGTGTGCCGTGATAGAAAGACTTCCCTCAGATCCGGGGCTCGTCGGTGATCTTCACCCGGACCCAGGAACTTTGGGCAAAGGCTTCGTTCACCAGGGCGTCCACGTCCAGCGCCGCCTCCGCCGCCCGGACATCCTCCAGCTTGGGACGGGTGCAGGGGTGCCGGGGGGTGAACACGGTGCAGCAGTCCTCGTAGGGGAGGATGGAGGTATCAAAGGTACCGATCTGCCGGGCAATGCGGATGATCTCCACCTTGTCCATGCCGATGAGGGGCCGCAGCACCGGCATCTCGCACACGTCGTCGGTGGTGCCCAGGGCCAGCATGGTCTGGCTGGCCACCTGGCCCAAAGACTCGCCGGTGACCAGGGCCTTGGCGCCGATCTTCCGGGCTACCGCCTGGGCAAGGCGCATCATGAACCGCCGCATGATGAGGGTAAAGTACTCCTCCGGACAGTTCTTGCGGATCTCCTCCTGGATTTTGGTGAAGGGCACGATATGCACCACCAGCCGTCCGCAGTAGCCCGTCAGCAGATGGGCCAGCTCCAGCACCTTGTCCTGGGCCTGCTGGGAGGTGTAAGGCGGGGAGACGAAGTGGACCATCTCCAGCTCCACGCCCCGCCGGGCCATCATCCAGGAGGACACGGGGGAGTCGATGCCGCCGGAGAGGAGGCTCACCGCCCGGCCGCCCATGCCCACCGGCAGTCCGCCGGCGCCGGGGACGGCAGGGGCGTGGACATAGGCCGCCTTTTCCCGGATCTCCACGTACACCGTGAGGTCGGGATTGTGGACGTCCACCGCCACGCTGGGGAAACGCTCCGCCAGCTCACCGCCCACCTCCTGGGAGATCTGGATGGAATTGAGGTAATAGCTCTTGTCCGCCCGCTTGCTCTCCACCTTAAAGCTTTTGGCGTTGGCAAACTCCGATGCCAGGTATTTTTCCGCCGTGTCGGTGATGGCCTCCACGGTTTTCTCGCAAGGTACCGCCCGGGCGATGGAGACCACGCCGAAGACCTGGCGGCAGGCCTCCCAGGCAGCCTCCATGTCGCACTCCCCCTGGGGCTCCACATAGATGGTGCTCTGGCGCAGATACACCTGGAAGCTGCCGCAGCCCCGCAGGCGGCGGCGGACGTTGGAGAGGAGTTTATCCTCAAAGGAGCGGCGGTTGAGGCCCTTGAGGACCACCTCGCCCAGCTTCAAAAGGAAAATTTCTTGTTGGTTCATAAAACGGCTCCTCCGAACACATGAAATCAGATTTTCGATAGCTGCATTATACCGCATTCGGCCTGCGAGAAAAAGCCCTGATTTTTTCCGGCGGCCCCGGCTGGAAAAAATCTCAAAAAAATTTTTGATCTGGTGCAATAAAACCGCCGGCCCATCCATTATTGGTGTA
>ERZ857521.2925-NODE-2925-length-15149-cov-4.717172_pt1 | contig 15149 bp, 9 predicted proteins | sample MGYA00519701_ERZ857521 | MGnify/ENA primary metagenome ERZ857521 (study PRJEB31778, sample SAMEA3449346) | human gut metagenome | biome: human gut; feature: human-associated habitat; material: faeces | place: United Kingdom | collected 2010/2012 ...
TCGGTGTGATCACTTCGGAGGTTCCCTTGGCACAGGCATCCTCCAGAGAATAGCCTTTCGCCCTCCATTGCGCGATGTTCTCGGTTACGATAATGGAACTATCGATCATCATACCCAAAGCCAGAATCAATCCGGATAGGGAGATGATGTTTAAAGACATATTGAACAGATAAAAGAAGAAGAAGCTGGTGACGATACTGACCACCATACTTAGTCCGATAACGAACGGGCTCTTGACATCGCCCAGGAAGATTACCGCCACGATACAGATAAACAGAAGGCCTAAATAAAGGTTCTGCTTCAGGTTGGAGATGGTATAATCCAGCAATTCGGTCTGATTGCGGGTGATGGTGAACTCGATGTCCGGATAGATGGATGCGAAATATTCGGTGATTTCGCCCAGCGACTCCTTCATCTTGTCCATGCTCTCGTCCGATTGCTTGATGATTGCCAACGTAACGGCCCGTTTGTTATTGGCCATCGAGACACCGCTCTCTTTCTCCGGGACGATGGAGATCTGCGCCAGATCCTTCAGTTGCAGGATGCGCCCTTCCTTATTCAGGTAGATATTCTGTACATCCTCCAAGGTACGGAGCAGCGTAGAGAATTTTATGTTATATTCATAGTACCCGTCACGTACGGTCATGCTTCCCGGTTCGACATTGTTGGCCTCTAATACCTCCTCAATATCTTCCAAGGTGATGCCCGAGGTCTCCAGTTTGTTCGGGTCCGGGACGATTTGCAATTGTCTTCCAATAACTCCGGTCACATCGACCATGGCTACTTCGGGCAATTGCTCAATTCTTCGTTTGATAACCGTTTCAGCAAATTGGCACAAGTCCAGAAAGGCTGTTTCGTCTTGTTTCTCTTTTAGTGTCAGGTTCAGGCAGAACACCGGGATATCCGTTGCGCTGGCCTTTACCACACGCGGGCGTTCCACTTCGCGGGGAAGCATACTCATGGCGGCATCTATTTTCTCATTGACCTCAATAAATGCCAGGTCGGTATTGGTTCCAAAGTCGAAACTCAGGCGGATTACCCCGTTCCCGTCACGCGTCTCACTATGGATATCGCGTAACCCGGCCACTTGCATCAATTGCTGGCGGATAGGTTTCACCAGGGTGTTCTCCAGTTCGCGGGCCGATGTGTTTTGCCCGGCTACTTGTACCGTAATCTCCGGGATGGCGATATCGGGGAGCAAAGATACCGGGATGGTAAAATAAGTAACCAGCCCGATGATGAAGCAAGCCGTAAATGCCATCAATACCGCAATGGGGCGTTGTATCAGAAAGCGAACCATATTATTCTTCGATTAGTTTGACGGGGGCTTCGTGAGCCAAATTGATATTTCCGCTGGTGATGACGATATCGCCTTCCTTCAGTCCTTCAGTGATGGTATAGCTTGTCGCATTCTCCAATCCGGTATGCACATATACCCAATTGGCTTTATTATTTACTAAAGTAAACACCACCTGTTTCCCGGAGCGTAATACAACGGCGCTTTTGGGAACGACCAGTTGCTTGCCCAGTGAGCGATGAATGCAGATCTGGACATTCATGCCTTCGTACAACCGGTCTCCGTTCCGGATGGCGGCTTTCACTTTGACCATCCCGTTCTCGTCGATCAACGGATTGATTTCCGTGATATTTCCTTCTCTTTTCAGTCCGGCAATGGCGAATGGACTAACCTCTACCCGGTCTCCCGGTTTGATGAGCGGGAGTTCATTCTCCAGCACGGTAAAGGAAGCTTCCAGTGTCTGGTCATTGATTATCGAACAAAAAGGTTCGGAGGTAGATGCGGTATTGTATTCTTTACTGGAAAGGTTGGCGATGATACCATCGAACGGTGCTTTAAGGATAGCACGCTGTTCTTCGTAATCGGCTAACTGATAAGCCGCAAGTGCCTGGTCATAACCACTTTGGATGCGGGCCAGCTTCATCGTTTCGGCCGGGACCCGGACGGAGTCCTTCAGCATATATCCTTGTCCGATGAGGACATCCTTCAGTTCCAATTCGGCTTTTTGCAGGGCGTCCCAGGCTGTTGTCTTTTGATTGGTGAGGCGAAACGAGGCCAGTTCTGCTATTTTGTCACCTTTCTTGACGTGCGAGCCGTTCTTTACATATATATGTGCGATGGGCTCGGCGGTTTCAAAATAAAGGTCGGCCATTTGCCGGGCGGAAAGTTTCCCGTTACTGATCAGTTCATGGTTGAAGTCGGTCTCTTTCAGTTCCATCACGGTAACTTCATTCGTAGCCGTAGGCAATACGGTTTCAACAGATTCTTCTGCCTCTTCTATTGTCTTTTTCTCCTCTCCACATGCAGCACATATCAACAATAAGGAGAAGAACAGAGCATTGTAACATTTCATCATAGTATATTTTTTTTAAATTAGCAATACGATTAGCTTTTAAGTTTGGAACAAGGATTGAGAATAATCCGAAGATTCCGTTGACAAAGATAAAATTCTTTTTTTTATTTTCCAACAAAAATAGGTGGACAGTTTTTATAATAAAAAAATTAGTCTTTTCCGTTGAAAAACAAATTATTATTCATTATATCCGGATGATTTGTACTGGACATTCTGTTGACATTTTTCAAAAAATCCGGAAGAAAATCCGTCAGAATGCCTGTTTTATCCGGTTTGGGCTAACGCGTTTTTACGGATAAAAGCGCAATCCGGAGAAAAAATGAGGGCGTTTTGTGTAAGGATAAGCCTTTTTGGAAAAATTTGTCGGGTGCTTTTATCCGATTCATGCCTATATTTTCTTTGAAAGCGTGCTTGCGTTGCAGACAAAGTTGCCTTTCTTTTTCCGGAAATATAGGCATGAATGAAAAAAATAGCGGTCGTTTTCCGAAAAAATGGCCTTTATATTGCCCCGAACTTAGAATATTTGGGATGAAATAGCCTTGGATTTTCGCTGGAATAAGTTTTTTTATAGATAGAGAAAATGTCTGTTATTTTATTGTGAATAAAACAGTTAAATGGTAAAATGAAGCTTTTTAACTCCGCGAGAGTGCCTTCGTAGGGGAGCAACTCCTACGAAGGGCCGAAATAACGCGAAATAGAGTGGGGTAAATTGACATTTTGACAAATTGATATTTTGATAAAAAATCTTTCTTTTGCCGAAACAATCCAAGGAACTAATTGGTTATATAAATAGAAAAAACGCTTCAGGGAACGATTTCCGGAAAACGCTTTGCGAATGTCGAATTTAAAGGATTAGAATCATGGGAGCAAAAAAGAATTTTGTGTTGGACACGAATGTTATCTTACATGATTATAAATGTATAGAGAACTTTCAGGAAAATGACATTTATTTGCCTATCGTAGTGTTGGAAGAACTGGACCGGTTTAAAAAGGGTAGTGACCAGATTAACTATAACGCACGTGAGTTCGTCCGCGCGTTGGATGCGATTACCACCAACGATTTGTTCACCAAAGGAGCTTCGTTGGGACCTAATCGGGGAATGCTGCATGTCGTTACGGGAGATAAGTACCAGAAGCGGGTAAAAGAGGCTTTCTCGGAGGCGACTCCGGACCATCGTATCCTCTCTTGTACCTTGACCATAGCCGAGAAATATCCGGATATGCAGACTATATTGGTGACCAAGGACGTGAACCTGCGCATGAAGGCGCGTTCGTTAGGCATCAAGGTGGAGGATTACATTACCGATAAGGTGATTAATGTGGATGTCTTCGAGAAGTCACAAGAGACTTATGAAGGGATAGATCCGGAATTGATTGATAAAATATATAGTACTCCTGGCGGAGTGGACGCCGACTTGCTGGACATCTGTTCGAAACTGGTTCCGAACGAATGCTTTATTCTGAAAAGTGAACGTAACTCGGTGTTGGCTCGCCTGAATCCCTTCTCTAATAAGATTAAACGCGTAGATAAGACCAACAACTATGGAATCCAGCCCCGTAACGCCGAACAGAGCTTTGCGTTCGAGGTGCTGAACGACCCTGACATCAAACTGGTGGCTTTGACCGGAAAGGCCGGTACGGGAAAGACCCTGCTGGCATTGGCTTCTGCCCTGAAGCAGTCTGCCTTATACAAGCAAATCCTCCTGGCGCGTCCTATCGTGGCATTGGCCAACAAGGACCTGGGGTTCCTTCCGGGAGACGAGAAGCAAAAGGTGGCGCCTTATATGCAACCTTTGTTCGATAATCTGAACGTAATCAAGGGGCAGATAGCGGTAAACGGTCCGGAGGCACGCCGGCTGGAGGAGCTGCAACGCAATAACCAATTGGTTATAGAGGCGTTGGCCTTTATCCGCGGACGGAGTTTGTCTGAGACGTATTGCATCATCGACGAGGCCCAGAACCTGACGCCTCATGAGGTGAAGACGATAATCACCCGTGCCGGAGAAGGCACCAAGATGGTATTTACCGGAGATATCCAGCAGATCGATTCGCCTTACCTGGATGCCCAAAGTAACGGATTGGCCTACATGGTGGATAAGATGAATGGTCAAGACCTGTTTGCCCACGTGAACTTGATAAAAGGGGAACGAAGCGAACTTTCCGAGCTGGCATCGAATCTGTTATAGAATAGCCGATGAAGTTGGCAAGGCTTATATCTTGTATTCCTTGTTCTGGAGCCTTGTTTTATGAATTCCTGTTTCCTTATCAACTTGTCCCTTGGATTTCTTGTCAACTTACAAATAATTGCTATTTTTGCATCTGGATTCAGAAGCTGTTTGGAATTTATTCCAAACAGCTTCTAAAGAGCTGAAAAAAATCAAAGCAGCTTTAAGCAATTACCTTATTATTATATGGTGAATAATGAGACAAAAGCCCGCGAGAAGCGTATTGTGCGGGTTACCCTGTGGGGGTCGGTGGCGAATGCCCTTTTGTTGGTATTCAAGTTTGTGGCCGGAATAGTGGGGAATAGTAGCGCGATGATAGCAGATGCTGTCCACTCATTTTCCGATTTTATTACAGATGTCATAGTCTTGTTCTTTGTGAACATATCGGCAAAGCCCCGGGATAATGACCATGATTACGGGCATGGCAGGTATGAGACCCTGGCCACCTGCATCATCGGATTATTCCTTCTGTTTGTTGGTTTCGGTATCCTTTGGAACGGAGTATATCAAATCTATGGCGTATGGTATCTGGGGAAAGAACTGGAAAGTCCGGGTGTGATTGCCCTGATAGCAGCGATAGTTTCGATTGTTGTTAAAGAGATACTTTATCAATATACGAACTTCGTCGGGAAGCAGGTGGATAGTCCGGCGGTAATAGCCAATGCGTGGCATCATCGCTCGGATGCATTCTCATCTATCGGCACATTGCTGGGTATCGGAGGCGCCATGCTCTTGGGGGAGCAGGGGCGGATATTGGATCCGCTGGCGGCTATCATCGTCAGTTTCTTCATCTTGAAGATAGCTCTTGTGCAGACCTCTGCCTCAATCAACGAGTTGTTGGACAAGTCTCTTCCGAAGGAGGTGGAGGATGAGATTCTTTCGTTGATTCTGGAAGAAAAGGAGGTGAGCAGCCCGCATAATCTCTATACGCGCCGGTTGGGGAATACAATTTCCATCGAGGTCCATATCCGGGTGCCGGGAGATATGAGCGTGGCCGAAGCTCATGCCCATACGCGGAATATCGAGGAGCGGATCCGGCTCCGTTTCGGAAAGAATACGCATATTATGTTGCATGTAGAACCTAAGAAATGAACGGGGGATACGTCATATAGTCTGCTATACTCCTCATAAGAACAAAAAATCCTCGAAAACACGCTTTAGAAAAACTTGGAATAAATTCAAAACAGCTTCTAAACCTGAAATATTTTTCTAAAAATATATTACCTTTGCATATCCCTACGGGATGAAGAATGGTTAAATTAAAGAATATACTATGTATAGAACAAGAACATGTGGCGATTTGCGCCTGGCAGATGAAGGACTGGTAGTCACATTGGCCGGATGGGTGCAGAAAACCCGTAAGATGGGTGGTATGACATTTGTGGATATCCGCGACCGTTATGGCATTACGCAGTTGGTGTTTAATCAAGAAGTCGATCCTGCGTTGTGCGAGCAGGCAAATAAATTAGGCCGGGAGTTTGTTATCCAGGCTACCGGAACCGTTCGCGAGCGTTCCAGCAAGAATCCGCATCTCCCTACGGGTGATATTGAGATAATTGTATCGAAACTGAATATATTGAATACGGCAGTTACTCCTCCGTTTACGATCGAGGACGAGACGGATGGTGGAGATGACCTGCGCATGAAATACCGTTATTTGGACTTGCGCCGTTCGTGCGTGCGGAAGAACCTGGAGCTCCGTCATAAGATGGCTTTCGAAGTGCGCAGCTATTTGGATAAGCAGGGATTCCTGGAAGTGGAGACACCGGTACTGATCAAGTCTACTCCGGAAGGAGCACGTGATTTCGTTGTCCCTTCCCGTATGAATCCGGGGCAGTTCTATGCTTTGCCTCAATCTCCGCAGACCTTTAAGCAGTTGCTGATGGTTTCAGGTTTTGACCGTTATTTCCAGATTGTAAAATGCTTCCGTGATGAAGACTTGCGTGCTGACCGCCAGCCGGAATTTACGCAAATCGATTGCGAGATGAGCTTTGTGGAGCAGGAGGATGTCATTCAGACTTTCGAAGGAATGGCAAAGCATCTGTTCAAGACGATTCGGGGTATAGAGATGAAAGAGCCATTCTTGCGTATGACGTGGCAGGACGCTATGAAATATTATGGTAGCGACAAGCCGGATCTGCGTTTTGGCATGAAGTTCGTCGAACTGATGGATATCATGCAGGGTTATGGATTCTCGGTCTTCGACAATGCAAAATACATCGGAGGTATTTGTGCGGAAGGTGCCGCAAGTTATACCCGTAAGCAACTGGATGCGTTGACCGAGTTTGTCAAGCGTCCGCAGATTGGTGCCAAAGGTATGGTCTATGCCCGTGTAGAGGCAGATGGCAATGTGAAATCGAGCGTAGATAAATTCTATACACAAGAGGTTCTCCAGAAGATGAAAGAGGCATTCGGGGCTAAACCGGGCGACTTGATCCTGATTCTTTCCGGAGATGATGCAATGAAAACACGCAAGCAGCTGAGCGAACTCCGTCTGGAGGTAGCTGAGCAATTGGGCTTGCGGGACAAGAATAAGTTTGCTTGCCTGTGGGTGGTAGACTTCCCGTTGTTTGAATGGAGCGAGGAGGATCAGCGTTTCTATGCGATGCACCATCCGTTCACTTCACCGAAACCGGAAGATATACCTTTATTAGATACCGATCCGGGCGCTGTACGTGCCAATGCTTACGATATGGTGATCAATGGCGTGGAAGTAGGTGGTGGATCTATCCGTATCCATGATAGCCAGCTGCAGGATAAGATGTTCAAACTGCTTGGCTTTACGGAAGAGCGTGCGCAAGAACAGTTCGGTTTCTTGATGAATGCCTTCAAATACGGTGCTCCGCCTCACGGAGGATTGGCCTACGGCTTGGATCGTTGGGTATCTCTGTTTGCCGGATTGGATTCCATCCGTGATTGCATCGCGTTCCCGAAGAATAATTCCGGTCGTGACGTGATGATCGATGCTCCTTCAGTAATAGACAATGAGCAGCTGAAAGAACTGTATCTGAAAGTCGATGTAAAAGCATAAAAAGGGAATAGCCCTTTCTCTTCCCCCCAAAAAAAGATGCCGGTCTTTTCGGGAAAAGATAACCGTCTTCGGAAAGAAGGATGATTATCTTCGCTGGAAAAGATCGGCATAAAAAACTTTCCTTTTAAGTATGCTGAAGATAAAAGACATTATAAAAGAAATAGAAGAATATGCTCCGTTACCTTTGCAGGAGGGATTTGATAATGCCGGAGTACAGGTTGGCGATGTCAACCAGGAGGCTACGGGCGCATTGCTCTGTTTGGATGTTACGGAGGAGGTGATTGATGAGGCATTGGAATCGGAGTGTAATCTGATCATCTCCCATCATCCGTTAGCCTTCCGCTCATTCAAGTCATTGACGGGAAAAACGTATGTGGAACGTTGTATGATGAAAGCCTGTAAGTATGATTTGGTGATCTATGCGGCACATACAAATCTAGATAATGCGAACGGGGGTGTGAACTTCAAATTGGCAGAGCTGATCGGTTTGCAGAATGTCCGTGTTTTGAGCCCTCAAAAAGAGGCCTTGCTCAAGCTGGTGACTTTTGTCCCGGACGCCTATGCGGACCTGGTGCGTACTACCTTGTTTAATGCCGGAGCCGGACATATCGGCAATTATGATTCGACCAGTTTTAACCTGCATGGAGAGGGAACATTCCGTGCCAACGAGGGATGTAATCCTTTTTGCGGGGAGATCGGTGAACTGCATCTGGAACATGAAGTACGTATTGAAATGGTATTGCCGGCTTTCCGTAAGTCTAATGTGTTGCGGGCCTTGTTGTCGGTTCATCCTTATGAGGAGCCTGTATATGATTTTTATCCTTTGGCGAATACATGGGAACAGGTCGGTTCAGGTATAGTAGGAGAGTTGCCGGAGGAAGAGGACGAGATGTCTTTCCTGCAACGTATAAAAGATTTGTTTCATGTCGGGTGTGTGAAGTATTCCGCCTTGACGGGCCGTCCTATCCGGGAAGTGGCTTTGTGCAGCGGGAGCGGAGCTTTTCTGATCAATGACGCAATCCACTATGGGGCAGACGTCTTTATTACGGGTGAAGCGAAATATAATGACTTCTATGATGTGGAAGACCGGATTTTGTTGGCGGTAATAGGACATTATGAGTCGGAAATATGTACAAAAGATATCTTTTATTCGGTTATATCAAAAAAATTTCCTACCTTTGCCCTACATTTGTCGAATGTTAATTCAAACCCAGTAAAATATTTATAGAATGGCTAAAGAGAAACAATCAGCTGAAAAAGAGTACACAGTAGAAGAAAAGCTTTCTTCATTGTATCAGCTTCAGAAGATTATGACGGAAATTGACAAGATCAGAACTCTTCGTGGCGAATTGCCTTTGGAAGTGCAGGACTTGGAAGATGAAATTGCCGGATTGGAAACTCGTTTGCGGAACTATCAGGCGGATATCAAGAATTTTGAGAATTCCGTTAATGAGCAGAAACATAAAATTACTGAATCTAACGCTCTGATTGAAAAATATAAAGCACAATTGGATAATGTGCGTAATAACCGTGAGTTCGATAATTTGTCTAAAGAAATCGAATTCCAGGGACTGGAAGTGGAATTCTCTGAAAAGAAAATCAGAGAGTTTACGGAAGCTATCTCTAAAAAGAAAGAAGATATCGCTGCCCTGAAAGAAAATCTGGAAGGCCGTAAGAGTGATTTGGTTCAAAAGAAAGAGGAACTGGATCAGATTGTTGCCGAGACCAAGCAAAATGAAGAGGATTTGCGGGAAAAGGCGAAGAAGCTGGAGGCTCAGATTGAACCTCGTTTGCTGATGGCTTTCAAACGTATCCGTAAAGGGGCCCGCAACGGTCTGGCGGTAGTATATATCCAACGTGATGCCTGTGGCGGTTGCTTCAATAAGATTCCGCCTCAGAGACAGCTGGATATCAAGATGCATAAGAAAATTATCGTTTGCGAATATTGTGGCCGTATCATGATTGACCCGGAATTGGCAGGCGTGGAAGAATAAGAATCTTTTTGTACTGTTACTGTTATAGATAGAGCGTGAAGGAGATAAATATTTCTTTTGCGCTCTTCTTACGTAGAAGAGGTATGCTGGAAAAAGTTCGTGCGGATATAGAAGAATATGGGTTGTTAGCACCAGACGGACTGGTGCTTGTAGGGCTGAGCGGAGGTGCCGATTCGGTAGCATTGCTGGCCGTTTTGGTACGATTGGGCTATACTTGCGCGGCATTGCATTGCAATTTCCATTTACGAGGAGACGAGTCTGATCGGGATGAGGCCTTCTCCCGTTCTTTTTCATCCCAGCTGAATGTTCCTTTCTATAAGCAGGATTTTAATACCTTATCATACGCTTCGGAAAAGCATATCTCCATCGAAATGGCTGCGCGGGATTTGCGCTACGCTTGGTTTGAAGAAATGCGTAAACGTTTGGACGCTCAAGCTATAGCCGTAGCTCATCATCAGGATGATAAAATTGAGACGTTGCTTATAAACTTGTTGCGGGGGAGTGGCATCAGAGGACTGGTTGGCATCCGTCCGAAGAACGGTTTTATCGTTCGTCCCTTATTGGGGGTTTCCAAAAAGGATATACTCAGTTGGCTGGCACAGGCGCATTATTCATATATTGTGGATAGCTCGAATTTATCCGATGAATACACGCGGAATTTTATCCGATTGCGGGTTTTGCCTCTCCTGGAAGAGCTGAATCCTGCATCCCGTAAAACCTTGGCACGTTCGGCTTCCCACTTGTCGGATGCAGAGGAGATTTATCTTTCGGTTATCGAAAAGGCCCGTAAGGACTTATGGAAAGACGGAATGATTTCGATACGGGCCTTGTTGAGTTATCCCTCTCCGCAGACGGTTTTATATGAGTTACTACAACCTTACGGATTTTCAAGGCAAGTAGTATCTTCAATATTTGAATCCTTGCGAGGTGAATCCGGGAAAAATTTTTATTCGCATGCCTATCGATTGATAAAAGACCGGGATTGCCTGTTATTGTATGCTAAAGAGAAGAGGGAGGACAGGGCTTATCCGTTTAAGAAGAGTGAGGTGCGGGTAGATGTGCCGCTTTCTTTATCACTCTGTGTGGTGCCTCAAGATAATGCCTTTCGGCTGGTTCCCTCGAAAGATGTTGCTTATTTTGACTATGACCTGTTGGCCGATGATTTGATCGTGCGTCATTGGGTGAATTCGGACTGGTTCATACCCTTTGGCATGAAAGGCCGAAAAAAACTGAGTGATTATTTCTCAGACCATAAATATTCGCTAAAGCAAAAGGAGGAAATCTGGTTGCTTTGTAGCGGAAAAGACGTGATTTGGCTGATTGGAGAACGTTCGGATAATCGATATCGCATCACTCCATCTACAAAACGGATTCTTATTGTGAAAAAAAATCCTGAAACTTTGTGATTGGTCCAAAAATAAGTTGTATATTTGCCCCTGCATTTACTTCACAAATGTATTCCTGATGCTTCAAATCAGGAGGTAAATATCGATAATTTAAAAACAAATATTCAATAAAGATTTAAGACTATAATTCCTGTGTCCTATTGTATAAGAATGTGTGGAGTACACAGGGGAATGGTTTCTAATATTTTAAACGTGCAATATGCAAAAATACAACATCCTTGAATTAAATGAAAAGCTTCTCCCGGAGCTTCAAAGTATAGCGGAAGAGTTGGGCATTAAGAAGATAAAGGCTCTCAAAAAAAGCGAATTGGTATATAGAATTTTAGATGAGCAAGCTATTTCTTTTGCTGGAATTCAGGTAGAGAAGGAGAAAGAAAAAGAAGCCAAGAAGGTGGTGCGGAAGACAAAAGCTAAAAATGCGGCGGTAACTCCTGAAAAGAATGCGGAACCCGTTCAGACTCAGTCTACAGCTTCCAAGCAACCAGCCGCTAAGAAGGAAGAAGTTAAAACGGATAAGAAAAAACGAACCCGTATGGAAAAGAAAGATAAAGTAGAAAGTACTGCTGCAAGTGCTGAGAATACTTTGGCCGCGATGGAGGAAACTCCGGTCAATTCATCGCCTGAAGTAATGAAAGACAAACCCTTATTGCCTCCGGTAGTTATGGAGGTGGACGGTGAAACAATGAATGATGCTCCATCCGTGGATGAATCCAATGTTCAGGATCCCGTAGTGCAGAAATCTCAGACAGAAACACCGGCAACACCTTCTACGGAAAGCAATGAATCGAAACGGTTGGTGTTCCGTCATCGAGACACGAAGTCTGTATTGGATCAAGTCTTTCCTTTTGCCTCTTCACCTTCGAAAGCTGAAAAGAATAAACAACAGGCTCAAAACAACGAACAAGCCCAGCAGGCCTCCGCTTCTTCTAATGCCAATGCAGACAACAACAATACGAATACACGAAACAACAATAATCGTCAGAATAATAATCGTAATAACAATATAAATAACAACAATAACAATACCGCAAATGCTCCTCAAGAGAAAGCGTATGAATTTGACGGTATATTAGTTGGTTCGGGGGTATTAGAGATTATGCAAGATGGTTATGGATTCTTGCGCTCTTCGGATTATAACTATTTGACCTCTCCGGATGATATATATGTGTCTCAATCACAAATCAAGCTATTCGGACTGAAAACGGGAGATGTGGTAGAAGGCGCTATCCGTCCTCCGAAAGAGGGTGAGAAATATTTCCCGTTGGTGAAAGTGGATAAAATTAACGGACGCACTCCGGAAGACGTGCGTGACCGTGTCCCGTTTGACCATTTGACCCCTCTTTTCCCGGATGAAAAGTTTATGCTGACCGAGCATGCTTCGGCTAAAGTGGATGATAAGATTGCTGTTCGGGTCGTAGATTTGTTTTCTCCGATAGGTAAAGGACAGCGTGGTCTGATTGTGGCTCCACCTAAAACAGGTAAAACGGTCTTGTTGAAAAATATAGCTAATGCGATTGCTGCGAATCATCCCGAAGTTTACATGATTATTCTGCTGATTGATGAACGCCCTGAAGAGGTAACGGATATGGCACGCAGTGTTGATGCGGAAGTAATCGCCTCTACGTTTGACGAGCCGGCAGAACGCCATGTGAAGATTGCCGAGATTGTATTGAATAAGGCAAAGCGTATGGTGGAATGTGGCCATGATGTGGTTATTCTGTTGGATTCGATCACCCGTTTAGCTCGTGCTTATAATACGGTACAGCCGGCTTCCGGCAAGGTGCTTTCGGGTGGTGTGGATGCGAATGCTTTACAAAAACCGAAACGCTTTTTCGGTGCGGCGCGTAATATTGAAAATGGAGGAAGTCTGACGATTCTCGCTACAGCATTGACGGAAACCGGCTCAAAGATGGATGATGTAATCTTTGAAGAGTTTAAGGGCACCGGAAATATGGAATTGCAATTGGATCGTAAGCTCTCGAATAAGCGAATTTTCCCGGCGGTGGATATTATGGCTTCAAGTACCCGACGGGATGATTTGTTGCAAGACGAAGCAACCCGTAACCGTATGTGGATTTTGCGTAAATATTTGTCTGACATGAATTCTGTAGAGGCAATGGAATTTGTCAAACAACGTTTGGAACAAACCATTGACAATATGGAATTCTTGGCTTCCATGAATGGCTAAGAATCTGTTTCGGACTTTGTAGGAGGGGAAAAATAGCTCTTGAAATTTTGCGAATGTTTCTTGATGGTATTTTGAGTAAAAAAAGAAATTATGCCATGTGAGAAATAAATTGTAAGAATTGTTGGCGAATTCAATATTTATTGTAACTTTGCGGGTGAATAAAAAATTGAATTGAAAAATGGAAAGAAAAAATTTGCATCATCATTACCATTTGAACAACGGATTATAGTTCGGTGGGCTTCGATGTGTGCGAATGCTTCGAAAAAATAAAATAGAAAGCTTGCCGGATTATTTTCCGGCAAGCTTTCTTGTTTTATAAGAGAATTTCAGATGCAAGTAAATTAAAAACGAAATAGATATGTTGCGAATTGCTGTACAATCAAAAGGACGTCTGTATGAAGAGACAATGAAGCTTTTGGAAGAAGCCGGTATTAAGTTGGACAAGGCAAAGCGGGTATTATTGCTCTCCGCAAAAGATTTTCCAGTAGAGGTTTTATTCCTCCGAGATGATGATATCCCAGAGTCGGTAGCCAATGGCGTGGCTGATGTCGGGATTGTAGGAGAGAATGAATATGTGGAGAAGGGTTCTAAAGCCCTGTTAGTGAAACGCTTAGGATTCAGCAAGTGTCGTCTCTCATTGGCTATTCCTAAAGATGAAGACTATGAGAGTGTAGCGTGGTTTAATGGGAAGACTATTGCAACATCTTATCCGGAAATTTTGAAAACCTATTTGGCTCAGCGAGGAGTAAAGGCGGATCTGCATGTAATAACCGGTTCCGTAGAGATTGCTCCGGGGATTGGATTGGCAGACGCCATTTTTGACATAGTCAGTTCGGGAAGTACGCTGGTAAGTAATCAGTTGAAAGAGGTAGAAGTGGTGATGAAGAGCGAGGCCCTGCTCATTGCTCATCCCTCGCTTTCCTCTGACAAACAATCTATTTTGGACGAGCTGTTATTCCGTTTTGAAGCAATTCAGCAGGCCGAAGGGAAAAAATACGTGTTATTGAATGCTCCGAAAGATAAGGTAGATGATATCATCGAGGTGCTACCCGGTATGAAGAGCCCTACGGTTACTTCATTGGCTAATGAGGAATGGGTTTCCGTACAATCGGTTATAGCGGAAAAGCATTTTTGGGAGATTATTGGTAAATTGAAATCACTGGGCGCTGAAAGCATACTTGTCTTGCCTATTGAAAAAATGATTCTTTAACTATAATAATGGAGAATATAATGGAAAGTAATACGATAGGTTGTCAATTGATAAAGTATCCGGCTCGTAATGAATGGGAAAAACTTGTACAACGGGCAACGATTGACGTTACTTCTCTTTTCGAGACCGTCCAAGGTATTCTGAAGGATATACGAAAAGAGGGGGATTCCGCCATTAAGAGATATGAAAAACAATTTGATAAAGTTGATCTTTTGTCATTGGTCGTTTCTGAAGCTGAAATTCAAGAAGCCAATAATAGGCTATCCGAAGAATTGAAGCAAGCTATTCTTACCGCTAAGCAGCATATAGAAACATTTCATGCGGCTCAACGATTTGAAGGAAAGAAAATAGAAACGGCTCCAGGAGTCGTTTGCTGGCAAAAGGCTATTCCCATTGAAAAGGTCGGACTTTATGTGCCGGGAGGTACGGCTCCTCTGTTTTCTACGGTATTGATGCTGGCTGTCCCGGCACGGATTGCGGGGTGTAAGGAGATTGTGCTTTGCACGCCCCCCAACAAAGAAGGGAAGGTGCATCCGGCTATTCTCTTTGCGGCACAAGTTGCTGGGGTACACCGCATTTGTAAAATCGGAGGCATCCAGGCTATAGCTGCCATGGCTTGTGGAACCGAGTCTGTTCCTAAAGTCTATAAAATCTTCGGACCGGGTAATCAATATGTAACTGCTGCGAAACAATGGGTGAGCCTGAAAGATGTGGCGATTGATATGC
>ERZ857521.2948-NODE-2948-length-15015-cov-9.928877_pt1 | contig 15015 bp, 13 predicted proteins | sample MGYA00519701_ERZ857521 | MGnify/ENA primary metagenome ERZ857521 (study PRJEB31778, sample SAMEA3449346) | human gut metagenome | biome: human gut; feature: human-associated habitat; material: faeces | place: United Kingdom | collected 2010/2012 ...
GCGTGACCTGTTCGACAAGACTAATTTCAATGATGTCAAAGATCTAAATAATCCCATTATTCCGGGGCTATTTGATTAATTGTTTAACTCGTCTCATTTTAACGGGACACTAATGCTTTTGAATATAAAATCATCATTGAACATCTTAGGCTTGATATTTTCAATAGGATTAATATTGGCGATTTATTATACCATTGGAAGTTTAGATGCAAAACAAGGGTTTTCAATTAATGTTAATTATTATGGCCCTTTTCCTATTTTGTTTATTGTTTCTGGAATAATAGGTACATATTTGATTTTCTCAGTTTGTAAAGTCTTATCACTTTTTAAGATGAAAAGTGTATACATCTTCTCAACTGGAATGATTATACCTTTAGGTTTTCAAAAGATAATTATGCTTGCATTATATGAATATATGCCGACTATTGGCATATTTACTGTAAGTGTAATAACGATTATTTTGTCGTATATTTTAATTTTAATCTTTTCAAGATATATGCCCATTGTTATAGGCAACAGAAAATTCTGAGCTGAATGAATATTGTTTTTGTTAACGATGCGTCATGAAAATTAATCTTTGATGGAAAATACTGAAAGCCAAAATAAGACGATAGCAAAAAATACAATGTTTCTGTATTTTCGTATGATGTTCACTATGGTAGTGTCATTATATACATCGCGTGTTATATTGCAAAAACTAGGAATTAATGATTATGGTATATATCAGGCTGTTGGTGGAATTGTAGGTTTTCTATCATTTTTAAACGGCGCCTTGAGTACAAGCTCATCTCGTTTTTTGACGTATTCTTTGGGAGAAGGAAATTTTGAAAAATTGAAAAGAACCTTTTCTACAACTTTAACTATACATATATGTTTAGCCGTCGTAATAGTCTTAATTGCTGAAACAGGTGGACTATGGTTTCTTTACAATAAAATGGTAATTCCTTCTGAACGAATTGAGGCTGCAGCGTATGTTTATCATTTATCCATAATAACGGCAGTTTTTACTCTAACACAAGTACCATATAATGCAAGTATAATTTCACACGAGAAAATGTCTATTTATGCATATATGAGTATATTTGAAGTAAGTGCAAAATTAGGAATATGCTATTTGCTCTCTTTGGGAGGTCTTGATCGGTTAAAATTCTATGCGACACTTTTACTGGTTGTTCAAGTTGGGCTAATGTTGTTTTATCGTTTTTATTGTATTAGAAAGTTTAAAGAAACGAAATATCAATTTATTTTTGATAAATCATTACTGAAAGAAATCGCCGCATTTTCTGGTTGGAGTTTATTTGCGAACTGTTCAGGTGCATTAAACAGTCAGGGTATCTTAATATTACTCAATATGTTTTTTCAACCATCAGTTGTCACAGCTCGTGCTATATCAATCCAAGTTAATATGGCTGCAACTCAATTCGTAAATAATTTCAGAACCGCATCAAATCCCCAAATCGTCAAAAGATTGGCAGCTGGTGATGTATCAGGTTCTCACCACTTATTATTATCATCAACAAAATATTCATATTATCTTATGCTTATATTATGTTTACCAATATTTTTATTGGCCGAACCGCTATTGCATTTATGGTTAGGAACAGTTCCTGAATATACGGTTATATTTTTACAATTAATAATAATACAAAGTCTGTTTCAAGTCTTTGATACATCTTTTTATACAGCTCTTTATGCAAAAGGAAGATTAAAAGAAAACGCCTTAATTTCACCAACCTTCGGATTGTTACGCTTTCCTTTGATATATTTATTGTTCCTACATGGTTTCTCTCCTGTTGCTTTATCATGGGCAAGCTTGATAACTTATGCGATATTAGGGTTGATAGTTAAACCTATTTTAATAGTTAAAATTGCTGATTATACTTATAAAGATGTTTTATCCGTGTTTAAACCATGCTTGAATGTTTCATTAATAGCAGTAACACTTTCTGTATTTATTAACTATATAATGCGGCCTATTACATTTCTGACATTTATATCAGAAGTCTTAATTCTAGTATTTATAATAGGATTAGTCATTTTTTACATTGGTATTAATACAAATGTCCGAAAGACATTTTTAACTCTTATCGGAAATAAAATAAAACATATTATATAATTTTTATGCGTGTTGCTATTTTAACATTGCCTTTACATTTCAATTATGGAGGTATATTGCAAGCATACGCTCTGCAAACTATACTTGAACGTTTAGGCCATGAAGCGTTTATAATAGAAAAAGAACAGAAACCTTTAAAAATAAATTTATGGAAAAAGCCGTTTATTTATATTAAACGATTGATTAAAAAAACAATAAATTATAAGACCAGTATTTTCCTGGAAAAGAAATTAAACTATGAGCTATTCCATAATTTGCCAATAATCCAACAGAATACAGATAAATTCATTTCAAATCATATAAAAAGGAAATTTTACAATGATTTTAATGAAATAAAAGAAAATGAATATGACGCAATTATTGTGGGAAGCGACCAAATATGGCGTCCATTATATTATCCTAAAATAGATGATGCATACCTGCAGTTTACAAAGGAATTGGATATCTTACGAATTGCATATGCTGCATCATTTGGTACAGATAAATGGGAATATTCTTTGTTTCAAACAATAAAATGCAGAAAATATTTGAAAAAGTTTAATTTCATTTCTGTACGTGAAATTTCGGGTATGAATTTATGTAATGAACATTTTGGAATATCTCCCCAATTAGTTTTAGACCCAACTTTATTATTGAATGTTGAAGACTATATTAAATTATTCAAAATCACATTGACACCCAAAAGTAAAGGGAACTTATTATGTTATATATTGGATGAAACAAAAGAAAAACACGAATTGATAAATAGAATTGCACATGAAAAGGATATGACCGTTTTTAGAGTAAATTCATGTGCCGAGAATAGGAATGCAGATTTAAAGGATAGAATTCAACCCCCAGTAGAACAATGGTTAAGAGGGTTTTATGATGCCCAATTTGTTATTACTGATTCTTTTCATGCTTGTGTCTTTGCTATAATATTTAAGAAGCAATTTATCGTATATGGTAATAGTGATAGGGGATTGACAAGATTCGACTCATTATTAACTCTATTTGGATTGCAAGATAGACTTATTACAAATATAAAACAATACCATTGTTTTCAGGATATAGATTACAATCATGTCCATATGGTTTTGGCTGACAAGAAAGACGAATCATTAAACATTTTAAAGTCGGTACTCTCGGAAGAATAACTTTTATAACATAAAAAGTTAACTATGTGAATAATTATTCATTTATTTCACATGAATTCTTCTGTCACAAAATTATGTTCTGATATAAAACAAAACGCAACATGAAATATAATATTCGGTTGTATGTTTTTTATTCGTTAGATGTCCATTGGATATAATGTGACATCCTATAAATTGAGTTCTATACGTTTATGATTTATTGGAGTTTATGCATTTTGCTTATTTTCTGCGCTTTTTGTGGTTTTACAAATAATTATGGCAGAACAAAACATATGATATGGAGCATGTTTGTTATATTTACCTTGTTCCAAGGACTACGTTGGAATACGGGAGCTGATTGGCAGCAATATTTAAGAGTGTTCCAGACATGTGATTGGAAACATATTTTTACGTTTGACAGAGGTGATGGCTCTCGATATATGGAATTTGGATATATTTTTCTGAATGTTGTAATTAAAACAATATTTAAAGAATATACATTTTTTCTATTGATAACTTGTGGATTCATAAACTTAATGTATATGAGGATACTTAAAAAATATATTCCTCATAAATATCAGTCTATTGCTTATGCATTATTTTTAATGATGTCTGCAATTTTTCCTGTAAGGCAAGCGTTAGCCTGTTCTTTTTTCATAGGATTTGGGATACCTGCACTTTTAGAGAAAAATTGGAAGATATACATTTCTGTAGTTGCAGCGTGTTGTACTATTCATTATTCATGCTTAATACTTATCGTTTTTTATTATATCGATAAGTTTATTAAGACACCAATTTTGTTAGTTGTTTTTCTTTCTTCATCCATTATTGTTGGATTCTTACCAAGCATAATGGAAAAGGTGGTACAATTACCAATCATTAGAGATTTAGCGTTTGCTTCCCTTGTAGATAGATATCAAAACAGTGATACCTTGGTAGAAAAAACCGGATTAAATAATTCTCTGACCATAATGTTTGTGATTATTCAAATATTATTTTTTGGTTATATGAGAGAAAAATTTAAATCGGATGCTCAAAAATACAAGCTATTAACCACTTGCTTAAATATGTTTGTAGTCACATCTACATGTAGGCAAATTAGTCTATATCCAGGTTTAAATGAGTTTGCGAGATTTGGATATTATGTTGGCATCGGTTATCTTATTCTTGTTGCTTATACATTTTATTTCCTTTATGAGAAGTACAAAAATTTTTCTGTTATTATAAGTCTGGTATTCATAGCCTTTATGTGTTTCAAGGTAGACGCATTGTTTAAAGACTTGTATGCAGATTTATTTATTCCTTATTATTCAGTTTTTGAAAATTCACCCCAAAGAGACGTGTGGGTATTCTTTTAATTATGAAAATATTAACAATAACAGCCTTTACACCAACACCTGAAAACAAAGGTGGAATTTCTGCTCTTATATATCATTTAATAATAAATAGGCCGCAGAATATACATATTGATTTGTATTCGTTCAATCTTAATAAAATAGATAAAAATGAGATATCAGATATAGAATATGGTTTGGACATAAAAATACACCTGCTAAATCAGTCAAAAAGAATAAAGTTCATTTATGAACACGACTGGCTTCATAAAATTTCTCTTATATTTCAGAAATATCCTCTATGGTCGTATCAAAATATTCCTGAAAGTTTGATAGAGAGAATCAAAGATGAGCATTATGATTTTGTGTGGTTATATCCATATTTTTATTTTAGAGTTGCCGAACTAATACCGGAACAAAAATTCATTGTTAGTGGTGTTGATTGCATATCTCAGGTCTGTATTAGAAGGATGGCTAATGATTATTTTCTACTCAGCAAGAAACGTTTTATTAGCAATATATGTAATTTATGGCATTCTATAAATGTTGAAAGGCATCTTGGAACGAATAATATCCATATGCATTATGTCGGGTTAGAAGATATGAATTTTTATAAATACACATATAATAGGGACAATGCTTTCTTTCTGTTGCATCCTCATTATGAAACTAAAAATAAATCAATCTCTTTTAATGCTCCCAAACTAAGAATTCTTATCGCAGGCAAGAATGATTTTTACATGAAATCGGATGTATCTCGACTTATAGAGATCTTATCTGCAACAAAAGATATTCGTGGATTTGCATCTTTTACCTTTCTTGGTAAAGGTTGGGAAAAAACTGTAAAACAATTACGAAGTAAAGGATATGAATGTACACATATAAATTGGGTTGAAAATTACATTGATGAAATTATAAAATATGACATACAGATTTCACCAATAGCAGTAGGGAGTGGAACTAAAGGTAAAGTATTAGACGCTTTTGCTAATGGATTATTAGTAATAGGGTCTTATAATGCTCTGGAAAATATCTGTGTTCGTCATAATGATTCATGCCTGAAATATACGCATGTAAGTGAAATTGTGCAATTTATTAAAAATATCAATAATGATAGAAAACATTATGAGCAAATTGCTTCAAAAGGAAGGATGCAAGTAAGAACATATCATTCTCCAGCTCGTATAGGAAAACGTTTTTTTGAAATTGCCTTAAACATTAAGTAATATGTTTTTATTGAATTTATATCGCAAGAAAAGGGAACAGAAATTGTATGCCAAAATGGGGGGAGTAGGTAAAGGTGTCTACGTCGGATTCCCCAACATGATCTCTCGTCCAGAATTGCTTTTCATGGGAGATTATGCGAGGATACTTCCTGGCTCCAATCTTATACTTAATAAAGGAAAATTTATAATCGGAAAAGGTACTGAAATTGCGTCAAATATAACGGTAGTAACAGATAATCATACTCCAACAGTAGGCATTCCATATTATTTTACAGGACATCTTCATATTAATGATAAGTCAAAAGATGTAATTATTGAAGATGATTGTTGGTTAGGTACGAATATTACTTTATTGCCCGGCGCTTACATAGGACGAGGAGCAGTTGTGGCTGCTTGTGCCTTAGTAAATAAAATGATTCCTCCTTATGCAGTAGTTGCGGGAATACCAGCAAAGGTTATAGGCTGTAAATTTAATTTAAGGCAAATAGTTGAGCATGAAAAAATACTTTATGCTCCTCAAAATAGATTATCGGAAAAATATTTGCAAAATCTTTTTGAGACAATTTATAAAGATAAAAAAGTTTTAGGAACCGATAGTATTCCTGAAGATAAAATTACTCAATATAGACAAGAATTGGAATCGTTCGGATTAAGTGAACAACATTTTAATTGGTAAGTATGAAAATTATTCATTTTAATTCAGGATTAGGCAATCAGATTTTTCAATATATGTTTTGTCAATATCAGAAATATAGGACAAATAAGATTTATGGTTATTATAATCCTAAGTGGTTACGACAACATAATGGCTTAGAGGTTAATAACGTCCTTTGTGGAGAAATTCCAAAAGCAACGTGGTTTTCAAATATAATAGCCTTATTATGTAGATGTTTACACTTTATTGATAAAAAGGGATTTTTCTTTTCATCTGATGATCGTTACAATCCATCTGCCATTTATTATTCGGGGTATTGGCAAGATATTCAATTTTATAAAAGTCTGCCAAAACCTAAATTTAGGGATTTTAAATTAAATGAAAAGAACGCAACAGCAAAAAAACTAATGCAGCAAACTAATTCGGTAAGCATACATATTAGAAGAGGGGATTATTTGGAAGCAGAAACAGCGAAACTGATGGGGAATATCTGTACATTAGATTATTACAAAAAAGCAATACTGAAAGTGAAAGAACACATAGATTCTCCTGTCTTTTTTGTCTTTTCCGATGATATTCAATGGGCGAAAGACAATATCAAAGAAAACAATATTCATTTTATTGACTGGAATAAAGGCAAGGATAGCTTCTTTGATATGTATTTAATGTCTATGTGCAAGGCGCATATTATAGCTAACAGTAGTTTTAGTTATTGGGGAGCATATATGTCGGATGTAAATTTAATTACAATATACCCTTCAAAATGGTATAACGGAAGGCCCTCGCCTAAAATAGCGCCAGAAGAATGGGTTTCAATATAACAAGGCAATAATGGAACAAATTAAAGTATCTTTACTTGTACCAATTTATGGTGTGGAAAAATATATTGAACGTTGTGCTGTAAGTCTTTTTGAACAAACATATGCAAATTTAGAATACATATTTGTAAATGATTGCACAAGAGACAATAGCATAAAAGTCCTTAATAACGTTATTGAAAGATATCCACAACGAAGAGAGCAAATACGTTTAATACAGCATGACTGTAATCGAGGATTAGCTGCTGCAAGAAATACAGCCGTTGATGCTGCTTCGGGTGATTTCATTATGCATGTTGATTCGGATGATTGGTTAGAAACCCAAGCGGTAAAAAAATGTGTAGAGAAACAAAGTGAAAATGATGCTGATATAGTAACAATGGATGCTAAAGTCTGGTGGCCGAAAAAAAAAGAATATTATCGCACACCTCATACTACGAATCCTATAGAATTAATGACGGCCATTTTATCAAAAAAAGCCGTATGCAACATTTGGGGACGCTTAATACGAAAGAGTTTATATACAGATAATAAAATTCGTGTAATAGAAGGAATCAATTTTAGTGAGGATTTACAAATTATTCCTCAGTTACTGTATTTTTCAAGAAATATCAATTATTGTTCGGACAATCTTTATAACTACGAAAGTCGCAACATTTGTTCTTACACTTCTAATTTTTCTGAAAAAAAAGATTCACAAAATCAAAAAACAGCAGAAATCCTAAGAGATTTTTATAAAAAAAATGCACCTGAATATTTGACTTATATAAATCTATTGGAGGCTACAAATTTAATACAAAGTATAAAAGGTTGTATGAAAACAGTAGGCCATGAGAATTATTATAAAAGCGTCAAACTAAGAATAACGAAAATAAACAAGAGTTTATACAAACAAATACCCATATATGATAGATTGGTATTAATTATTAAAAATAAATTTGTTTTAAGAATTTATATACGATTAGCAAGTTTAATAAAACAAATATTCTGATTTAGTTATGCTGTTTAGAATAAGCTAGTAAAATTTATTTGATGATAAAATATTCGACCAGTTTGCGGAATTGTTTGTGCTTCTTTATGACAGGTGCTTTCGGCTTGTTACATTATGAAAGGTTTTGCTTACGGTTTACACTTGCTACCAACACGTTTACAAAAGGTATCCTTTTACCGTGTAAGAGGTCTTCTTTTAAAGGGCAAAAGGTCATGTTCTGAAAGCCGAATGACCATCATTTGAAACTGTAATCATCATCGTTCAACTAAAATAATTCTGCAACTGGCAATATTCAATAGATGGACATAATATTTGAGCAGATACGTTTGCTCCAGTTTTACTTTGTAATTGTCGTTCTGCTTATTTTATGTTTTTCCCCATTTACTAAAATAGCTGTAAAACGAGAAATTTATGATGCATATATTTAAAATATTTTTACTCAAATGATATGATACAAACTAAAGCTGAACTTGTTGAATATATAGACGCAGATAAAAGTTCAAACATTGTTAATTGTTCAAGAATATATCTTTTTGTAGAGCCGATATTAGCTTTTTGGGGTGCTGTACGTGAAAGTTATTATGTCCGCAAGTATCTGCGGACGTTGCGCCGTCTTGAATATTTTACAAATATTAACGGAGGGGTAAAAAGGCTTTATTATACAATAAAGTGGAAGCGGCTCTCCAACAAATACCAAATTTACATCCATCCAAATACAGTAGGGAAAGGATTGTATATTCCACATTTTCACGGAGGCGTGCAATTAAATTGCCTCTCGATGGGGGATTATTGTACGGTTTCTGCCGGAGTAATAGTGAGGAATAAAGGTTCACAAGAAAATCGTGCAATAATAGGGAACAATGTTGAACTGGCTGTAGGCAGTAAGGTCATAGGTAAAATTACTATTGGTGACAACGTTGTTGTATGCCCGAACTCGGTTGTAATAAAGGACGTTCCTGTTAATGCCATTGTGTCAGGAGTGCCAGCACAAGTTGTAAAAGTTCGTTGAAATGAAAGAGATGTTTAAGAACATAAGAAAATATTTTCTATCCAATAATCCTAAATCTGTTTCTACAATATTTATTGCCTTTGTTGCAATTTGTGTATTTGTTTTTCCTTGGCTCTTTACAAGAAATTTGTTATGGGCTGAGTGGTTCCATTTTAATGAAACAGGCCAAATCGGTGACACAATAGGCGGAATAATTAGTCCATTTATAGCCATTTTAGCTGCATGGTTAACCTACAAGGCATTTATTATTCAGTATGAAGCAAATAAACAGTTAAAAAAAGGAGCAAAATTATCAAGTTTTGAAAACACATTTTTCCAAATGCTTCAGATGCAACAAATGATAACCAATAACCTGTTCTTAAGAGGAACATTCAACCCAAGAGGCGCAAAAGGACCATCAATGGAATTAAAAGGTAGAGAAGTATTTAGTTTCCTTTATGAAATGATTGATGGTGATGAAATCAAATTTTTAAATGGCTCAACAATTCACGGAGGTATAAAAGAAAATATAGCTCGATATGGAGTTGATTATTTTTCTAAGACTCATGATTTGTCTTTCTTAGACCATTATTTCAGACATCTTTATCGTATTGTAAAATTTGTAGATGATGCTGAAATTATAAAAAGCAAAACTAAGAAGTACGAATATATATGTATTCTTCGAGCTCAATTATCAGATTATGAATTAGGATTCCTTTTTTATAATTGTTTATCTGATAATGGCAGAGAAAAGTTTAAACCCTTAATTGAAAAATATGCATTGTTCAATAACCTTAGATATTATAAAGTTCTGAATAATCCCAATACGGAACGGCTGAAATATAATTGCAGTGCTTATAAATTCGTAGAATAATGAAAGTTCTTCTTATTGACGTTTACAACTTCAACAAGGGCGGGGCGGAGACGGTGTGTTTCAACACAGGCAGACTACTTGCGGAACACGGCCATGAGGTAGTCTACTTCACGTTGAAATGGAAAGACAACTGCCCGTCGCCGCAGAGCAAGTATTTTCCCGAATCGAAAGAGACGCGGCGAGGCCCGTTCAGACAAGTCAAGAACCTCGTGAACTACTTTTACCATTTCGAAGCAGCCAGGAAGATTGAGCAGCTGATACAGGATGAGAAACCGGATCTTGCGCATATCCATTTAATGTGGGGACAGATTACTCCTTCCATATTTCCCGTCCTGAAGAAATATCGCATTCCGATTCTTTTTACCGTTCACGATTATCGTATTGTCTGTCCGGCTTATACGTTCCGTGATGGAAATGGACGAATATGTGAAGACTGTCAAGGCAAGCATTTCTACAAGTGTTTCACCCATACATGTTGCAAAGGAAGCAAACTGATGAGTGCGGTTATGGCGGCTGAACAATATTTCCGCAACGCCTTTTTCAGTCCTGAGAAATACATCGATGGCTTTATTTACGTAAGCAACTTTGCAAGGAACATCCAAGAAAAATACATACCAGCGCTTAAGGATAAGCCGAATATCACGCTCTATAACTTTTCAACGTCGATTGCAAGTGAACCGAAAGTAATGCCGAAGGATAAATATTTTCTTTTCTTTGGCCGCCTGTCTTATGAAAAAGGCGTAATGACACTGCTCCGCTCGTTTAAAGATTTGCCACGATGCTGTCTGAAAGTTGTAGGAACAGGTCCGAAAGAAGGTGAACTTAAAGCCTTTGCAAAGAATAACGGGATGAAGAATGTAGCGTTCCTTGGTTATAAGACGGGGAAGGAACTAACCGACTTGGTAAGTAATGCTTACTTCGTGATAGTTCCGTCTGAATGGTATGAGAACAACCCGATGACAATAATCGAGGCGTATTCGGAAGGCACACCTGTTATCGGTGCCCGTATCGGCGGAATACCAGAGATTGTTGTTGACGGCCAGACCGGTTTTCAGTTTGAGAGTGGCAACGTTGTAGACCTTAAAAATACTGTATTGAAAGCCGATGCCCTCGATGGAAAAACATATACGGAGTTAAGCCATGATACGATCAACTTTGCCAACGCTAATTTGAGCAAGGAAAGCTATTGGAAGAAGCTGATAGCTTTTTACGACAGGTTTGTCCAGACAAATCAATCAAAGGACTTCATTTAATTCTCTTCCTCCTGACAATAAGCCACAAGGCAGATAGTATGGATGAAAAGACAATCCATACATATAAGATATATTCTTTTATGTTTGTCAGGATTCGTTGCATAGTCTTGCCAGTCATTCGATACAAAGATAAACATAATTCCCTTAAATTATAAGACAATCATGAAAATTGTTGTTACGGGCACCCGTGGCATCCCCAATATCATGGGCGGAGTTGAGACCCATTGCGAGGAATTGTTTCCAAGGCTCGTGAAAAGAGGCTTTGACGTTACAGTAATAAGACGGACGAATTACGTTAAGGACGATTTGAAGGAATGGAAAGGGGTAAAGCTGGTAAATATAGACAGCCCGAAGAAGAAATCCTTTGAAGCAATCATCCATACTTTCAGGGCAATAAATGAAGCCAGACGGTTAAAGGCGGACATCCTGCACATTCATGCAATAGGCCCTGCATTGCTCGTTCCATACGCGAAAATGTTGGGTATGAAGGTCGTGTTCACCCACCACGGCCCGGATTATGACCGCGACAAGTGGGGATTTGCCGCAAAGACTATGCTGAAGTTGGGTGAACGAATGGGCTGTATGTTTGCAGATGAGGTGATTGTCATATCCGATGTCATTCGTAATCTGATAAAACGCAAGTATGGGCGGACGAAGAATGTTCACCTTGTATATAATGGCGTATCCCAACCTGAAGTATGTGATTATCCCGAATACTTCAATGAGCTTGGCATAGAGAAAGGTAGGTACATTCTGGGTATGTGTCGCTTCGTACCTGAAAAGAACCTGCATCATCTCATAGAGGCCTATGTTAAAGTAAAAGAGCAGAAGCCCGATACGGATATAAAGCTTGTGTTGGCCGGCGATACTGACTTTGAAGATGATTACTCAAAAAGTCTAAAAGAAATGGCAATGAAAAACGGCGTTGTACTGACCGGCTTTATCAAAGGTCGAAAGCTGCATTCACTGTTGACGAACTGCCTCTGTTATTGCCTTCCATCGAGCCACGAAGGATTGCCTATTGCCTTGCTCGAAGCAATGAGTTACGGCGTAAAGGTCATAGTTAGCGACATTCCGGCAAACCTTGAGGTCGGGCTGCCTGACAGCGATTACTTCCCCGTCGGTAATGTAGATGCGTTGGCAGAAAAACTGGGAACCGTTATCAATCAGCCGTTACAGCATATTGACTATGACATGAAGAAATACGACTGGGAAAAAATAGTCGACCAAGTGGCTGATGTTTATAAAGATAATCCCAAGTAAAACTATTTTCAATAGAAAACAAATAAGTTCATATTATTAATAAATAAATCCTTTACAATCAAAGCATTATGTCCAAATTGTGGTACTATCGTTTGAATTGTAGAACGTCCAATGGGGTGCCAGGAGGAAAAGAGCGTGAAGAGGCTGATTGTCCTATATGTAGAGAAGTACTCTATTCCAGAATGACTGATGGATGGTTTGATACAAGCGTAGTTTCTATCAAAGATACAATTGAACCATACAAAAGTGAATATTTGTCAAAGTAATTTTTCATGAATAGTCCTTACGTTGTTCAAAAATGGCAAAAATGAATCTCCCCCTTTGTCACACTTTTTATCAGTACGGTTTGGAGGGGTTTTGTTTTCAGGGGATAAGCTACAGTTTTTATTAATTGAATTTTTATGTCTGCCTTAATTCCTTTAAAAGAAGTCCAGGGATGTCTTTATGGCAATCCCTTTTTGTTTTATTTCCATCCGGTGATGTTTTGTCAGCAATTAAAACCGTCATTAAATCCCCGTTAAATGCTGCCTTTATTAAGCAGCCATTTCCATGCAGGAACGACATTCACTTTTTTCCCGTCAACCTCAAGACTGTTTTCTTCGTCATCGGTTATAATCAACAGGTTGTCGCAACCAGTGACTGACGATGCTTCAAGCAACCCTTTTATTTCACGTTTACGAGTTTCGCCGTCAAGCATGTTCCATGTAACCTGGATTAACTGTATTACACAGTCTTCACGCTGGATTACGAAATCACACTCTGCTTTTTCCTGGTAATATGAGATTTTGTCCGAGGGCATACGGCGGCGGTAAAGCTCCATAAATACAGTATTCTCAAGGTTCTTGCCGTTGTCGTTACTCTGTGGCATTAGCACGGCACTGCGAAGCCCGTTGTCGATGCAGTAAAACTTGTCGAGCGACTTGTGTTCCTTTACAATCGAGCGGTTGTAACGTGGCGCCCTGACAAACATGAAAACGTTGCAGGCGTAATCGGCCCAGAGGTACAGGTCGTCCTTGCTGACCTTCAGTCCCTGCGACTTGATGTCGTTGTAGATTGCGTTTATCGATGTAGGCTTCGTAAGGTTTGCCATGATGCGTTTGACGAAATATCTTACAACTCCCGTATTCGTTATATTGTAATGCTCGGCAAGGTCACGCAGAATCATCGTGTCAAAGTAGCCATGGAGCAATTTCAACTGTTCCGACCTTGAAGGGGTGAGAACAATCTCCGGGAACGCGCTTGCCCTGTTGTATTCATCAAAGGCGTTTTTCAACCGTGCCCTATCCTGTTCAATGTATATATCGGTGGCAATCCCCTTGAAACGGCAGAACTCGTTGAATGACAACGGGTAAGCCTCATATTCCAAAGGATATCCCCTAAGGGCTGAACCGAGTTCGCTTGAAAGCATGGCGGCGTTGCTTCCACAGACGTAAATGTTCTTGCAGTATGACTTGTAGACACGCAGGACAAAATATTCCCAGCCTTTTATAAGCTGGATTTCGTCAAAAAACATATAGGTGTCCTTTATCGGCACGTCGGGAAACATCTCCATGTAAGACACTATCACATCGTCCAGCTCATCGGAAGACATATTGAAAAGGCGCTCGTCATCGAACCCTATCCATAGAATGTTCCGTTTGGGCACTCCCTCTTTGACGAGGTTGTTTATTGCTATCTCCATCATTGTAGACTTACCGCAACGTCTTACTCCGGGCACGGTTATTATCTTCTTGCGGTTTATTGGCAATTCCACGTCACGTTCAATCACTTCGAACGGAATATCATTCTGTCTTAGGGCTATTAGCGATTTTATAACGTCTTTTCTCATACTTTTTCCTGTTTTAGGTAACAAATATACTAATTATTTCCTAAAATAAAGGAAACAAAAGCGGATAATTTCACTTAAAAAATGAAACAACAAAAAACATCCCCCTCCTTGCCACACTTTTTTATCAGTACGGTTTGGAAGGGTTCTTGTTTTTCAGGGAGATTGGTTCGAAGTTTTATTGTATCGAATTTATGTCCGCCTTAATTCTTTGTGGCATTCCATCGGTTCCAGTTGTAATTCATTCCGTTATTCCTTCGTTGGTATATCTCGTTCCTTTTGCTCCCGAACTTGTCACGGTTCGAGTTGTAGTTGTTTATTGCCATCGCCTCTATGTCTTCCTCATCAATACCATGCCTTCCGAACGTGGACTTAAGATAATCAACCGCGTCATCGAACAACACTCCATAAAGACACAACCATTTGGCCCTTGAAAGTATCGACTGGTGCCTGTTCCCGTCCTTGTATGAATCAGGATATATTTTTCTCCAAAGCTTGTCGGCATAGTTCATCAGCTGTTTGTCCTTCCATTGTGCCTGGAAAAATTTGTTCTGTCT
>ERZ857521.2954-NODE-2954-length-14968-cov-23.809428_pt1 | contig 14968 bp, 11 predicted proteins | sample MGYA00519701_ERZ857521 | MGnify/ENA primary metagenome ERZ857521 (study PRJEB31778, sample SAMEA3449346) | human gut metagenome | biome: human gut; feature: human-associated habitat; material: faeces | place: United Kingdom | collected 2010/2012 ...
TCCGGTCTTGCAAGGATAGGATGTCTTTTTCGGGCCCAAGCTAAACAATCCCCTAGTATTTATCGGGTGAGACTAAAAATCATTCATTCTTTTATTTGACCTATAAAAATTCGCGTATTAAACACAGCTTATCTTTAGTGGCTTATATAAACGCACAATCCCCATCTCCAATGAAGGAGACAGGGATTTGCGTTACCTGAAATCTAATCTTTCTTGCACTCAAGAAAATGTCATACCTAAATGAAAAACCTAAAAAATAATCTTAAACCTAAAAACTAAAAACCTATATGAAACAATCTACAACCTTTTTAATCTTGAAAAATCTACTTGAAACATTGGCTTCATCACGAAGCTTTATTCTTGTTCCTTTTGACGTTGCAAAGATACAATGATTACGTTCTTCTCACAATATAAGACAACCGTTTTTGGTGAAAATGGCCTACATTCTTGACTTAAATCAACAAAATGTGTGCGAACACAATTGGAAAAATAACTTTTGATTTATCGAATAAAAGTCTATTAGATAAAATTAAATATCTTTGAAATGATAGTGGTTATACTGATTCATAAACTGTTTTAATAGAAATATGGAGTTTTGTTTGCTCTAGAGAGTATAGAGTATGGAAGAAAAATATGTTTTTAAATGCTGAAACTTTGTCGATTCAGGGATTTTGGCTAATTTTGTATGCATAAGTACATTATTGATTTAATAGGTTGTGCTTTCTTTGGCTATCAATATTGTCTTTCTTGGCTAATATATTAGGTAAGGAAATTTTTCCGGTTGACTTACTAAATAAAGAATGGTGAGTCATAAATGAATAAAAGCTAAAAATAAAGATGAGTAAGATAAAAAAAATAGTGATTAGTTCTGATGATATGTCTTTACAGAACTTCATTATGGAGTTACCAAGGACGTTTTCTGTTATGGGTACGACACTCTTCAAGGGACGTAACGAGGTGAAGGCTTTTAACATAAACGGGCGTACATTGGTGGTGAAACGTTATAAGCGTCCCAATATTGTACAACGTATAGCTTATTCCTTTTTTAAGAGGAGTAAGGCTGAGAGAGCATATCTTTATGCTCAGCTGATGCGAGAAAAGGGAATTAATACGCCTCGTGAGATAGCGTATGTGGAATTGCGTGAGGGTTTGCTATTGTCTGACAGTTTCTTTGTGTCAGAGCCTTGTATGTTACCCTCTCTGAGCAAGATATTGGGTAACGGACAGTTTGATCGTAATGCGGCTGACGCATTGGCGTGTCAACTGGCTGTCATGCATAAGAAAGGTGTGATGCATGGTGATTTGAATCTGACTAACATTTTATATGATAAAAACGAGGACAATAGTTTTACATTTTGGTTTATCGATACAAATCGTTCATCTTTCATACAACCTGATAAGAGTGACTGTCTCAACAATCTCAAACGTCTGACCCACGATCGTGAACTGATGAGATATATTGTGTCTCGTTATGCTGAGACTAGAGGTTGGAATGTCGATGAGACAGTGGCTGGTGTAATGGAAAAATTAATACGTTTTGAACATCGGTGTGCTATACGTAAACGATTCAAATGCCTTTTTAAGCATCAAAAGGCTACTAAGGCCCGCTCTTCAGAAAACATAATCCTATAGGATCATGATACGAGTTCGAAACAGAAGATAAGTTATGCTATTCATGATAGCTACTGAACTATTGCATTCTTCTAACGCTTGAGAAAAAGAATTTATTCTTTCATCCGATGTTGCTTCGATGGGCGAAAGAGACTGATGTGGAGGAAGGCGGTAAAGAAGTATTGTAGCTTTTGTACTTATGATTTGCTTTTAATTATAGAGAAATTATTTTTTAGTGGTTATTTTTATTGCCGATGTGCATTAGTAATGGTCGTTACGATGGAGAAGATTTCTTTAGAAAATGCTTTTCCTGCTTTGGTTGTGTGAGAGAGGATTGAATTGACTACTATTGTATTTGCAAATACCTTATGGAACGGTTCTAAGATATTATTTTATAAGTTTATTCTGTCAATTTTGTTTAGCAGTAATTTCTTTAGAACTTTCTATGGAGATGGTAGTATATCTGCAGATATTTTCTATTTTTAAGATAGTAATGAAATAATAGGGAATTGTAAAGTATGTCTTTTTTTCTTTTTTGATGTTGTTTTGTAATAATAGTAGAAAAACTATTTTGTTTTACTTCTCTTTACATATTAATTATTGTAAATATCTGCCCCGCTTTCAATCTTTAGCCGTAAATTTGCAATCAAATTATACAATGCACAGATTATGAGTTTAACAAGCATAGTAAGCAAATTTTTTCTGCCACGCCAACGCGAGCTGGAGAAATATTTCACGCAGCCGGAAGAGTTGCAGAAAGAAGTGCTGCATTATCTTGTCAGCAAAGGCTGCAATACGGAGTACGGACGTAACCATCTTTTTTCCTCAATGGATGGCTATGATGACTTCGCACAGAATGTACCAGTCAATACTTACGAAGAACTGAAGGATGATATTGACCGGATGCGTCACGGGGAGGCTAACGTACTCTGGCCCGGACAGGTGAAATGGTATGCAAAGTCGTCGGGTACGACCAATGACAAATCAAAGTTTATTCCCGTTTCTCCGGAGGGATTGCAGAATATTCATTACCAGGGTGGTAAGGATGTGGTTGCCCTCTATCTGCGTAATAATCCTCAAAGCCGCCTCTTCGATGGAAGAAGTTTGATTCTTGGCGGTAGCCATTCGCCTAATTACAATGTGCAGGATTCAATAGTCGGAGATCTCAGTGCCATTCTGATTGAGAACATTAATCCGTTAGTTAACCTCATACGTGTACCCAAGAAGCGTACGGCTTTATTGAGCGACTTTGAGCTCAAGCGCGATCGCATAGCCCATGAATGTCTGCACAAGAATGTGACGAATATTTCCGGTGTACCGTCGTGGATGATGAGTGTATTGGTACGTGTGCTTGAGATTTCGGGTAAAAAACATCTTGAGGATGTATGGCCTAATTTGGAGGTGTTCTTTCATGGCGGTATTGCCTTCACACCTTACCGCAAGCAATATGAGCAGCTCATTACCTCACCCAAGATGCACTATATGGAAACATACAATGCTTCGGAAGGCTTCTTCGGCATTCAGGACGATCCTAATGACTCGTCGATGCTTCTGATGCTTGACTATGGCGTATTCTACGAGTTTATTCCGGTAGAGGAAGTGGGTACGCCCCACCCCACCATCGTACCTCTTGAGGGCGTAGAGATAGGACGTAACTATGCCATGGTGATTACCACATCTTGTGGTCTTTGGCGCTATGAGATTGGAGATACGGTACGTTTTACCAGCAAGAAACCCTATAAGTTTGTCATCACAGGCCGAACAAAATATTTCATCAACGCTTTTGGTGAGGAACTGATCATGGACAATGCGGAAAAGGGACTGGCCTATGCATGCGAGAAGACAGGAGCACAGGTGAGCGAATATACGGCTGCACCGGTATATATGGATGCAAATGCCAAATGCCGTCACCAATGGCTGATAGAGTTCAGTAAGGATCCGGATTCAGTAGAGCATTTCCGTGATCTGCTAGATCAACAGCTCCAAACGGTCAATTCTGATTATGAGGCCAAACGCTTCCATGATGTCACACTGCAAAAGTTGGAGGTTGTCGTGGCACAAAAGGGATTGTTCAATGAGTGGCTCAAGCGAAAGGGAAAGCTTGGTGGTCAGCATAAGATACCGCGTCTGAGTAATTCACGAAAGAATATTGACGAGCTTCTGGAGATGAATAAAGAGAAACTAGCATGAAGTACAGTCGGATTATAGTAGGATTTCTAGTGGCTGTCACAGCATTGATTGTGACAGGCTGTGCACGTATGGGATCTCCTGACGGCGGCTGGTATGATGAGACACCCCCACGGGTGATCGGAGCGAATCCTGCTGAAGGTGCTGTGAATGTGAAGGCAAAGCAGTTCTATGTCGACTTCAATGAGTTTATCAAGATAGAAAACGCTTCAGAAAACGTGATTGTCTCACCACCTCAGACAGAGGCACCGGAGATAAAATCTCAGGGAAAGAGAATTTCCATTAAATTGGTAGACTCGCTCAAAGCTAATACTACCTATACCATCGATTTCTCTTCTTCTATTTCCGACAATAATGAAGGAAATCCATTGGGTAACTATACCTATACTTTTTCTACAGGTGATAGGATAGATACTCTTGAGGTGGCAGGATATGTAATTAACGCTGAGAATTTGGAACCGGTAAAGGGCATTTTAGTAGGATTGTATGACAATCTCAGCGACTCAGCTTTCTACAAGTTGCCAATGCTACGCGTGGCACGTACTGACTCACGTGGCCATTTTATCGTCCGAGGTGTAGCACCTGGACGCTATCATATCTTTGCCTTGCAGGATCAGGATGGTGACTACCGTTATGGACAACGATCGGAGATGATGGGCTTTAGTGACCAAATTATCGAGCCTACGTTTAAAGACGATATCAGGCAGGATACTCTGTGGAAAGATTCTCTGCGCATTATGAGTATTGATCGTGTGCATTATACCCATTTTCTTCCGGACGATGTTTGTCTGAGAGTGTTTAATGCTACGATTTCAACACGTTATCTTTTAAAGAGCGAACGTCCTGACCCTCGTTATTTACTGCTCAATTACAGCTATCCAGACAGTGTGCTACCGACAATCAAAGGATTGAATTTTGATGCTACCGATGCGTTTCTTATAGAACGGCCTGTAGCAGGCAAGGACTCGCTCTTGTATTGGCTACGTGACACGGCACTTGTCAATCAAGATACTTTGCGTTTGTCGGTCACGACATCGATTACCGATACGCTTGGTGTGTTGCGTCAGCAGACAGATACCCTTGAGTTTCTTTCCAAAGTGTCATACGCTCGCCGTCTGAAGGAACAGCAGAAAAAGATTGAAGAGTGGCAGAAAGATCAGGAGAAGAAGAAAAAACGCGGTGAGCCTTACGACTCGATCATGCCTCCCGAGGCATTGGCACTAAAATTTGAGCCGTCTCAAAGCCTTGATCCCGATCAGAATATCACCATTACTAGTCCTACACCGCTTGAGTTTGTTGATACGGCTATGATTCATCTTTACTCGCATCAGCAGAACGACTCGTTGTGGTATAAGGAACCTTATGACCTTAGGCAATTGTCGGATATGACCTATGAGTTAAGAGCATCTTGGAGACCCGATATGGAATATTCGCTAGAGACCGATAGTGCAGCCTTCCGTGATATCTATGGAATAGTGACAAAGGCTCAGAAAATAGGTTTGAAAGTGCCCGGTAACGATACTTATGCCTCATTACTGATCACCATTAATGGAATGGCAGGACAACACCTACTTGTCAACTTGCTTGATAATAGTGGCAATGTGGTGAAAACGGATACGGTGGATAACGGACAGGCCGAGTTCTATTATCTTAAGGAAGGCGACTATTATGCTTCGCTTATCGTTGATGCCAACCATAATGGAAAATGGGATACCGGCGATTATGACCTTAGGCTCCAGCCCGAACAGGTGTATTTCTATCCGGAGAAGATCACATGCAAGGCAAAGTGGGATATGACAGTGAGCTGGAATCCTACGGAAAAGCCTCTTTATCAGCAGAAACCTACTGACATTACAAAGCAGAAAGCTGATAAGGAAAGGAAAATACAGAACCGCAATGCACAGCGTGCTGCCCAATTAGGTATTCAATATCTACCGCAAAAATAGAATGAATATGAAGAAACTTATCTTATTTCTGCTTCTAGCTATAGCGACGCTACAGGCTTCAGCACAGTGCACATTCAGAAACACCGCTTTTAAGTCGGGCGAGTTCATCTCTTATAATCTCTACTTCAACTGGAAGTTTGTATGGGTGAAGGCAGGAACGGCATCCATGTCGACCGTAGCGACTACCTATCACGGTAAGTCGGCCTATCGTACAAGTCTTATCACGCGCGGCAGCAGTAAGGCTGATAAGTTCTTTCTGATGCGCGACACGCTTCTTTGCTACAATACTCAAAAAATGGAGCCTCTTTACTATCGGAAGGGTGCGCGCGAGGGAAAGCGTTACACGGTTGATCAAGTATGGTATAGTTATCCTGGCGGTAAGTGTCATATCAAGCAGTGTCGGCAGCATAGTAATGGTCAGAAAACGTGGAATCAAGAGACTTTTTCTTACTGTGTCTACGATATGATGAGCATTTATATGCGGGCTCGATCGTTTGTTCCGACAAAATGGAAGAATGGACAACTTATCGACTTTTCTATTGCCGATGGTAAGAAGACTTATGCTGCACGGCTTCGCTATGAAGGAAAGATGACAGTCAAGGCTGACAATGGTGTAAAATACCGGTGTCTGAAACTGGCTTATATGGACAAGGATAATGACAGCAACAAATACAAGAAGATAGTTGATTTTTTCGTCACTGATGATGAAAACCATCTTCCTATCCGTCTTGACATGCACTTGAAATTCGGTTATGCGAAGGCTTTCCTTACGCAAATGAAGGGAGTGCGTAATCCAATTACCAGTGTAGTGAAGTGATCCGGTAGATCTTATGGGAGGAGCATTACAGATATTGTTCCTTTTTATAGGAAAGAAGTAGGTAGAAGCCTATAATCAAAATAAGGGCTGTGTTGTAAGTACGATGCAGCCCTTGTTTTATAACATCAAACTTAATGGTTTGGTAAGTTTGTGAAGATTCCTAATAGATCATTAAGGATAAATTTTAGCTGGCAGTAATATTTTTAGTTAGGACAGAAATAAAAAAGGAGCTATGCTTGTTTTGACATAGCTCCTTTATTCAGTATTGCTTCATGATAATAAGAATATCATTTGTCCGAAGCATTATTTTTCCTTATCCTTGTGTATGAGAGCCAGCAGGTGGTCTACAGCCTCATCCTCAGGGATATTGTGTTCGACACATTCTTGTTTTCTGTACAGAGAAACACGATGAGGTCCAGCACCTACATATCCGTAGTCGGCGTCGGCCATCTCTCCAGGACCATTGACAATGCAACCCATGATGCCTATCTTCAGTCCTTTCAAATCGGTAGTAGCGGCCTTGATGCGAGCTATGGTCTGGCGAAGGTCGTAGAGTGTACGACCACATCCTGGACAAGATATATATTCTGTCTTTGTGGTACGCAACCGGGCAGCCTGCAGAATGGCGAAAGAGGTACTTTCCTGATCGGCTGACGACACATCACCCTCATTCATTCCCCATATACCATCTGTGAGCCCATCCATCAATAGAGCCCCCATATCGGCTGCAAACTCGAGTTGGAATTCTTCCTTATCAGCCTTTATCTTTTCAGCTTGGAGATCGGTTGGCTCATTGTCTTTGGACTTGTTCTGTCCGGCTTCTCCGCCGATGTGGTACATCTGTGCGAAGATGACAGGATTGGTCAGACCGGCATTGGTCATTTCATGTACGAGGGCACGTTGGCATCCGAGACGGTTTTGATGGTTGCTCATGGCGATCACCACTACCTCTGGATGCTTCTTCAGTAATGTGATATATTCCTCAGCAGGAGTACCGAACTGAAGTACAAGGAATTTTAAAGGTGCCTCAAGTGAAGCTACAAAGGGAAGGGCTGTCACAGGGAAGATGGGGAACACATGTTCTACGTTCTTACCTGCTTTCAACGCTTCGGCATATACATTAAAATCGACAATGTAGTCACGGCCTTCTGCAGGTTCTTCCGGGAAGTGGGGACCTACATAGAGGTAATCGGCTTGTGGCTTGTCTTCTTCTGCAGTTACTGCCGATGCTTGTCCGTCGGTAGCAGTCAGTATGACGACAGGCACGTTAGAGCCTCCAATGTTACGTACGGCTGTAGTTGTGCGTCGTTTAGGATGCAACCAGTTGAGCTTGTCGCAGATTTCTGCGGGAACAAGTTGGTGACCGGCTTTACGGCCGATATAGTCGACGAGATGTCGGGCAACGGGTATCTCAGCCTCCGGTTCTTCAGAGAGCGATACACGGATTGTGTCACCGAGGCCATCAGCTAGTAAGGCGCCTATGCCGACTGCACTCTTAATGCGTCCGTCTTCCCCTTCTCCTGCCTCTGTGACACCGAGATGTAGGGGATAGTGCATGTCTTCGCGATCCATAGTATCGACAAGCAGACGCACCGATTCGACCATCACGACAGTGTTGCTTGACTTGATGGAGATGACTACATCATCGAAATGCTCACGCTTGCAGATGCGCAGGAACTCCATGCAGCTTTCCACAATGCCTTGTGGTGTGTCACCATAGCGGTTGCGGATACGGTCGCTGAGTGAGCCGTGATTCACACCGATGCGGATGGCAGTGTGATGCTCCTTGCAGATATTGAGGAAAGGCGTGAAGCGGTCGTCGAGTTTTTTCAGTTCGGCGGCATATTCTTCATCAGTATATTCCTGCTTGATGAATTTACGGGCCGGGTCAACATAATTACCGGGATTGATGCGTACCTTATCAACGATGGTAGCGGCTATGTCTGCTACATTAGGATTGAAGTGGACATCAGCTACAAGAGGCGTAGAGAAGCCGTGCTTGCGCAGCTCACCCTGAATAGGACCGAGGTTCTCGGCCTCACGTCGTCCCTGGGTAGTAAGGCGCACCAACTCACCACCGGCACGGATAATGCGTTCAGCCTGAGCTACGCAAGCTTCCGTGTCGTTGGTGTTTGTCGTGGTCATCGACTGGATACGCACGGGTGCATCGCTGCCCATGGTAAGGCGGCCGACATGCACGGGTGTTGTTTCCCGTCGATGATAGTTAAACAGGTCGATCATTAATTTGTCTTGAAATTATATTTCACTTCTTTCAGATCGGCGTTGGCTTTCTCGATCTTTTTGCCGAGTCCGGCCTTCCATGCTTCCACTTTGGCAGCAACTTCGGGATCGCCGAGTGCGATCATCTCAGCTGCGAGAATGGCAGCATTCTGTGCGCCGTTGACACCTACCGTTGCCACGGGGATGCCCGGTGGCATCTGGATGATGGAAAGCATGGCATCGAGACCGTCGAGCATGCCTTTAATAGGTACACCGATGACAGGCAGAGGTGTTGAGGCTGCGATGACGCCTGGCAGAGCGGCTGCCATGCCGGCACCGGCAATGATCACCTTGATGCCACGCTCCTTGGCACCACGGGCGAACTGTTCCACAGCGTCGGGTGTACGGTGAGCTGACAGGGCATTGATCTCAAAGGGAATCTGCTGGTCGTCCAGCCACTTACAAGCTTTCTCCATGACGGGAAGGTCACTGGTCGAGCCCATGATAATGCTTACGATTGGTTCCATTGTATTGTTTATTTAGAGTTATGAATTGAATGTGTGCGAAAATTTTCCTGTGTTGTTACGATTGTTGCGGACAGACGGTGCCTGTATTATCTTACACAATAATCCAGAAACTGGAGATGAGTCCGATGAAGAAGCCGGCGATGACCTGCCCTAGTGAATGGGAGTGTAGGATCATGCGGGCCGATCCTACCATTCCGGCAATGATCAGCAAGATACAGAACCATAGCATCGGATCGAAGTCGAAAAGGACAGAAAAGGCCAGCAGTGAACCTTCTACGCCGCCGATGGCCGCAGCATGCGTGGAGATTTTCCACCATACATTGATAATGGCACAGATGATCTGTATGATGAGTGCCACCATGAGGATGTTGGCCATGAATTGTGGCAGTCGTTGCATTGACATCACATAATAGCAGAAGAAGTAGCAAAGGATCGTGATGACATAAGGAATCATGCGGCGTTCTCTGCGCGAGATATCTATTTTTGTCCAGCCTTGATAACGCCGATAGAGACGTATGAGCAACGTAGGCAGGAGGATCGTGAATAGATAGGCCAACAGAAGCACCCAAAATTTATACTGCCATGGTAGGATGCTCATGTATGTGAAGATGAAAAGTGCTATCAGTCCAAGTATGGGCAGATAGAAAGGCGTGAAGATCATGCTGACGATGCGCGCCATGAGGATGATGTCTTTCTCTTTGAAGAGTGTAGGAGACTTCGTTTCTAGCTGTTGCATAATGATGATTTATTCTCTTCTTAGCCGTGCCGTGGGTATACCGAGTTGGTCACGGTATTTTGATACCGTGCGGCGCGCGATGGGGAAGCCGAGCTTCTCCATACGTGCGGCGATTTCTTCGTCGCTTAGCGGCTTTTGCTTGTTTTCCTTGCTGACGACGTCTTTTAAGGCGATTTTAATTTTGCGTGTGGAAACATCCTCTCCCTCATCGGTCTTGTATCCGTCGGAGAAGAAGTAGCGGAGGGGGAAGGTGCCCCAGGGAGTTTGGGCATGCTTTACATTGGAGACACGCGAGATGGTGGAAATGTCGAGATGGGTTTTCTCGGCTATATCCTTGAGGATCATTGGCCGCAGATCGGCTTCGTCACCGCTTTGGAAGAATTTTTTCTGCCAGTCGATGATGGCTTGCATGGTGATGTAAAGCGTGCGGCGTCGTTGCCGTATGGCCTCAATATATCCCTGTGCACGGTCGACTTTCTGTTTGGCATAGAGCAGTGCTTCCTTGTCACGCCGGTTCATGGTACCCTTGTTTTGTTTATAAGTGTCGACCATGTCGCAAAATTCGCGTGAGACCACCAGATTGGGCACGTGTCCACGGTTGAGGGTGAAGGATACATTGCCGTCCTCATCAGTATCGATGATGAAGTCGGGTGTCACCTGTTGCAGATTTTTCCCTTCTGTCTCTCCAAGCGATGATCCGGGTTTGGGGTTGAGTTTGCGTATCTCATCACGTACTTCCCTCACCTCGTCACTGGAGATGTGGAGGGCTGTGGCGATACGGTCCCAGTGCAAACGTATGAAGTTTTTGTATTGTTTTTCTATTACTTCCTGCATTAGGTCGCGCATGTGTCCTTTTGGCTTTCGGGCGATCTGTAATAAGAGACATTCCTGCAGTGAGCGCGCGCCGATGCCGGCAGGATCGAAGGTCTGTAGCTTCTTGAGCAGTGTTCCCAAATGCTCTTCCGTCACGTCGATATACTCGTAGATAGCCAGTTCGTCGCAGATAGTGCTGAGGGGCTTACGCAGCCAGCCGTCTGTGTCGAGTGATCCGATGAGATATTCCATAATTTTATGGTCCTGCTCGTTGAGGTCGAGAACACCGAGTTGTTCTTTCAAGCGGTCATAGAACGATATAGTATCACCCCATACGCGTTCCTCTTCCTCTGCACCATTTGCATCGTGCTGCACAAGGCGGGAGTCAGCGGAGGGCATGTTGTCGTCACTCTCCAGATCGGAGAGAGCATTATCAAGGTCATCGCCTGTTGTCTCGTCGCTGTCATAGTCATCAGTGGCGTTGTCATCGTCTGGATTATTCTCTGTGGCACTCATTTCATTGTCATCGTCGTTATCACGTTTTTCTTCGAGAGCGGGGTTATCGTCCAGTTCAGCCGATATGTTCTGTTCCAGTTCGGCCAATGGCATCTCTAGCAGTTTCACTTCGAGCATTTGCTGCTGCGAGAGATGCTGCTGTTGTACCTGCTGCTGTGTCTGTGCTTGTGTCTGTATGAGTCGTTGTGCCATAATTGTTAAATAGAGAGAAAAGGAGTTGTCGGTATACTCCGTCGTTTTAGAAATATTCTTTCAATTGTGCTGCCAGTGCTGCCAATACTTCCGGCTCTTGATTGCCATACCGGTTCCATATCTCATGACAGGCAGGGAAAAGGGGGTGGGAGGTATCCCGAGGCTGTGAGATGTAGGGGTCGAGCCCGAGGAAGAGGCGCATGACGGTGACGATGAGAGCGGGCTGCACCTTTATGAGCTTACCGAGATGGATGATCTCAGGTGTAGAGGGGGCCATTGTATTGGGTGTAAGGCGAAAATAAAGGTCAAGGATGAGAATGAGTGAAATAGGCATTAGTACCTTACAGCCTTTCTTATCTTTTTCCGGTAGCTGTTCCCATCCATCGACGGGAAGAAAGTCTTTCTCCCATGTCGCATTTGTTTGTACACCATCATAGAATACTCCTGCATTACCGAAGCCATGCATCTTCCTGAGAAGTTTGACATTGCGGGCAAGTTTAGCTGGATTTGTGGCGTAAGTATCCCACAGCTGCCGCATCATTGGCGTGGCGAGTTGCCGCAGCTGGAACATTTTGTTATACAGATGTTTGGGCGTGATATGAAGTTGAAGTGCCAAGTCAACAAGTGCACGGCTGTATATGGGCTTCACTCCTTCCGGCTTCTTCAGATAAAGTTGCATGAGAGGGAGCCAGTAGTCTTCACTCCAGGATACGTGGTTTGCCATATCTTTTCTCTTATTGAATGCTAATGCAACAAAGATACAGTAAAATATCGAAAAGGAATGATAATTTCCCAGATTTTTTAGAAGGAGAGGGATATGAAATAAAACTTTCCATTTTCTTCCGTTCTGTTTCCTTTTGTATTGACTTCTATGCGTAAGATTACGATAGAGAGAAAATTAAGGAAACTAGAGCGGAAAAGAATGGAAAGTATAGAATCTACGGCTTAGGGTGAGGCCGTCAGTTGTTGTTAGTCTTTGAAGAAGTCACCACTCTTCACCATGTCCTCACTTTTCCAAGGAGCAGGTGCGCCTCCAAGATACTTGTGGAACCACTCAAGATGAGCATTGTAGTAGAGGGGCATTGACTTCAGGTTGGAAGGCCAATGGCCATCATTGTCGAAAATGATGAGTCGTGAGGGAATGCCTAGTGTCTGAAGAATGGTAAAATACTCCAGCGACTGATTGTAGGATACGCGATAGTCGCGCTCACCGGTGATGATCAGTGTCGGTGTACGATAGTTTTTCACATACATGTTTGGGCTCCACTTGTCGTAGAGCTTTGAGTTCCAGGGCTGACCTCCGAGCTCAAAGTTGGGGAACCACAGTTCTTCGGTCGTACCCCACATGGCTCTGAGGTTGAATACGCCCATCATTGAAGCGAGACACTTGAAGCGGTGGGGCTGTCCCTGCAGCCAGTTCATGAAATAGCCGCCATAGCTCCATCCCATGGCTCCCATGCGTGTGGAGTCGACATAGTTAAGCTCAGCGAGCTTATTGGTTACGGCGATGACATCCTCATAAGGTGAGCCACCCCAGTCTCCACTGATGGCCCGGCAGAAATCCTGACCGTAGCCAGTAGAGCCGTGCGGGTTAGGATAGGCTACTACATAACCTGCTCCGGGATATACCTGCCAGTCGGCGCGGAAAGAGTTCATCCACTGCATTTGTGGACCGCCGTGCACATTGACGATGAGAGGATATTTTTTTGAGGGATCGAAATTGTGGGGCTTGACGATGAACACTTCTACTGAGTCGCCTTTTGCACCCATCACCCACATAGTTTCTGAGGGACGCATATCCACCTCTGCTTCGAGCTGGTCGTTGAGATGGGACACTTGTGTCTCACGTCCTTTCTTGTCAGCATGGTAGAGGGCTGACGGTTTGCCTGTCGTGGAGTAGCTGTAGTAGAAGCCGCCTTTGCCGTCAGCACAGAAACCGCTGATGGCTTTGCCGGCGATCACAGGGCGGATGTGGCCCTTTGCCAGGTCAACAGCATAGAGAGGCTCTTCACCGCGCACCTCTCCGAGGAAATAGATCTGCTTCGAGTCGGCGCTCCACTGGAAGTCATCTACCCAGTTGTCGAATTGTTCTGTTAATACGCGTTTCTCTCCTGTCTTGCGGTTAATCAGTCCAAGGATGAAGCGGTCGCTCTCGTAGCCGGGAGTACGCTGGAAACGATAGGCGATCCAACGGCCGTCAGGTGAGTACTGTGGTGAGCCGTCCCATGCTTTATTGTCGGCCGTCAGACAGCGTGTCTCACCACCAGTGACGGGCACTACCCAAAGGTCACAGTTTGTTGATGCTTCAGGATGGCGGTCGTGGTTGCTTAAGTAGCAGATCTCCTTACTGTCGGGTGAGAAGACGAATCCTGAAGGACCGTTAGGTGAGAAGACGGGTGAGTCGTAGCGGCCTGGGGTCAGGTCGGTATATTTCTTTGTCTGCAGATCGTAGACGAGGATGTGCCAGTAGCGGCCGTCGTTGTACTCTGTCCAGTGGCGGAGGAAGAGCGAATCGGTGAGATGTGCCTGCAGAGGATTCTTCTGCTTGGCAGTCAGGGCAGCGAGTTGTGCCTTGCCGTCAGTTCCGTCAGTGAGAGGATCCACTTGGGCGGCGAAGGCGACGTACCGGCCGTTAGGAGATACAATGGCACTTTGAACACCGAGCGCATAATCGGTAAGCTGTGTTGATACACCGTTCTCCAGCACATAGAGCTGGGCTGTACCGCTCTTGTAGGAAGTATAATACAGTTTTTTACCATCTTCCGACCACTGGGGCGAAGCGCTCAGACTGTCATTGGTGACGGTCTTTCCGTCGACAACAATGTTCATAAACGATTTCTGACGGCTGAGAATGGAACCGCTGACGGTATAGGCCAGCTGTCCCTTGGCACTTACAGTAGGTCCTGAGGCATACTGTACGCGGTAGACATCCTTCACTTCGAAGGCCCGCTTCTGTGTCTGTGCGGTTGTTGTGAGGGCTGTGGCGAGAGCCAGGGTACCCAATAAAAATTTGTTCATTCTGATATATTGTTTTATAAAGACGCTGTGTAATTGTTGTTTTATTGTGTATGATTTTATCCGGCTTTTTATAAAGTTGGGGATAGATTGTCCTTTTATGTTTGCAAAACTAAACAAAATAATTGAAGAAAGGGAGTTTATCTTTCGGAAAAATCAATTTCGACTGGTTTCTGTAAACAAGTGTGTACTTACTAGGTTAATATAAATCATCGACAAAGCTATGACATACCGAAGATGAGTGAATGAAGTAAAAACAATTTTCCTACTTGGATATTCGTCTGAGTGACGGTAGAAGGGACAGGGAGGAAGAATAGCTTAGGAATATGTATTCCTTAATTCCGCAACACATATTGTTAGAAATAAATTTAAAATACTGAGTAATAAT
>ERZ857521.2958-NODE-2958-length-14955-cov-4.120805_pt1 | contig 14955 bp, 10 predicted proteins | sample MGYA00519701_ERZ857521 | MGnify/ENA primary metagenome ERZ857521 (study PRJEB31778, sample SAMEA3449346) | human gut metagenome | biome: human gut; feature: human-associated habitat; material: faeces | place: United Kingdom | collected 2010/2012 ...
GCGGTTATGACGGAACATACAAGAGTCAGTTTGATGCGGGACTTTATTGGAACAGCGGTTCGCAGACTCCGAACAGTATCGCTGTACCGGAAGTAAGCGCGGAAAATTCAATTCTTGTTCCGTTCTATCTCGATAACGGTCAGCTGTTGAAGACCCACACCTCGGCCGCGCAGAACACCATCATGAAAAAGTACGGTGCACCGCTGCGTGCCATCTTCCCGGGTCGCTGCTTCCGCAACGAAAGCACAGACGCTTCCCACGAGAACACGTTTTTCCAGATGGAAGGCATCATGATTGATAAAGACATCTCCATTTCGAACCTCATCTACTTCATGAAGACCATGCTTTCTAAGGTCTTTAAGCAGGACGTACAGGTTCGCCTGCGCCCGGGCTTCTTCCCGTTCGTTGAGCCGGGCTTTGAGCTTGACATCAGCTGCCACATCTGCGGCGGCAAGGGCTGCTCCACCTGCCACGGTTCCGGCTGGATTGAGCTTTGCCCGTGCGGTATGATTCACCCGAACGTGTTGCGCGCCGGCGGCATCGACCCCGATGAATACACCGGCTTCGCGTTTGGTCTCGGCCTTACCCGCCTTGCCATGATGCGCTACGGCATCAAAGATATCCGCGACCTCAACAGCGGCAATCTGAAGGTGCTCTCGCAGTTCAACCACGAATAAGAAAAGGAGTCGTTATAATGCTGATTTCAATGAACTGGATCAACGACTTCGTTGATCTTTCCGGTCTGGACCTTGAAAAGCTGATTCACCAATTCACGCTTTCCACTGCAGAGGTCGAAGACATCTATTATATGGGCCGCGACATCAAAGATGTTGTTGTTGCGCGTATCGTTTTCATCGAAAACCACCCGGATTCCAAAAAACTGCACCTCTTGAAGGTTGATGCAGGCGACAAGGTTTATGACTGCGTATGCGGCGCACCAAACGTGCGCGAGGGCATGCTTGTTGCCTTTGCCCGCGAAGGCGGCTCCGTTTCCGGCATGGAGATCACCTGCGCAAAAATTGCAGGCTATGAATCGCACGGCATGTGCTGCTCCGAAAAAGAACTTGGCATCAGCGCCGACCACAGCGGACTGTGGGAGATCACGGATGACCTGCCGCTCGGCACACAGATTACGGACGCGTACGGCGTAAAGGACGTTGTGTTCGAGGTCGATAATAAGTCTCTGACGAACCGCCCGGACCTTTGGGGTCACTACGGCATCGCGCGCGAATTTGCAGCGCTGACCAATCGCGAATTAAAGCCGGTCAGCCGCATGGATCTCACCCCCTACGCTTCTCTGCCGGGCATCGATATCGATATCCGCGATAAAGAGCTCTGCTACCGCTACACGGGCCTCAAGGTGCGCAACATCACGAAGAAGGTCAGCCCGGTTGATATGCGCATTCGTCTCTTTTACTGCGGCATGCGTGCCATCAACCTGCTTGCCGACCTCACAAACTACCTCATGCTCGAGCTCGGCCAGCCGATGCACGCGTTCGACTGCGCAAAGGTCGATTCCATTCAGGTGCAGCGCTTCTCCGCTCCGTTCGAGTTTGAAACGCTGGACGGCACAAAGCGCCGCATCGACGAAAACACGCTGATGATCTGCTCCAAGGAAGAACCGGTCGCCATCGCGGGCATCATGGGCGGTCTCAACTCCGAGATTGAAGATAACACGGACAGTCTGCTGCTCGAATCCGCAAACTTTGACGCTGTAAGCGTGCGCAAGTCCTCCACGCGCATCGGTTTGCGCACGGATGCTTCCATGCGTTATGAGAAGACCCTTGACCCGGAAATGACCGACGTCGCCATCGAGCACTTCATGCAGCTGCTCACCGAGATCGACCCGGGTGTGGAGATCATCTCCTCCATGACGGACGTCTATGTCCGCCACTACGACAAAATCGACATCACGTTCGATAAGAAATTTGTAGACCGTTATACGGGCATCGATATTTCCGACGAACAGATTTTGAATACGCTTTCCGCGCTCGGCTTCGCACCGACGCTTGAAAACGAAGTCTTCACCGCGCACGTGCCGTCCTGGCGTGCAACGAAGGATGTCACCATCAAGGCCGACATCATCGAGGAGATCACCCGTGTTTACGGCTACGATAACTTCAAGATTACGACCACAAAGGCAGCTTTGGCGCCGGTCATGCGCACCGCGGGCAACAATGATGACCGCTGGACGAAAGACCTGCTCGTACAGCGCTACGGCATGCACGAAGTGCACTCCTACATCTGGTGCGACGCGAAGAAGTACAAGGACCTCAACATCGAGATTGAGGACAACGTGCGCGTCATCAACGCCATGACGCCGGACCACACCGTGCTGCGCCGCTCCATGGTGCCGACGATGATCACCTACGTCAACGAAAACAAAGCATACGCAAACGATTTCGGTGTGTTTGAGATTGCCCGCGTCATCAACGGCCTCGGCGAAGACGGTCTGTGTGATGAGCAGAAGCACCTTGGCATTGCGCTGTACAGCCGCACTAAGAGCGAAAAGGACCTCTACCTCGGCCTGCGCGACATCATGGCTTCCATCAGCAAAGAGCTGAAGCACCGTTACTTTGAGTTCCGCATCGCGGAAGCAAAGCACAACTGGCAGCACCCGCGCAACACCGCAGAGATCTATCTCGACGGCACATATGTCGGCTTTATCACGGTCGTACATCCGTCCGTACAGTCGAAGATCGATAAGAAAGCCGTCATCGTTGCCGGTGAACTGAACATGGATACGCTCTCCTCCATGGCAGCATCCGTTATTCACTATGAGGAGCCGTCCAAGTTCCCGGGCATCGATATCGACCTCTCTCTCGTCATCGGCGCAGACCAGACGTACAGCACGCTTTCCGACGCATGGCAGAACGTCACCCCGCTGCTCAAGAACGTTGCGCTTATCGATTCCTACAACGGCGTCGTCAAGAGCATCACGCTGCGCTTTACGTTCTCCTCGAACGAGAAAACGCTCGCGAAGAACGAGGTGCAAAGCTATGTTGACACCATCATCGAGAACCTTGCGAAGATTGGCGTTGTGCTGAGATAATTTGTTAAAAATTTTCGTACCGCTTGCTTTTTTTGTTGTTTTGCGGTATGCTGTATACAGTGTTTATTCCACTGTGCTTTTATACGCGAATAAAACACCGGGCCCGGCATACAATGAAATGTAGACTGTATTTTTGCAGCCTTTACACGATCGGAAAACGAGGAGGTGTTCCACATGGCAGAAGATTTCAGCGACCGCACCCAGACATTCAGCATTGAGACGCCGCAGAAGCTCGATATGCAGCAGGTGCTCGTACAGGTTTACGATGCACTCAAAGAAAAAGGCTATAACCCCATCAGCCAGATCGTGGGATATATTCTCTCGGAAGATCCCACATACATCACCACGCACAACAACGCACGCAGCCTCATCCGCAAGATCGACCGCGATGAGCTGCTGAAAGCAATGGTGCGTACCTATTTGGGCGAATAAGCCTGTTTTCTGATGCGCCGTCGCTTTATGCACGGCATTGCCTGAAACCGAAATTGCCGCTTGGCGGATTTTTCCGTCGGCGGCAATTTTTATTTTCAAATGTGCAAATACAAGTTGTCTTTTTTCTTAATCTATGCTATACTAATTAAAAGTGTATTGAATGCTTTGCACCGGTGCTTAGAAAGTTCCGGCATTTTCCCCAACGAGACTTTATGAAAGGATTTGCATACTATGAGCGAAAAGCAGAAGAGCCCGTTTCCCATGTACCGCGGCAAGCCCCTTGTGCGTAGCGGCGATACCATTTACTACGGAAACATGACCGATAAATACGTCATCAAGATCGACATCAAAACGAAGAAGACCGTGGAGGACATGGAGGTTGCCGATAAGTGCACTGTGCAGCTCATGCTCACCGACCCGGAGATTCGCTCCAGAAAACAGATCGTAAAGACCAGCGAGAAGAACGGCCTTTATCTTGCTTTGGACATCGCCGATGCCTGGCTTACCCGCGCATTGACAGAATAAGCCGTTAATTCCGCAAAAAAATCACCGAGGAAACCGTTTGTCCGGTTTATCTCGGTGATTTTTTGCTTTATTCTTTCCTTCTCGGCTGCTTGCCGTGCTTTTCTTTGCGCTGACGTTTGTTTTGGTACATGGCAATATCCGCTTTTTCGAGCATTTCGTCATACGGCGCGGCAACTTCATCTATGAAGCAGCAGCCCATGGAGAACCGCAGCGGTACATGCTGTCCATCGTGCAGCACGGCTTCGGAGCTGTCCTGCGCCTGCTCAAGCTGCGTGAGCTTCTCCCGCAGCGCTTCTTCGCTTTTTTCTTCGAGGAACAGGACAAATTCATCGCCGCCGTGACGTGCAGTAAGGCCGCTTTCGCCCACGATCTTTTTTAAGATTTCTGCTGCGGAAATGATATATTGGTCGCCGCTCTCGTGCCCGTAGGTGTCGTTGACCTCTTTCAAGTCGTCAAGGTCGATCATCACCACGGCGTAAGTATCACCTGTACCCGCTTCCAAAATGCGCTCCACGCGGCGGCTCAGGCCGCGGCGGTTATAAAGTCGGGTCAACGGATCGGTGTCACGCTCAGATTCGATCTGCATGCGGCGCTGCATCTCCTCCGTCACGTCGTTCACCACGCCGAAAACACTGCTCTCCTCGTGCGTTTCCTCCAGCTTTATGTAGCGGTCCGGCTCGCCCGGAATGCGGTATACGTTGCGCTCGCCGACCATGCGGCTGCGGCGCAGCTCCTCGATGAATGTATACAGATGCACGCGGTCACCGGTGTAGTACGCCGTCTCCTCATCCGTCCACCCAAAAATCTGCGGGATACGCTCCGTGCAATACACCTGCTGCACGCCGTCGCGGTACTCGTACACGCCGATGTTCATTTCCGTGCGGCTCAAAACGTATGACATTTTGCGGTCGTTGTTGACAAGGCTGCCGACCATCTCGTTGATGTATCGGCTGAGCGCAGAAAACTCTCGGCTGCTCTGCACGTTGACTTTTTCCTCCAAATCGCCTTGCGTGATGCGATTGAGCTTGCCGTTTATGCGGTGAATGTCATGAATAACGTACCGATTCACGCAGTTCGCGACGAAAACCGTCAACGTACCGCAGATTAAAACCAGACATAGCGCCAGATTCAAAAGATCAAGCGGAATACGTTCGTACAATACGTCCATCGGGATGATGAAACCCATGTAACGGGTTTCTATCTTCTTAAAAATGCAGTAGTAGTATTTCCCCTCAATATTTGCGTGAAAGCCGTGCTCCTCATTTTGCATGCTCTCGGCAGAAATACCGAGCTTTGCCACGGTCTTCCCCACCATATCCGCATTCGTTGCGCCGATGACCGACAGCGTTTCACTGTCTACGGCACAGTAATCGATCTACGGACTGATATTGAGCTGATGAAAAATATACGAAATCTCGTTTTTCTCCATAGCCTCCGTTACAAGCTGCGGGTCTTTGCCCACCTGCACGATAAATGTGCCGTCTGCGCTCCACACGGCGGAATACTGCATGTTTTTGCCCTCAGCGGTGTTCGGGCCGGCATCCTGCACAAGCTGCAAGGATTTATCCGTGAGCATCGGCGCAAAAAACGCCATCTGCTCACCGGAAGAAAACGAATAGCCGTAATACTCCGGATTTGTGCCGGAAACAATCGTGCCGGTCTCATCAAAAATATGAATTTCATCAAGCTCCAGCAGATTCGCATATTTTTTCAGCTTTAAGGTATCGTTTGTTGCCTCCGGGTCTTTTTGCAGCAGAAAGGCAATGGCTTCGGCATCATGCAAACAGGTCTTATCGTATTTTTCCTTGACCTGCTTCAGTTCATTCTCATTTTCTTCGATAATCTGCTCCAGACGCACAAATGTACCGGCAGCAGTGTCTTCCACGCGGCCCTGTTCAATCAGAATTTCCGCAAAGGCGATTACCACAAGGATCACTAAAGCCATCACGATTGCCGCAGAACGAATATAGCGATTGATAATTTGCTTCAGAGATTTCATAGGTTCACCGCCGTTTCATTTAAGTTTGAATAAAACCAAATTGGTTTTGAGTACTGTATTTGAAATCAAGTATATCACATATATCGTATTTTGTCCAGAAATACAAAGTGAAACAACAAATTTCACTTGTTTTTTGCATGAATTGACGTGTTTCGCAAGGATATCGCAAAAGCGTAGCCATCGTTTTAAGGATCTCCCGCCCATTTCACAAATAACGCTTGAATTTTTGTAAAAAGCGCACCGCCCACCCGTAAAGCACGGACAAGCGGTGCGCCAAAAATTGATATTTAGCTTTCTGTGCGCTTCAAATTGCTTTCGCCGAAATGCAGCAGTTTTTCTTTATGAATGAAGTAGTACACCACGCCTGTAACATCCGCGAAGAACCAACCGATCGGCACCGACCACCAGATGCCTGTAACACCGATGACAGCGGATAAAAGATATGCCAGCACCACGCGCGTACCGAGCGAGATGACCGTCAGCACCACGCTCATACCGGGCTTTGCGACCGCGCGGTACAGCCCGTAGAGCAGGAATAAGCAGCCAATGCCGCAGTAAAACGCGCCCTCAATGTGCAGGTAGCGCACGCCCTCGGCGATCATCTCCGTTTCGCCCGCTTCCACAAACAGCAGCATAAGCGGCTTTGCGAACACGAACACCAAAGCGGACACAATCACGCAAAACACAACGGATACAAGAACCGCACCTTTCAATCCCTTGCGGATGCGTTCCTGCTTGCCCGCACCGTAATTCTGCGCGATGAATGTGGAGAACGCGTTGCCGAAGTCCTGCACAGGCATGTACGCGAATGCGTCAATCTTCACCGCCGCCGCAAACGCCGCCATTACCGCCGCGCCGAAGCTGTTCACAAGCCCCTGCACCATCAAAATGCCGAGGTTCATCACGGACTGCTGCACGCAAGTCAAAATGGAATACCCGGCAATCTCCCTGATACGGCTCGCGTGGATGGGCGAACGGCTGCACAGCGCGCGCAGCTGCGGACATTTGATGAGCGCGCAAATCATGATGCCGATGCCGGAAACATACTGCGCGATGACCGTGGCCCCCGCCGCACCCGCAACGCCGGTGCATGCGGCGCCTGCTGCTCAGACTGCCCAGGCTGCGCCCGCTGAACCTGCGAAACCCGCCGCACCGGCCACGCCGGCACCCGCAGCGCAGGCTCCCGGGCAACCGGACGCCAAGCCCGCAGAAGCCCCGGCACCCGCGCCGGAACCGGCCGCTCCCAAAGACAACATCTTCCGTCCGGAGACCGTGACCCTTACCGGGCCGCAGGTACTCGGCACGATGGACGTGTCGGGATTCGTGGCCGGCGGCAAGCACAAGCGCAAGCGCCTGCAAAAGGAAAAGGTCGACGTCAGCAAAGCCCCGAAGGGCAATGCGCAGGGCGGCGGCAACAAGCAGGGCGGACAAGGGGGCCAGGGAGGCCAGAACCGCCCCGGGCAGGGCGGACAAAACCGTCCCGGCGCCCAGGGTCAGAACCAGCCCAAACCGGGCGAAGGCCGCCGCAACAAGAACAAAGGCAAGGCCGCACCCAAGCCGATCGTACGCCCCGAAGTGAGCGACGAGGAGGTTTCGAAGCAGGTAAAGGACACCCTGGCACGCCTGACGGCCAAGGGTGCCAAAAGCAAGAGTTCCAAATACCGCAAGGATAAACGCGACGCCGTGGCCGAGCGTATGAACGAAGAGTTCGAACGCGAGGAACAGGAACGCTCGACCCTCAAAGTCACGGAGTTCGTGACTGTGAGCGAGCTGGCGACGATGATGAACGTGTCGCCCACGCAGGTCATCACGGCCTGCATGAACCTGGGACTGATGGTGTCCATCAACCAGCGCCTCGACGCCGAAGCGCTCGTCGTGGTCGCCGAGGAGTTCGGCTACAAGGTCGAATTCGTTTCGGTCGAGATTCAGGAGGCCATCAACGACGAGGGCGAAGACAAGGAGGAAGATCTCGTGCCGCGCCCCCCGATCGTCACGGTCATGGGACACGTCGACCACGGTAAGACCTCCCTGCTGGACAACATCCGCAAAACCAACGTCATCGAAGGCGAGGCCGGAGGTATCACGCAGCATATCGGTGCGTACAGCGTCGAGCTCAACGGCCAGAAGATCACGTTCCTCGATACGCCGGGCCACGAAGCCTTCACGGCCATGCGTGCCCGCGGTGCCGCCGTAACGGACGTTGCGATCATCATCGTGGCGGCCGACGACAGCGTCATGCCGCAGACGATCGAGGCCATCAACCATGCGCAGGCCGCAGGCGTGCCGATGGTCTTCGCCATCAACAAGATCGACAAGCCCAACGCCAACCCCGACCACATCAAGGAGCAGCTCTCGCAGATGAACTACCTCGTGGAGTCGTGGGGCGGTAAATACCAGGATCAGGAAGTTTCGGCCAAGAAGGGCCTTAACCTCGACAAACTGCTCGAAAAGGTGCTGCTCGAAGCCGAGATGCTCGACCTGAAGGCCAACCCCGACAAGAAGGCGCAGGGCACGGTCATCGAATCGACGCTCGACAAGGGCCGCGGGTACGTCTCGACGATCCTCGTGCAGAGCGGTACGCTCCACGTGGGCGACGTGATCCTGTCGGGCACCTACACGGGCCGCGTGAAGGCCATGTTCAACGAGAACGGCAAGAAGGTCGATTCCGCCGGCCCCTCGACGCCGGTACAGGTGCTGGGACTGAACGGCGCACCGCAGGCCGGCGATACGTTCAACGTGATGGAGGACGACCGCTCGGCACGCGAAATCGCCAACAAACGCGAGCAGTTGCAGCGCATGCAGGGCATCATGACCCAGAAGCACGTGACGCTCGACGAGATCGGACGCCGCATCGCCATCGGATCGTTCAAGGAGCTCAACATCATCGTCAAGGGCGACGTGGACGGCTCGATCGAGGCCATGTCGGGCTCGCTCATCAAGCTCTCGAAGGAGACCGTGCAGGTCAACGTCATCCACGCCGCCGTGGGACAGATCTCGGAGTCGGACGTGCTGCTGGCCGCCGCTTCGAACGCCATCATCGTCGGCTTCCAGGTACGCCCGTCGGCCTCGGCGCGCAAGCTGGCCGAGAAGGAGGAGATCGAAATCCGCCTCTACTCGATCATCTACGACGCGATCAACGACATCAAGGATGCCATCGAGGGCATGCTCGAACCCGTGATGAAGGAGGAGATCGTCGCTTCGGTCGAGGTACTGGAGATCTTCAAGATATCGAAGGTCGGCACCGTGGCCGGCTGTATCGTCCGCGAAGGCAAGCTCCAGCGCAACACCCCGATCCGCGTCATCCGCGACGGCATCGTGATCTACACCGGCAAGCTGGGTTCGCTCAAGCGCTTCAAGGACGACGTCAAGGAGGTTACGGCCGGCCAGGACTGCGGCCTGAACATCGAATCGTTCAACGATATCCGTGTCGGCGACATCGTCGAGGGATACGAACAGGTCGAGGTGAAACGCAAATAGCAACGCCATGCTGAAACGTCTGACCGTTTTGCTGTTGTCGCTCTGCACGCTGTGCGGAGCGGCATTGGCCATGCAACCCGGGGAGGGTAGCACCGCAAAGGAACAGAAGGCGCTGCAAAAGGCCCAGAAGAAAAAACTCCGCCGGGAAGCGCGGCATTTCGAATCCCTGCGCAATGAAGCCGTCGAGAAATTCGCCCGCGGGCACCAGCCCTCGGAGATCAGCACCCCCTCGTTCGTAAACGACTTCCGCATTTCGAACGTCATCTGCGCCGGGGACAACATCACGGGCACCGTGATGCTGCATTTCGACATCACGCCCCTGTACGGCGGCTTCCGCCTCTATATGGGCGGCGAGCGCAACGGCACGTCCGCCTTTGCCAAAGGCGTGGCCTACCCTTCGTCCGACCACTACGGCCGGGTCTACACGATGCGCGGAGGACAACCCGAACATGTCGTCGTCATGTTCTACAACATCGCCCCGGGCGTCGACGCCCTCGACCGCGTGGACATCAGCATGGGCCTTGCTCTGAATACGCTGAACATCATCACGATGCGCAACGTACCGATTTTCTGGACTTACACGGACAAGGCCATCAGGAACTTTGTCCGTGAAAAATCGGCGAAAGAAACCGCAAACCAAAACCAAAATACAAACTTAAAGTAAAAATGACTACCCAGATCAAATTTACGACCGCCGAAGAGGCCGTCAAGGTTATCAAATCGGGCGACCACATCCACCTGAGCTCCGTGGCTTCGGCACCCCAGTGCCTGATCAACGCCATGTGCGCACGCGGCGAGGCCGGCGAACTGAAGGATGTCCACATCCACCACCTGCACACCGAAGGGCCGGCACCCTATGCCGACGAGAAATTCGAAGGCGTATTCCAGCTCGATTCGTTCTTCGTGGGCGGCAACGTCCGCAAAGTTACCCAGAGCGGCTATGCCGACTATATTCCGATTTTCCTGAGCGAGACGCAGCGCCTCTACCGTTGCGGCGCAGTACCCTGCAATGTGGCGATGATCCAGGTGTCGACGCCCGACAAGCACGGCTTCGTATCGCTCGGCACGTCGGTCGATGCAACACTGGCCGCCGTGGAGACCGCCGAGCACGTGATCGCCGTCGTAAATAAATATGTCCCCCGCGCATTCGGGCAGGCCATGATCCACTCGTCGAAGATCGACATCTTCGTACAGGATGACAAACCGCTGATGGAGGCGCACTTCACGCAGCCGAACGCCACCGAAGAAGCCATAGGCAAACACTGCGCCGCCCTGATCGAGGACGGTGCGACGCTCCAGATGGGCATCGGCGCCATCCCGAACGCCGTACTGGCGCAGCTGGGCAACCACAAGAACCTGGGTATCCACACCGAAATGTTCGCCGACGGCGTACTCCCGCTCGTGGAGAGCGGCGTCATCAACGGCGAAGCCAAGAACATCGACAAGGGTAAGATGGTATCGACGTTCCTGATGGGTTCGCAGCGCGTCTACGACTTCATCGACGACAACCCCGCCGTGCTGATGATGGACGTGGGCTACACGAACGACCCCTATATCATTTCGAAAAACGACCGCGTGACGGCCATCAATTCGGCGCTGCAGGTCGACATTACCGGCCAGGTATGCGCCGACTCGCTGGGCACGAAGTTCTATTCGGGCGTCGGCGGCCAGATCGACTTCGTATACGGCGCATCGCTGTCGAAGGGCGGCAAGGCCATCATCGCCATGCCTTCGGTGACCAACAAGGGCATCTCGAAGATCGCCCCCGTACTGTCGCCCGGCGCAGGCGTCGTCACGACGCGCAATCACATCCACTGGTTCGTAACCGAGCACGGGGCCGTAGACCTCTACGGCAAGACGCTGCAGGAGCGCGCCCGCCTGATCATCTCCGTAGCCGACCCGTCGGCACAGGAGGAACTCGACCGTGCCGCCTTCGAGCGTTTCGGCCCGCACCACCACTACGTGAAAGGTTACATGAAAAAGTAATTTTTTTCACATCCGCGAGGCGCCCACTGCAATAGTGGGCGCTTTTTTTGTATCTTTACTCAAACAAAAACGCCCGCACATGAAAAAATATACGTTTTTCCTGCTGCTCATCCTCCTGACAGGCTGCGCCGCGTCCCGCAAGGCCCATGTCAGCGCAACACCCGACGGAAAACAATACGTCGTAATCCTTTCGATGGACGCCTTCCGCTGGGATCTGGCCGGTCGCAGCCATACGCCGACACTCGACTCGCTCGCCCGGGCGGGAACCTATGCCGAAATTTATCCGGTCTACCCCTCCAATACCTTCCCGAGCCACTACGCCATGGCGACGGGGCTGCATCCCGATCACCACGGGGTCGTGAACAATAACTTCTACGACTGGAAGGCCGGGCGCAAGCTCTCCGTGTTCGACGCGGAGGATGTCCGGCTGCCGGGGTTCTGGAGCGGCGAACCGATCTGGAACACGGCGGAAAGACAGGGCCTCACGGCCAACATCTTCATGTGGCCGGGCAGCGAAGTCCCGATCGACGGACGCCAGGCGACCGTCTGGACTCCCTATTCGTCGAAACCGACCTACTACGAACGCGCCGACTGGGTGATCGACGCCATGACGCGCCCCGAAGCCGAGATCCCGGAGCTGGTGATGTGGTATTTCGAGGAACCCGACGCCACGATGCACACCTACGGCCCCGAGTCGCCCCAGGCAGTCGCGCAGGCCGAACACATCGACTCCGTCCTCCGTTATTTTTTCCGTGAGATCCGGCGTTCGCCCGTCTTCGAGCGTATCAATTTCATCGTCACGGCCGACCATGGCATGGCCGCGCTTTCGCCGGAGCGCTACATCAACCTCATGCCGCTGCTCGACACTACGCAGGTCATACGCACCGTGCCGGGCACCCCGTTCGGGCTGGAGGTGAAAGAGGAGTACGCCGACACGGCGCTCAGGATACTCCGCAGGACGGGGCACATGAAGGCATGGCGGCGCGAGCAGATGCCCCGGCGTTTTCATTACGGCACCCACCCCACCCGCCTGACGAACATCATCGTCATCCCCGAGACCGGATGGACGCTCGACTACGCGGCCGAAGCACGCCCCGTACGCAAACGCGGCACGCACGGCTTCGACAACCGGGATCGCGACATGCACATGGTCTTCTACGCCTCGGGCCCCGCGTTCCGCAAGGGCTACCGGCAGGGCTCGTTCCAGAACCAGAACATGTACCTCATCCTGTGCAGGCTGCTGGGCATCGAGCCTGCGCCCAACGACGGAGAGTGGAAAGATGTAAAACGCATGTTCAGGGACAAATAAAAATAATTTCCTATATTTGCGACAATACGCGTCCGCCCATGAAAGTCAGCACCCCCAAAAGCAGGCAGGATCTGCACATCAAAAGACGAGACCAGGTACTCGAGGTAGGCCCCGGCAATCGTCCCTCTTTCCGAGCGAACGTCCTCGTGGAGAAATTCCTCGGCGACGACACCCACCGCTGCGGCGGCCTGCGTATATTCCCCCACCAGCAGCTGGTCAACGCAGCGGCCGAAGCCCTGCCTTTTGCGGACAAGGAATTCGACTACGTAATTTGCAACCAGGTGCTCGAACACAGCGACGACCCGGCACAGTTCCTGCGCGAAGTAACGCGGGTCGGCAAAGCCGGCTACATCGAAACCCCGAGCCTGCTCGGAGAATGGCTTTTCCCAAAAAAATCGCACCGGTGGGTTGTGCTCAACATCGGCGACAAACTGGTTCTCTACGACAAACAGCGCGTACCCGGCAACTATGCCAACGATTACGGAGAACTGTTCCTGAACTACCTGCCCTACCAGTCGCTCCCCTACAAACTGCTGCCCTTCTCCGAGGGGGAACTGATGCACGTGCGCTACGAGTGGAAAGACGGCATAGACTTCCTGATAAATCCCACGGACGAATATTACAGCAAGTTCTTCCTCAGGAAATGGGATCGTGAAATGGTCTGCACACTCTTCCCTCCCCGCGGATTCGTGACGGAACTGGGACGCACGCTCCGCGCCGCCGCCCACGTCATAGGCGACAAACTGCGCCGATCACAAGGACGCCGGCCCCTTTCGCTGGAAGAATACAAAGCCCTCCATCCCGGGGATTTCAAATAACCCGGGCGTGCAAAAACCGCCCGCCCGGGGATTTCCGGGGCATATACCGATATTAACTGCAAAAACACCCGCTAATCCCGGATGTTTTTCGTATATTTGTATGTGCAATCCCAAATTCCAAAGCCTATGAGAAATTAACGCGCGTATTTTAACCCTTCCACAAGAACTGTTCATGCCGTCCACGCACTAAAAGCGCCGGCAAATACATATAAAAAGCGTTAGCTTTGTACCTTGCTTTCTGAAAATCTGGAAAATTTTAAGAGCAACCGAGGAATGAAGTTTGACGCTCACGTTTCCAACGTGGGCTTCATTCTGTATTTGGTTGCACAGGTTATTCCAGAGCCTCAGAGAGCAAATCAGAGTTTTGTCCCACGTTTTTTATATCTCCACACCCCACAACTTCCACTTAAATATGCCGAGGGACAGGTATCCTGATTATTGTTATGAACAACTATCTCCTGCTGATCGGCATCAGTTGCGTACCTGCCGTAGCGGGCATGTGCATCACGCTGCCGCTCTGGCGTCTGAGGCACCTGCGCAACCAAACGATCCATACGCTCGGGCTGACCGTTCTTTTCCTGACCCTGGCAAGTTGCCTGCTGCCGGTAATCACGGGTGAAAGTTCGGGTACCGGATTTGCGGCAATCGCCATGAGCTGCATAAACTTTTTTCTTTTCCGGCACTACGAACGTCTGCTCTACACCTTACGCTGCCCGGGTTGCCGCCACGCGACCCTTCGCGGCCGCGCGGTAAACCGCCGGACTTACCGGCTTCACTGCAAACGGTGCGGACTTTATACCGACTGGCATGAATAACCGAATGCATGAATAATTTTCATATCACATACATCCAAAACATACTTATACCAAAGTATCCGCCAGGGGTGTTGGCGGAATACCGGGGCTTATAATTCGATATAGTCGTCCAATCCGGTAAGACTGGTTGGACAGGGGAAATGCAAATTGAAAAGGTGGCAAAAGGAGAGCCCCGCGATTGACAATAACCCGAATTAAAACGCCTCGAACAACAAAGGGCAAAAGGCAGCATCCGCAGGTACAACGCGCCTCGTACCCGGATCGGCCGTGTCGCCCTTTCGGGAAGGTCTTCGAATCTTCCCGATTTTTTTTGCGGACGCAGTTGCCGCCCCGCTAAGCATAGTTTGTTTTTCCTGCAGCAGCAACGCGGGGACAGGATACAAGAAGCCCCGCATCGAGTCCGCTCCATGACAAGAAGCAACTATGACCACCTGCATATTGTGCCCGGATTCGAGGGTTCGAGGATTCGAGGATTCAAAGGTTCCCGGCCATCGAAGCCCCGTTTTTCCGTCAGCCGGTTCCGTTGCCGGCCAGCCATACCA
>ERZ857521.2959-NODE-2959-length-14954-cov-24.678569_pt1 | contig 14954 bp, 10 predicted proteins | sample MGYA00519701_ERZ857521 | MGnify/ENA primary metagenome ERZ857521 (study PRJEB31778, sample SAMEA3449346) | human gut metagenome | biome: human gut; feature: human-associated habitat; material: faeces | place: United Kingdom | collected 2010/2012 ...
GCAAAAGTAAGGAGGGAAAATGAACTGTAGAAGATGTACTTACTTAGGCGCTTACGCTATTTTATTATTCAGTTATTAGGTTCTGGCAGGCTGTGAATGGTGTTTTAGCGATTTGGGAATAAGGACAAAAAATAACGCACCAAGATTTATGTCCTAGTGCGTTAACTTAAAACTATTATCTTAATTATTTAATTAGTGTTTCTCTTCCTTGAATATAAGATTCATGAGCATCATCCATCATTGTAACTTTTGTTATTTTTTGTGGAGAACGATGAATGTTACGAGGTAATATTCTCTGCTGTTTAGGTACATTATTTTTAGCCTTATACCAAGGTCCTTTTACGATGACTGGAGCATGTAAAGGTATTTTGTTATCGTCTGTAATACGATAGGGGATACGTGTTGAAACATTTGCTTTACGATTAATGGCATCGTATGCTACAAATTGTTCATAGTCGTATTGCCAACTTTCACCGTAAGCTAATTTATGAATGCGATAATAAATGGCTTCCCGTGAAGGTGCATTGAAACCGCCTGTATTATAACGCATGATACTATTTTCCGTTGGACGATAAACACCTTTTTCAAAAGTAGAAGCTCCTTCAAATACATTCAGCCCATCATAAGCATAACGTGGGTCATTGAGGAATTTACTCCATTTCACAGTCATTGGATTATAAGTGAAGTCTATATTTTTCCACCAGCCATTTGAAGCCAATCGTTGACGCTCATTTATAAAGTCTTCTGTTGGGGTATTAATTTCTTGAACAATGGTATATTCATCATCGAGTTTTGCGAACCCATGTCCTCCTGCTTCGTGATGTAGGACTTCTTCAAGTGCCGTTTCATCTGTTCCAACGGGAAAATAAGCAATAGATGTACCATTACTATAATCACCACCTGACGGATGATACATATAACAAGTTCCAGCATATTGCGTACTATTCATCATCACAATAACCAATGCTTCATCCATACGGTTTATAGGAAGAGCCTTTTGGGCATATTCCAATACACGAGCATCGTTGCCTCCTACCAATGTTCCACTTCCCAAGAAAGAAGAAAATGCAGTCTCTTTCCCAATACTGAAGCCCTCATTTTTAGATACCGCAGTTACAGAATAAATATTAAAATTATTGCGGAATGACTTGTAAGGTTCTTCGGAGAAGAATTTATCCATAGCCAATCGCATTGTATTGTTATAAGTACCATCAGCAATCAACCTGTCTGAATATCCATCTCCCATAAATACAATATCAATTCCATTTCCTTGTGTTGCCCGTTGCAGTGTTGTAACTACACCATCTTGTGCATAATCGACAGATTCATAAAAATCAGTACCATCCTTATAGACGAATTGAGTGCTCTCATCTATCTGATAATCAAAACTTTGTTCAGGAATTATATAAATGCAAGACAGGTTCGGATTTCCCTGAGTTGCTAACCACTCTAAATGAGGGTTATTGCTGATATCAAGCATAGATAAATTCATGGAATATGCCCATAGTTGAGTTAAAGCGGTCTGATTGCTTACATCTATTGAAGATATAGGATTATGAGAACATTCTAAATTATCCAAAAGTGGATTATTACTGACATCCAGATCTGTCAATCTCATTCCATAACAACTAAATGTCTCTAATAATGGATTTTTACTAACATCAATAGTAGTAAGATGATTGCCAACATTTGTCATATAATTCCCACACAAGAATGATTTCAGTTTGGGAAGCATTGTTACATCCAAAGAAGATAGTTGGTTTTGATGACACCATAACGTTTCCAGTTCTATATTGCGGCTTACATCTAATGATGACAGCTCATTGAAATGACAGTAGAAGGTAGATAATTTTGTATTATTACTTATATCAATGTTAGTTATTTGATTACCACAACAACCTAATGATACCAATTCTCTATTTTTACTTATGTCAATAGCTGACAGTTGATTGTTATCACAATGCAAATTATTCATACTAGGGCAATTGCTCACATCAAGAGATTTTATTTGGTTATTGAAGCATGATAACTCTTTTAATTGGTTGTTATTATGAACATCCAATTCTGTCAATAGATTGTCATTACATCCTAAATATTTCAAAGACAATAAATTACTTACATCTATAGCACTTATTGAATTAACACCACACTCTAGGTATTCCAATTTCGGGCTATTACCAATATTAAGCAAACTTAACTGATTGAAATTGCACCATAAAGTTTCTAATTTAGGACTATTATTAATATCCAATTTTTCAATTTTATTATTACTACAATGCAAGTGTTCCAATTCAGGCTTATTACTTACATCCAAAACTGCTATTTGGTTTCCTGAACATATCAAATAGTCTAAACGATTATTTTTACTAATATTCAAGGTTGTCAGCCAATTATTTTCGCATGTTACGGTACGTATTTTGGGGGTATAACTTAAATCAATTTCTGTCAATCTATTATTTGAAACCCATAAGGCTTCTAGTTGGCTTAAATTGGCAAGTTCAGATACCAGTATTTTTCCTTTAAGATTATTATCGTTTAAAACAATAGATTGAACAAGCCCTTCAGTTGCTGTGATCCCATGCCATTGGGAAACCGGCTTGTCACTACACCAGTTTTCATTATTGCTCCAATTATCCCCATCTGTGGCATTATAGAAGGCAATCAATGCATCCCGTTCTTTTTTTCTGATTGTTTCGTTGTCATTCTCATTTAGATATAAAGTATATACATTACCAGCTCTAAAACCTCCCGACGGGGCATTTTTGATTATTAAATATTCTTTTTCTCCATCATCATTCCAAGTCTGTATTTTGATCTCTGCATTTTCTGTTTGAGGAAGTATGGCTATATAACATGTAATTTCTTGCTTACCTTCCAGTTCTTCATCTGAAGGAACAAAGTAGTATATGTCATTAAAAAAATCATCAGCAGTGAATTCTTCTTTCTCTAAGTTAAAATAGAGTATATCTTCATTACTATGGCAAGCTATTTTTTCCGAGGATCTGACAACAAATGCAGTATGATTATCTCCTCTTCTTGGAATCAGTTCTAAAGGAATAGTTATTTTAAGAAATGCGAACAAATGCTTGAACTGCAAGGATAATATATTGTTATCTACTGTTCCTATAGCATATATAAAATCCCGTTCTGAGGCGTTCCTTTTATAGTGTTGAAAGGCCAAACTTGGTAATTTTACTTGCTGAAGATTTTCTGTACCTATAGAATAAGGATAATAAGCATACACCTTTTCTCCTTCTGTAGCTGTTATTTTTTCTCCTAAAGCACCAAACTTTGTTTCATCACCATCATTCAAGGCTGTATATTGAAGGTTATTCTGTTCCTTCGTAAATAATCCGATAGCATCTCCCGTATTCCAAGTAACATGTGTTACTCCATCATCCTCTACAAAAGTGGTACGTGTTTTTGCAAATCCTGCTGTAACTTCTATATCGCCTTTACTTTTGAATATCTCTTCATCGGTACAGCCCAATAAAGTTATAGCGACCAATATCTGAATTATATATTTCATCTTGTCCATAATCTCTTTTCATTTATAAAGTTTACCATGGTTGAGTAGGCATATCGTCAATACCACCACTTGTATTATCTTTTCCTGCTTGTCTTATAACAATAATCTTAGTTATGTCACCACCAGTCAAAGTTACACTTCCTGTTCTTTGGCTTTCACTGTCATTTGCTAAAATTGTAAACCGTAAAATTCCGGTTGATAAAGCACGGGTAGTAATCTGTTCAATCCAATTCTCAGAAGTGGTAACTGTATATTCTACATTTGCATCTACCTTGATTTCTATAGTTCCTCCTTCACATCCGAGAGTATATTCATCTTGCCCTATAAAAATAGCATCCAGTTGCTTTTGGATCACTTTTACCGTTTCAGCCAATCCGCTTTCTCCGTCAATGAAGGTTATCTCAGCTGAACGTTCATCATATCTTTCATTAGCTGCGATGATAAAGACATGAGTATTGGTAACAGTTGCTTTTGTAGTAACTTCCGCAATCCAGTCTACCTCTGGCATTTGGATGGAGTATTTTCCGGTGGCTGTCACTTCCACTCGTATCTGTTCACCAGCAGCAGAGACGGTATATTCCTTCTGTTTTATACTGAATATATTTTTCCCTTTTTGTATCACTTTGATATGCTGCTCCAACTTGTCATTGGAAATTGTAATCACAGTTTCACGGTTCTCATCACTTGTATTTTCTTTCACGACAAATTTCAATCGCTTGTCAATCAATCCACGGGTGGAGATCTGTTCAATCCAGTCTGCGGATACGGAAACCTTAAACTCGACATTGGTACTTACCGTAAAATCCAGTTCTCCTCCTTTAGCTTCCATTATATATTCATCCTGTGCCAATACTATAGCATCTTTCTGCAATTGGTAAATGGTTACAGTATCAGCCACATTCTTATCTTTAGGATCATAGAATACAATCTTTACTTCCCTAGAATCATAGGTATCATTAGGAGATACAGTATAATGGTGGGTATGGGTAGAAACGGCACGACTTTGAACTTCCGTAATCCAATCTACTACATCGGGGAGCATTTTAACCTCATAACCGAGTGTACTTTTTATTTCAATATCCACACTTCCGCCTTCTTCGGGAATAGTGAAGTCTTTTTGTGTCAGGGTTATAAAATTCTCGAATCCCTGATAAACCTTGACTGTTTCTGACAGTTCTCCACTCTTGATTATAATTTCACCTTCTCGCTTATCTCCGGTTTCATTAGGTTCTATGGTGAAATTCAGATTACTTGCAGTCAGGGCACGTGTCTTTTCGGTTTGCTGTTTAATCCAATCCGTTTTAATCTCTACTTCAAAACTGATATTGGCTTTTACTTCTACATTGATATTCCCCCCCTTACTATCTACTTCATATTTGGAAGAAGTTACGGTTAAAGCATCTTTCTGCTTCTGGGTTACGACAATGTTTTTAGAAGCCGAACCACATTTCAATACAACTGTTGCATTTCGTTCATCGTATGTTTCATTGGCTGTCGTGGTTATAGTTATTTCATTTTTACCTTTGCTGCCAGAACTAGGAGTAACAGTAATCCAACTTTCAGCACGTGTATTGACTAGAGATGCAGTCCAATCGGCAGTAGTCGTAAATGAAATACTTACCGTACCACCTTCTTGATTTAAAACGGGACGTAAATTCTCTGAATCAAGAACCGTAATGGCAGGTGTCTCAGATTCCGGTGGAGTGATATTATCTTCATTACCTCCACAAGCTGATACCACGAAAAGTAGTATCACAAACAATAACTGTAAACTGTAAATTTGTCTTTTCATATAAACGTATTTTAAGATTATTGCATTCTTTAATACGCCTATAAGTCCTCCGAAGTCAGCATTAGATTTAACTATACAAGAAAGGCGTGAGAACTTGTCCTGCTATTCATTGATATTCTGGTATCTGGAAAAACCTTGTAAGAATGAATATGAAGAAACAATACTCACGCCATTAGCTATGTAGAATAATATAGCATTAGCTATACCACACACATGCAAACAGAATGAGCGTTACATTGTCTCTATCCTCTTACAGTGAAATTTTCCAGATTTCGAATATCAGGATAAAGCAAAAAACGCTTTCTATATATCCGACCATTTCTCCAATCAGACACCGCAAAGATAGTATTTTTTGTTCAATGTAACGCTCTTATTATGAGTATTATTTCTTCAAATATAAGAAAAACAATACTTTCAGAGACGGTAAAATTAGGAAAATATCATTGAACGGCTGGTTTATTATATGATAGAATTGTAATATTTAAGTTGGTATTACATTACAACCAAATCGTAAAAAACAATTGCTCATATTATCGAAGACAAAATAAACACGAAAAACATAGCATAATGATAGTTCTCTTTTTCTTTATTTATACTCCTTGTAAGCCTATTATTCCAAAGAAAAAATCGGTTAGTCAGAGACAGAAGTGAGACGAAAAATGAGTACATAACCCGGAAGGGATGTTATAAAAAAACTACAAAAACGTTATTCTTTAAGCATTTGTACCTCATTTGCAGATTTTTTTATAACACTTTTGTCTTTCAGTTATGTATTACATTTCACTTCGTTCCATACCCTTGTCTCCGACTTACCCCTTTTAACCTATAGTATCCTGATTTCCAATAGTAACCTTTAAGTATATAGGAGAGCAGTTTTTAGGTTTGTAAAGGAATGATGGATACTGAAATTATAATCCTTAAATCTTATATCCAAGGGTTAGTCAGAGACAGGAGTACAGACAAAGTGAGAGTACATAACCGTAAGGATGGAATAATTTAATCACATAAATGCTTACTCTTTAAGCTTTTGTACATGATTTGTAACATTTTTTATTCCACTTTGTCTTTCAGTTATGTCATACACTCTACTACGTTGGCTCCGCCTTGCCCCTTAACTTATAAATCCTAGATTTTTCCAAGACACAAGCAGAGTAACTTTTTTTTCTCTTTCCTATCATACCTAATATATAGAGCAGTGGATTTTTGGTAATAAGAGTAGTCAATTGAATATCATATCACTTTCTTAAGTTATAATTATATTGATCGGCAGCCATATCATTAAAATACATCATCCGTCCGACCGACACTGAGGCAAAACTATCATGGACTGAAATAACCGGAAAAAGATCAACCGGCATAATACAGATTAACCTTTCTTCTCTTAACGTCCTCAACATCAAGCTCTATATTCCGCTCCCCAAGACAAGCCAATAGTTCAACCGTCCCCTCAGCAACCTCCTTATCCATCTTTATCACGACTCCTTCGCCGACAGATACCTTACAAACACCTCCGAGAGAAGCAATCCTCTCAAGAACCACCTCCGGAAAAAGCCCGTTCTGAATCCGTCCGGCAATCAACAATGAATCACCGACAACACCATCAGAAGCTACTATACTGCCAATTTCCATCCTGAAAGCCGACTGTAGTTCATCCATATCTCTGACTGTAACCATAACGGGAGGCAAAGATATGGATTTTTATGTTAACGGGGATGATCTTTCTGTTATTGTTCAATCGGTAAAGCTTCGTATCCATTCCGGAGTTTGGGAATTATAACATTAGGGTTGGTTCATTATCTTCTTTCTTCCCGTCCTCAAGAGAGAGAAGGGGGGAAAGGGGAAAGCGGAACCTCTAAAACCTATTTTTTTACTGATTTTGGAATGGATGAAATTGAAGAAGTTATAGTAAAATCGACAAATAGGATATCGATTGCTCCGATACCCTATTTGTCATTTAAACATTAGTGAAAGATTGCTTCTTGTTCGTAGCAATCAGAAAAACTTGGTTGTTCTACAACTTTGCTTCTTGTACTAATTCTTAACATAGTAGAGCATTATATTAAATGATAGGAATAGTTATAGGTATTCCATTTACCTTTAATTAATTATTTTTTTCAGCGTAGGAACCGAATCATTGAACATAGATAAACATTCTTCTATTGTTTTCCCTTTTAATGGATCGTCTCCTTTTTCTATTTTTTTTGCCAGCTCAAATCTGCATTTGGCTATATAGCAATTGTTTCTGCAAGCTTTCAATGCATTGCCTGTGGATGAATAATTATTACCTGCACATATCATGCAAAAATTACAATAATCGTATTTACCACATGATTCAAAATCTCTGAGTTTTGTCCGTTTCCACTCTTGTAAATACAGATTGGTTTTAATCATATCAGTGATTGTTTGATTTCTTATATTATTTAATATATGAGGATGAGCCACACATAATCTCATATTTCCATTTGGGGAAAAGCATAATCCGGAATCACCAGCTCTACAAGTTCTATCCTCTAAATTCCTTTTTATAGCTCCAAAATTATTTTTTTCCTTACCAACATAAAGATTAACTCTTTTGTCTCTTAAAACGATTTCGAGCATTTCTGGTGTTAGCAGAAGGAAGTTACTTACGCAATGGTCGCCGTCTAATGAATCTATTAATGAAACTTCAAATTCTATTTTTACGCCATATTGCTTAGCTACATTTTCTACTGTATAATAACTTTTTACATTAGAACGCATGATGCAGCATTTTATTATTAAAGGAATTCCATTTTGAGATATCTTAGCTATTGTGGACAATGTCTTATAAAATGATCCTTTTATGCGAGTGATTTCCTCGTGTTTTTCAGGAATAGCACTATATAAGGAAATCGATACGCTTCTTGGATAATAATGAAGAAGTCTATCCAAGTGTGTTTCCAAATATACTCCATTGGTATTGATATCAAATGCCATACCTTTGAAAGTAAGATAATCCATAATTTCCCATATAAGTGGATTAGAAAAAGGATCTCCACCTGTTAGTATAACTTTATAACATCCTAATACATACAGTTCGTCTATCAGAGATTTATATTCATTTAATGACAATGGATCCACTATAATTCTTTTATTAATTTCTTTATCATTTCTAATGGCTCCTGGGTTATAGCAATGAATACATTTTGCTGAACATTCATAAGTTAGTTCCATCACAGCGCAACAAATCCCCCCATCTTTTATTGCCTTATTATAAGCTTGTTCTGCATCATCATCCGATAATTCCTCATTCATCATAACCTGGCCTGGATTTTTTCTGTGTGTTGATTCAATGTTTCTTGCCGCAGCTTGTTTTCTTAAACAAGAAATGATTTCATTGTTTGGAATTTGTTTTGTTAGTAATCCAACGCTATATAATTCTTCTAAAAACTCTATGATTTCATTTTCTGATAGGTGAGTTATCGTTACTATTTTTTCTATATCTAATATTGAATTATTCTTTAAAGATAAGATACTGCTAATCACTAGTGCAGAAAGATCCTCAAAAAAGAAACTTTCTCCAGCTATTAAGTTATACATTAAGGCCACCTTGTATTTAAGGTTATATCTTCCACATGTCCATTCAGGTTTATAAAATGATACCATAGTTTTCATTTTTCTATTGTTGCAAATATTAAACAAATAGGGTATTCAGTTGAGAAGGACTCTGAAAAAGTTTCTGTTTCGCAATTTTAATTGTTGCATTATTCGTAACCTACCCCTATAACGGAAGCATTTGCAAATAACAAAATCCCAAACGATTAAATAACATTACAAATACCTTGTATCATCACTTAGGAACAGCCCTTCTCCTTTATAGTTATTCAATAGAAATTGTTTCTTTACATACTTCTTTCATACATTTATAACATATCTTCTCAGCTCACCAAAGAAGAGTTAAGATGAAAAGTGTGTGAGCTGTAACTTATCTATCGAAAATACTTTAGAAAACTATAGAAGTAGATAAACAACATACTCCCCATATCATAATTTGCGAAAATAATGCGGGATTCTGTTAATTTGTTTCTTCTTAAAATTTCCCAATTCCATTCAAAAGAGTCTATTAAACACTTTGCTATATATTAGTGTAACAAATATACGAAATTATTTTCATATTATACGCTAACAATCCTTAATTCAATGCATTCGCAAAATGTATCATTTTATCCTTTTCTTTAGCCGACATAGTTCAAATTCGTTTTCCTTTTTGTAACAGCCTATTAATGAGACCTATGAAATGTAGTAGATACATAGCCGAAGAGGGAGTTGCCTTCTCAGCTTCTCTCTCTCTTCAACTTGTCTATAGTTTTATTGTTTTTCAGAATTTATTTTTTGTATGGTATTTCCTACTCTGATGGAGTTTATATTGCTATTATGAATTATTGGTATTTCCACTTGAAAAATAGTATAATCCTCAATGTCTCTGAAATAGTAGTTGAATTTAGCCGCATTTATTGCTCCCAATCGGTCAGTTAGCAAACAACTGAAATGATTAAGAAAATTATCTCTGGATTTAGATTCTCCATATAGCGAGTTTTCTGAGAAATATACCAAATCATTATGAATACCCACCACATTTCCATCATCGTTCACCCCTACATAAAGCATTCCCCCTTTAGCATTCATCATTGAAAGTATGCTACGAATGATATTGTCTGACTGTTGCTCAATATCCTCATTACCTCTATTATCAGGAGGAAACACAATGGAAGTCTTGAATTCCTGTATCTGGTTTTCTTCGCCGATATGAAAGACTTTATGTTTCACAATGTTGATGTTAAGCAAATATCCTATCTCATCCAGGATCCTTTCCTGCAACATACTGTTGTTGTATTTAGACAGCAGGCAACTTGACAATACCAGTTTAGACAACTCCTTTTCCAGCACGGAACAGTCGGCGGTCAACATATTAATCAAGTCAGCATCCGGTTCATTTCTTTTCCGCCATATCCCCAGTCGGCTTAAAATAAAAAGCACATTCATCCTTTCTTTTATTTCAGTTCTGTCTTTCCTGTTTTCCGACGCCGACTGAAAATCCAAAAGATCAGATTCAGTCAGTTTATTATTCAAGGAAAAGCTGTGGAGCAATTGAATATACTTCAAACGTATCGAACAGAATTCTTCCGTTTCGCAGTCTCCAGCAATTCGGGTCAGTATTTGGCAAATGCATAAATTGCCATATCTAATTTTGAGGTCTTTCTCCAATATGGACAGCCTGGATAGAACATCTGTCATGGCAAGAAGCAGTTCTCTGGATGCCATATTCTTTGGAGCAATTTGTAAATCTTCCTGTGTCCGTTCCTCTTTTCTTTCCTTCAATGTGGCTTCATCCCCGTATTCATATCTGTTGAGTGATTTCAGATATCGGGAATATGCTTCTTGAGGCCTAAAAGTATCATTGGAAAAATCTTCAAAATCTGCACAAATGGAGTCTTTGACGGACTGCACGACAGTTACCGTAATGTATTCAAACCGTTGAAGATCTTCTCCTCTGGAATTGACTAAAATAAAGAATCCGTTATAGGTAGCACAAACATATAATCCATTTTTATTTTTACTGATAACCAGACAAAGGATTTCATCGTTTATCTGAATTTCCTCCCTAAGAAAATCATTTTTATATCTGTCCGCATCAAATGTAATATAATCATTTTCAATATGGTATTCAGCCAAAAACAATAACGGGCTACCATCTTTGCCCCAAAAGTCAGTAATACAAAGCTCCGGCTTCTCATAGAATAGCAGTTTTTTTAAGGATATGGTTCCTTCTATCTCATCATAACCCAACACTTTGCACTTTGCTGTCCGTTCGTCAATTATGTCAGTTACATATATCTCAACTTCATCTCCCTCCTGTAGATGTCTTATGCTTTGCTCTTTTTTATTGGCTATCGGAGCAAATATGGTTGTTATTACATCCCTCCAAGCATTTTGTACTTCTAAAAAATCTTCATTGAAATGGGACAGACTTCTTTCACCGCTAAGTGTCACCGACAATGCTTTAGCAATTATAAACTTTGTGTAATCTCCATTATAATATTGAGGTGCCAGAACCAAACCTTCTTCTGAAAATTTCACAGTCGCATTGTTATGGTTATAAACCAATTCCGAACTTGGATTTGTAGGAATCTCCTGACAAAACAGATAAAGTTGGGACTTGACTATATTTTCAAACTCTTCCCATTTATATCTCAGAAGAGGGTTGTAATCTGACAATAGACTGTTATATGCATTTTTAAGTAATGTAAGCTTTTCATTTTCTCCTGCCATGTATAAAGAGAGCAGCAAAAATATTTTACTTACATATACGCAACTTTGTCCGTCATTTCGATTGTATAAAATTCTCACAAGATAACACAAGGATAATATACCGTTTTTTATGTTGATTGTTTCTGTACTTGGAACTGATAAAACGTTTATTGTATCTTGAATGATCATGGTTGTGTACATTTTTAGTATGACAACCAGTGGCATATATATATCATCAGTGCAACAACTTCTTTCCCCCATAGTTTTAAAGATTACAAGCAGGGATGGCATTTCCTTTTTTAATTGTTCTCTGTCCATGGCAAAAGCACAGGCTATAAATCGCAATTTTCGGCCTATTCTATATTGGTAATATTGAGGATTAAGAGAAGTTATGATATCTGATATGTTTTCATTCCTTTGCAAGGCAGAGAGAGCATCCAAGAAATCTTCACAAACTTCAATAGAAGAACTGAAATCCATATTGTATGTTGAACGTTCTTTTTCCGACATGTTATTAATGAACGGCGAATGCTCAATCGTAGTGATCCAGCCGTTGCAGAGAATGGACAGCATCTTTTTCTTGTTTATTAGATTTGATAGCAGAAGAGTATAAATGACATGTCCCATCTCCTTCGCAAACAGGCAAAGCCATCTTCCATGCCGTTCATTATATAACTTATAAATCTCAGACATGAACTCTTCTTTTAGGACAGAATAAATCCACGGTTCAAAATCAGTATTGTCTGTGATGTTAAAAATAGAATCCAGCGGCAAGAAATCCATTAGGCTGGGATCTGCATCTGTTAATATAAAGTATGGTTTTTCACTATGAAATTCCTTTATTTTACATTCGATATATTGTCCCTTTTCCAACTTTTCATTTGAATCTGAAAAAGGTAGCTTGAGACGATACACCTCTTCACTAAATCTAAGATCTTCAAGTTCATAATATTTTAGATTATCCCATTTTTGCTTAACCTTAAAAAGATATGTCTTATCCGAATCATTATAGAATGTGTCAGTTATGGTTTGTAAATCTTGTGTTATCCGTCCATTTTCAATATTGCAGTGAATTTGCCGGACGTCAGAATTCTCTTTTTGAAAATTAAACATTGTAACTTTAGCCTCACGTCCTTCATAATCAATTATAAAAGCCGATCTCTGCTTGCCTAATCCCTTCTCTATTCGAATAACCGGAAATGTTTTCTTTGTCATATTGGAGTTATATTATAAGTATGTGATAGTGAATTATCTATTGTGCTCCAAATATAAGTTTTTTTTCATAAATATTCTTTCATTCTCTCTATTTCAAGATAAAATAAATCAGTCAAAGATAATGGTCAGAGTAAATATTAAATTCAGCCTTATTGCAGTTGTTATTTTCTTATCTTCTTCCCGTCCTCAAGAGAGAGAAGGGGGGAAAGGGGAAAGCGGAACCTCTAAAACCTAATTTTTTACTGATTTTTGAATGGATGAAATTGAGAAAGTTATAAAAAATAGCCTTTTCCACCCTCTTTTCCCCCATTTCCCCTCCCTTCCCCCTTTGAGGCAGGGAAAGAAAAGTAATCTAATCAATCATCAAACCGGGAACTCCATATCTCTAATCAGACTATATTTTGAGACAGGCAGAAAGGCATTATGATCTGCTGTTTATAATTTTATCTTTTTGTAGTTCTTTTCCGTTTTTAATGAGATTGCCTGGAAGAAATGTTTTTAATTTATCTGTTGCATTAAACAATAACAAACATGACATTTACTTTTCATATCATTAAACAAGTAAGATAATAATACCAAAACTAGACCTGAAATAAAAGTGAAGTTGGCGATGGAATAAATTATTATGTTTTCTATTTCTGTTATAAGACCACGGGAATAACAATAGTAATTATTGACAAATACTTTAAGGATTGGACAAGTTCTCTATTTGTAATTATCTATAAATCCAATATGCAGGGTTAGTCAGAGACAGAAGTACAGACGAAGTATTGAGTATGGTACATAACCGTAAGGATGGAATAATTTATCTACATGAATGCTTACTCTTTAAGCTTTTGTACATCATTTGTACGTTTTTTTATTCCACCTTGTCTTCCAGTTATGTCATACATTCCACTTACGTTCCACGCTCTTGTCTCCGACCAAACCGAAGAAAAAAAAGAAACCAAGTATTACCCCGGTTTCTCTTCCTTATTTGGCTATAACAGATTGGGTTCTGTCTCTTCCCCGTTCTGATAGCAATGGATGTCCAGATTTTCTGTAACCATCCATTGGCAACTGTTAAGTCTGAATCCGTATCTCTCCTCAATGGTTGAAAGGAAAGATTCAAAGTCCTCATATTCCTCATATTCCTCATATTCCTCTGATTCTCTCAGTTCTTCGTCCGTCAGCTTTATGATATTCAGACAGCCGACAAAAAAGTCTAGAATCAATACATACTTAGGTTCCATAATTTCAATCCTCTTTTAAGTTATACCTTTTAATCAGTTTATATACAGTTGATTTGGAGAAGCAACATCCTTGGGAAGTAACGAATCCCTCCCTGTTCAGAATATCCGCTATCTCCTTTAGTGTATGGTTCTCCCTGATTAATGTACGGAGCATTGCGACAGCTCTCGTATTATTAGGGTTATTGTCCGCTTTCCGCTTACAAGTCCTGATGCTGTTTTGGATAGCCTGTTCATGTCTCTTCATCAAGTGTTCCGGATTGCCAAGTCTGAATCCTCTTGCTTTCTTGGCCTGCAATGATGCTTTCGTCCTGGCTGCTATTAATTCAGCTTCGTATTGAGATATTGCGGACAGGATATGCAGCATCATCTTGTTTGCTTGTGGGAAATCGCAAAATACTATATCCACATCACTTTCTAACAGGTTGGACAGAAATGAAACCGACCTTGCCAGTCTATCCAGTTTTGCCACAATCAACGTTGCTCCATCTTTTCTACATAGGGTCAACGCTTCCTTAAGTTTGGGTCTGTCCTTTTTCCGACCCGATTCAATTTCGATATATTCAGCAACCGGAGTTTTTCCACAGAGATATTTCTGTATTATCTCCCTCTGTGCGTCAAGTCCCAGTCCTGAGTATCCTTGTTTTTGTGTGCTTACCCGAAGATAAGCCACATATTGGTTTTCATTCTTCATCGTCTTTTTTTAATAGTTTTAACAGTGGTTCCACAAGTTAGATGTTCGTCTAATCTATGGAACCATTCACGTTGGTTCATAAAAAAGGCTTTCCATGAGATTTCGAGTTCCTATAAAATCTACTCCCTCACAGAAAGCCTGTTGTCACATTTCCCGATTTTTCAGGGAACTGCTAATACCTTATAATATTATATGTTTCAGCAATCCTCTTTTCATAATCGTCGGTTT
>ERZ857521.2964-NODE-2964-length-14929-cov-2.811685_pt1 | contig 14929 bp, 12 predicted proteins | sample MGYA00519701_ERZ857521 | MGnify/ENA primary metagenome ERZ857521 (study PRJEB31778, sample SAMEA3449346) | human gut metagenome | biome: human gut; feature: human-associated habitat; material: faeces | place: United Kingdom | collected 2010/2012 ...
GGCGCCGACGATTACATGACCAAGCCGTTCTCCATGCGCGAGCTGATCGCCCGCTGCAAGGCGCTGCTGCGCCGCGTGGAACGCGCGAAGGTCATCGCGAAGAACTCCGAGAACGAGAAGATCCTCAACTTCGGCTCGCTGGTCATCGACCCGGCACAGCGTCTGGTCACGGTCAACGGCGAGCAGGTGCACCTGACGCCGACCGAGTTCGACCTGCTGGTCACGCTCGCGCGCAAACCCAAGTCGGTGCTCACCCGCGAGAAGCTGCTCGAAGAGGTCTGGGACTGGGTCGACGCATCCGGCACCCGCACCGTCGACAGCCACGTCAAGGCGCTGCGCCATAAGCTCGGTGCCGATACCATCCGCACCGTGCATGGCGTGGGCTACGCTTTCGAGCCGCCGACCGCGTGATGGCATCCAAAAAACAACAGCAATCCCGGCTTGATGCGATGAAACCTCGCGTCAAGCCGGTTGATTTGTTCTCATCTCTGAAGCTGGAACTCAGCGCACTGATCGTTATCGCCACTGCCATCGCGTTTGCCATGTGCTGGTTCCTCCTGAAATTCGGCTGGTCCGGTTGGATCGCCATGCCGCTGACTTTGGTGGTGGCCTTGGGCATCACCTATTTCTTCTCTCGCGGCATCACCGCTCCCCTACGCCAGATGTGGCCGAAGCCATGGCGGATGGCGATTACACGGTCCGCGTGGATATCGATCAGGATCGTCATGACGAGGTCGGCAAGCTGGCTCGCTCGTTCAACGAGATGGCCGGCGAACTCGAGCATGCCGATAAAATGCGCCGCGACATGATCGCCAATGTGAGCCATGAGCTGCGCACGCCCGTTTCCGCTTTGCAGGCGATGGTCGAGAACATGGCCGACGGCGTCACCGAGCCCACTCCCACCAATCTGGAGAGCATCCTCACCCAAACGCAGCGTCTCTCCGATCTCATCGCCTTCCTACTGGACCTGAGCCGTATGGAGGCCGGTGCGGCGAGTCTGAATATCGAAAAGTTCAACTTCGCCGACTTTCTTGACGAGACCATCGAGCCGTTGGAAATCGCCGATGGTGGCCACGCCCACGACATCCGCGTCACCGTGCCGGCCGACATCACGATGGAAGGCGATCAGGACCGCCTGCGCCAGCTATTCACCAACATCATCGCCAACGCGCTGAAACATTCGGCCGACGGCACCACCGTGCTGGTCGACGCCCACGAGGACGAAAACCAAGGCACCATCGTGACCAATGTGGTGAATTTCGGCTCCCAGATTGCGCCTTCCGACCGTTTGGACATCTTCCGGCGCTTTGTCAAAGGCAAGACGGGTCCCGGCACCGAGTCGGGCGGCACCGGTCTTGGCCTGTCCATCGCGCGCTGGGCGGCCCAATTGCACGGTGGCACCGTCAAAGTGGTCGACGACACGCGAGGTGCCGATTTCGAAATCATCCTGCCTAAATATCACATCGCCGAACGCTGATATTGTCCGACGTCCTACCGTATACTGTATTCGAACAGATGTTCGAATACAGGGTGGGAGGCGCAGCATGACACAGCAATCCGAGTCACAGGCCATGGCGCACGAGGCCACGCTGTTTGTTATGCAGATGGCCGGCGATTCCATGATCAATGCGGGTATTCACAACGGCGATCTGCTGATTGTCGATCGTTCGTTGGCACCAGTCCCCGGAGATGTGGTTGCGGCTGTCATGGACGACGAAATCGCCATCAAGCGGCTGGTTTCACGGGCCGGCATCACCATATTGCACGCCGAGAATCCGCGATACCCCGATTACATGCCGAGCAACGGCGCTTCGCCTGCTATCTGGGGCATCGTCACCGATGTCATTCACCCGTTGATATCGTCATCGGACCGTCGCACCACGGCATCCGCCAATACCAGCACGCCCACCACCTTGGTGCCGGCCTGCTGAAACGCCTGAACGCATTGCCGCACAGTGGCACCTGTGGTGACGATATCATCAACGAGAAGCACCGCGTCGCCATTGCCGATGAGATCACGCTTCACCCTGACATGACCGGTGATACGACGGGCACGCTGTGCCGAAGAGACCTGCTGCACGGAGCGTGCCTTGGTGGAGGAGCTCAGGGCATTGCATGGTCGCGCATCGACGCCGTACCCACGCAATGCCCCTGCCACCGATTTGGCCAACGGTGCCGTATGGGCACGTCCTCTTCGGCGCATTGACGCCCGCGATGATGGCACCGGAACCACCAATACGCGATGACCCAAGCATGATGATGGTATTGGCGTCTTGTTCAGCAGCGACACCATGATGCGGCCGAACGGGCCGTCAAGCTCGGTATCGTCGTGGTCCTTCCAGTCGAGAATGGCACGACGTACCGCTCCCTGATAAATCGATGCGGACCATATACGGGCTCCGCCACCACTGTCTGCATCCCGTTCCCGGCATTGCGCGAACAGGGCCCAGCATGCCGCACACAATACCTCATCCGGCGCGTCACACCCAGCGCAGCCGCGTGGAAACAGCAGATTGCAGACCTGTGCCCACATCGCATGCCACCACTTGTATACGCTCGGCCCGTCCATAACGCGTCACTATCGAGCTGGAGTATCGAATCGCGCAAGCAGTGCATCCAGCAGTTGTACCGTATCTTGCGGATTCTCAACACGAACACCGATCGCACCGGCCTCAACCGCGGGATAGTCATTACCCGTAGGCGTCATGCGATCACCCACGAACACCATTTCATCGGCCCGTATGCCAAGTGTCTGCGTCAGCTTGCGCACGGCATAGGCCTTATCGATGCCGCATTCGCTGACATCCACACTGGTGTATCCGCCGGCCCTGGCCCGCATATGCGGCAGATCGGCCTTGACCGCTTCGACCAGCGCCTGTTTCTTCGTGTTATCGCGATCCCATGCCTGCTTGGCCGCTACGGGCGCGAACTGCCCAAGAGCGGAGAAGGTGATCTGGCTGCCCCTGTTCTCGATTCGAGGCCCCCATACCTGCTGTTCCCACAATCCCAGTTCCCGGGCATGTCGCTCAAGACTTTCCGAGACAGCGGCCACGGTGGCTTCGGACAGATCATGCGCATACACCAAGGCCCATTGCGTGCCATCCCACCGGTAATACCGGGAGCCGGAGGTAGGCATGACATGCAGATTGCCGCGCCTGGCATTCGGGGTGAGTACATCCAGCACCTGCGAGGTGACCACCGCCATGCCGCCCCCTGAGATCAGGGCCACCACCGTATGGTCGAGCAACGCACAGAACCGTTCGATCATCGCGGGCTTCATCGGCTGTTTTGAGCTGGCCAGTGTGTTGTCCAAATCGAAACCGAACACCTTGGCGTTGGAGCAGACATTATCGAAATCAAGTTCGGACCACGAACGTACCACCATTTGTCGTGCCTCCCTCGTTGACGAATGTTCACAGCCAATGAACCAATCCTAACGCATGTTGCCTCCGCCATGCCCTATGGTGGGAACCATGCTTCAGCCACCTTGGAACGCACGAATCTACCGCAACCGCCACGGTCGCGGCACACGAACCCCGATGTTCGGCACCCGTCTGCCCCGTTACCGCACTCGCACCGGCATGTTCGACGATATGGTGGCGGCCCAGGTTCGCAGGCTCGGCCAAGCGTGGCCGGAACTGATACGTCCGCTCCAGTTCGCGGTGGAGGATGTGCCGCCTTCGGATCCGACGCCTTGGCAGACCGAGCCGAATATGACGTCCCAGTGCTTCCCCGCCAGCCACGGCATTCCCGCACGAGTCGTGCTCTACCGCATGCCGTTGCAGACCGAGGCACCTACCAAGCTCGAACTGCAATTGGCCGTCAGGGATGAGCTGGTGGCCCGCATAGCGGAATTGTATGGGCGCAGGCCCGAGGAAATCGACCCCGACTGGGGCCTGTGACAACACTGCGGGCCGTGTCACTTGTAATAAGGTAGTGGCACGGCCCGCAGCTATATCGCCGCCGAAACATCATCAAACTGACGCTTCGGCGAGCATACCCTTCTACTTGACGATGGAGGAATCGTTCCGAGCCCAGACATGAACCGTGGCGGGCATCAGCGTTGAAGCGTCGATGACGGACAATCCGGCGATGTCCTTGTCTTGCAACGAATCGTGACTGAACCGCGCTCCCCAGCTCACTTTCTTGGATGAGTCCTCCAACATCAGCACGACCGCGGTGCCATGATCGCCGGAAAGATTGCCGGCTTCAATCGTTTGTGCTGCGTTCGCATCCAGTGTGATTTCCTTGGAGGTTACCGAAGCACCGGCATCATCGTAGGCGCGCAAGGTGACCGTCCTGCGCGCATTGGACGTATTGGCCAGCGTGATGGAGGCCTTTACTCCGTCGGGAAGGGCCAACCCCGAGAATTCGGATGGCTCGCCGGCATTGACCAATGCGAAATCGGCTTGGCCGGAGTCACCGGAGCGTGTGGCCTTGACGGAGAACGACACGGCGTCCTCTGCGGTGGACATCACGCCCAACGCCCCATCAGGAGCTTCTCCCAAGTCGATCGCCGTCACTTTATCAGCAGTGACGGTGGCATCTTTGGCGGGAACCAAGCCTTTGGCGGTAATCCATGACAGCCCGGTGCTGGTGTCTGCCTTGGCGAACAGATAAGCGGTGACCGCATCGCCGGCAGTGATGGACGGCGCCACCGATGCATTGGATGCGGTCGGCAGCGGCAGCGCGAAATCAGAACCTTTCGGTGTCAGACCATCCATGGTCACCGTACGCACCACGGACGCGATAGGAGTCTCCTTGCTGGAAACGGTCACGAACAGACCATGCTGCCCATCGACCGCGGCGGACAGTTCCATCGAGGACTCCCCCTCGGCTGGCACAGACAGCGTGGATTGGGTGGACAATGCCATTTTCCCGGCTGTCTCGGAACCCCAGACGGCAATGTCGACGGTGGTCGGCTTGGTGGAGGGATTCGAGACGATGAGCTGCTGTGTGGTACCAGTCATGCTGCCGGAGAGCAGGAACGACTGGCTGAGCGAGGTCGATACGCAGGATGCCGCCGATATGCCTCTCACATCGCCATCATCGGCCCATGATGCGATGGTGCCGACAGTGCCGGTGCCAGCTGCGGCCTGCAACATACGGGTATTGATCAGGCGAGCTCCCTGATCGATCTTCTGAGCACCGGTTTTCACCGAGGAATCGTCGGTCGAATCGGCGTCTTTCAAAGTTACGTCATCTGAACTGGACTTTTGCCCGATCGCCGAGACAGTGGCGCTGTAGACGGAGCCGAACGCCGCATAGCGCGCTTGTGTGCTCAGATTGCCGACAGTGGCCTGGAAGGCGCTGTCGCCGTACGTGCCGGTATCGGCCAATCCTATAGGTGCCGGGCAGTAGGTTTCGGACTGGGTCGGACTAACGGTCTGGTCGATGGCATTATCGGAAGCGGCCACCTTATCCACCCAGATATTGGGGATGGGGGCCATGACGAGAACGACGAACAGCGCAATCAACACCAGCATGGTGATCACACCGAGCACGATGCCGATCGCACGTTTGAAACCAGAAGTTTTGTTGCTCATGCCTGCTCCTCCAATCCGTAGGACGGTCGTCTGCGAGGCATGGCGACCAAGCAGTACAACGCCGTGATCACACCTAGGCATATCAGCCAGGCGTGCCTCCAGACACTATGCTGTGCACGTTGCTGCCATGAGGTATCCACCTGCTGTGAGGCGCTGCTACGCAGCGTCAGACGATAGTAGCTGCCGCTATCCGTGGAGACCAGGGACTGGGTGCCGTTCGATGCGGCGATATTCGCGCTCAACTGTTCATACGGCATGTCGTTCAAGGAATCGCCGGTCTCGGGAACCACGTAGATGCCGCCGAATCCAAGCGCGCTGATGGCCGCGATGGCCTCTTCGTCGGGATTGGACAGCAGCGAGGCACAGGCCTGGGCCAGTTGTTCGTCAACCGCATCATGCTTGCCGGACAGCAGGCGCGCCCGCTGGACCGGAGAGCTGTCGATCAAATCGCCGCGCGAGGTGCGCATCACCGCATAGTTGACGATGTTGCGGGTCTCCGCGCTCACGGCAAGCACACGATGATCGGCACCGGCCTCCAGATAATCGGTGGTGACCATGGGCAGGCCGTTTTCAGACACGCCCAGTCCCGCATCCTTATGACGTTCGATGCCATACATGCATTGGATGCCAATGCAGCACACCAGTATCAGAGCAAGCACCACACGGCCAGACACGATGAGCACATGCAGACGGTCCTTTTTCGATGCGGGATCACTGCCAGACGCATGCAACGGTTGGAATCGCTTCACCGCCCCACCAGCGACGAGACACACGCAGGCGAGGAAGCCCAATATCATCATCGCGATGCCCGGCTGCGCGGAACCGGCCACGACACCATCGGCATCCACGGTTATGGCCACACGGCTGGAGACCAGGGCGAGCGCGCCTCCGCAGACGATTACCACCCACATCAGTCGCGAGGTCCGCAACGCGAACGGCAGCACCAGCGAAGCAAGAGCAAGCAGCGTGATGACGCCAAACAGCACAGTGACCGCCAAATCGGCATAATCAGTCGACCCCATTCGCCATCCCAGCGCACGCTGTGCGGCCTCAAGCAGACTCAGCGACGCCGGCGACCCGTTGGCGGATGACGTTGGCACCGTGATGTCGCCGAACAGTTGACGCCACATGCCCAAATCGGCGTAACGCACCGCATTGACGAGCGTAGGAGCCACCGCAAAGGCGGCAGGAACCGGAATTAGCAACAGCATGGCGCGCTTGCGACGCACGAATAGCAGGAACATCAGGAACACGACGATCAGCGCGAACAGCAGCTGCGGTTCAGCGGCCACCACAGGGATGAAGCACAGTGCGGCGATGGCCGCGGCCTGAACGGATGTGCGCGGCTTGAGCGGGTCTTCGGTATGGTACATGCCCACGGCACGGAACACGAATGCGAACGCGGCCGGCAGGAACACCATTACGGTAAGCATCGGCATATTGGCCTGCGCATACCAGCCGAACATAATGCCGGTGGATGCCCACAGCAGTCCTCCCAGCACACGAACCACGTCCGAGCGGGTGAATACGCCCGCCAGCGCCCAGAACGACAATGCGCTCAGCGGCGCGGCCACAAACAGTATCATCGCCAAAGCGGCGGTCACATGGCCGAGCGTGACCAACGAGGCCAGCATCAGCACCAGCAGCCACGGCGTGGGCGGCGCAGGAATGCCGGTGCCGCTGCCAAACACCCACGGCGTGGTGGCGGACTGCACCAGTTGCGTGAAGCTGGCACCGGTGGGAAGCAACACATCGGAATACAACGATCCGCCGGAGAATATCGAACGGAACACCGGCCAATACATCACCGCGATGGCCGCAAAGCACACCAGCGCCATCACCACGGCCGCACTCCAGCGATATATGGTGCGTGTCCGCAGATGGGCACGTTCCAGCGGACTGAGCAGCACTCTGCCCTGCTGGGATTGGAATGCATCCCGACGATCATGGAACTGCTTGATCTGCTGGCTGTCTGCGAACAAGACATGCAGGGACGATGCGGCGACCTTCGATTGTCTGGCCACCAGACTGCGTGATTTCATGTTTCCCGCGATATCGGCCAAGGCCAGCCATGGCAGGCACAATTGCACCCATGCTTCATACGGCTTCTTGCCGAACATCATGGATATGGCCATGCCAAAACTGCGGAGCAGCCTCCACAGCCAGACGATAAACCAGGACGACATGGCCAGGTCCGTGTACAGATACCGCTGTTGGGAGCGATGCACCGTCATCGCATGATTGACCGTGTGATCGTCCTTAAGCGGTTCCCCGCCTCGCGTACGAATGCCCTCATACCGTGCGCGACGATGTGATATCTCCGCTTGCGGGACAACCACCACGCGTCCGCCGCTCAGGCAGACACGGCGGCAGAAATCAACCGATTCGCTGTAGGTGGTCAGCCAGGCATTGATGCCCCGCAGTCGCGTGAATTGCGACATGGACACCAGCGCGCCTGCCAGCGACACCGCAAACACATCCTGCCGCCCGTCATACTGCTCCTGATCGGGTTCTCCATCGACCACCAGGGAATGCACGGCGTGGTGACCCGCATACATACCGACATCATGCAGATGGGAGCCTTCCCAATCGCACTGTTTGCACCCGAGCACACTGGCGCCCGGCGTATTGCGCCACGCCTCAAGCAATCGTTCAAGGCATGAGTCATCCGAAGGGCGGGAATCATCATGGAGCAGCCACAATGCGCGGGGAGCGTCATCCAGATCGGCACGATCCAATGCCCGGCTGACCGCATCGCCGAAGGAGCGTGCGCCCTTGGCCGAGACGATGTGAATGGTCACATGCTTGGACTGCGGCACCTCCATCACCGGCCCCGATGGCGAGGGGATGACCTCGAACGAGGTGGTTATCCTCGAACTGGTGCGCCCGGTCGCGTCGGCGATGATGACGACCCCCGGAAGAACATTCTGCGTCAATACCGAACGCAATGTAGACCGGAGGAAACGCATATCCTCCTCAACGGTGATCACAGCCGTAATGCCGGTATCCACATCCTGCCTATGCGTATATGGTCGAGAAGACATGGCGTCGGCCAACGCCTCATGAATATCGCTATTACCTGTCGGACTCATAAACTCCCAGTGTACGCACCAGACTTGAAGGGGGTGTGTGGAGCTACGCCTGCTCCCGGTGCTCTCGCTTATATCGACGGCGTTCGCGCTCGCTCATGCCACCCCAAATACCGAATCGCTCATCATGGTCGATGGCCCATTTCAGGCATTGCTCACGCACTTCGCATTTTGCGCACACACGTTTGGCATCACGGGTCGAGCCCCCCTTTTCCGGGAAGAACGCCTCCGGATCGGTTTGCGCGCACAACGCCTTGTGCTGCCAAGATACATCGCCATCAGGTCGGAATAGTCCCCACAATTCGTGCCATGGCTCTTCGGCTGAATCGTCGACCACACCCCACATGCGATTCTCCTTGCCTATTGAGCTTTTCATACGGACTAAATTACACACATGCAATTTCGGTTTTGTCAAATTCTTTCTCGTGTCATTACATCATTTTTATGGAACTGTGTGCTATGGCGTGAACGCGATGCCCTGACGCCGTTGCACATGATATTGTGCCGTTCCTGCGCAGGAACACCATAGCGCAGGAACACCCGGCGGATGCTGTGTCAAAGTGTCATTCAGACAATCGACAGTTTCAGGAGGGGTTATGACGCAGGAATCAGGTGGGGCGGATCCGCATATCAACCCGCCAAGCTTCATTCCTGCGGGAAATCGACGCACCCGGCCTTCCGGGCAGGTGCCACGCTCCTTCGCCCCCGCCCGAACCTCGCGCCAGTCAGGTCAAGCTCCATCGGCCCGTCCGTCCGTCACGGGAAATGACATCGAAGAGCCTCAACTGAACGCCAACGCCACGGCAAGCGCCAACGTCGCGGACAACGGCAGGCGGACTCCGCCCAGTTTTTCTCCGAAAACCGGACGCGCCACTCGCAGCACGGCTCCGGATGCCGCCGCACCGCGCAGCATTCCGCCGTCGCGAGCGCGGATGTCTTCCGGCTCATCCCGCAACGCCGTGCGCAATCCGTCGGATATGCCGGTTTCCCGCCCCTCATCGCCAGCAGCAAACCTGTCCACGAAGTTCAGTCACCTTGGCCGGCCGGCGGCGGCAACGGCGAAAACGGTAACGGCACGCCGTCCGCGAGCCTTACGCATCACCCTATGCGCAATCGCGGTACTGGTGGCGGCGTTGATTCTTTCCGTTTTCGGTGCCTGGCAATGGGTGGACAGCAAACTGAATCGGAGCGACTGGCTGACCGACACCCCCAACACGCCGGCCTCGACTTGGCTGATTCTTGGCTCCGATGAGCGTGACGGTTCCACCGATTACGGCGGCGTAGACAATATCTCTGGCTTCAGGACCGATACGATTCTGGTGCTGATCAAGCCCAAAAGCGGGCCGAGTTCGTTGGTTTCCATTCCCCGCGATTCGCTCATGAACGTCGATAACCAGTACATGAAAATCAATGCGGTGGCGCTGATTGCGGGCAAGAAGGCTTTGGTAAGCAACGTCGAGCAGATCACCGGCCAGAAAATCGATCATGTGGCACAGATCAAGTTCGGCGGTCTGCAGAACGTGGTGAACGCCTTGGGCGGTATCGAACTGTGCTATGACGAGGATGTTCAGGATTCCTATTCCGGACTGAACTGGAAGGCGGGATGCCATACGGCGGATGGTTCCACCGCATTGTCCTTCTCTCGTATGCGATATGCCGACGCGCGAGGAGACTTCGGACGCAACGAACGCCAGCGACAGGTCATCTCGGCCATCGTCAAGAAGGCTTCCAGCAGTGAGACCCTGACCAATCCGTCCAAAATCGTGGCAGTGTCCAATGCCGCGATGAGCGCACTCACCGTGGACGAGAAGACCAACCCTTACACGTTGCTCACCATGGCGTTGGCGTTCAAAAGCGCCACCGGCTCGAATGGCATCTCCGGCAGCGTGTACTGGTCCGACCCCGATTATTACGTTGATGGCGTTGGTTCCTCGGTGCTGCTTGACGACGCCAAGAACACCGAACTGTTCAATCAACTTGCCGACGGCACGTATAAGGCCGGCACCGTGGGCAATCTGGCGGAAGGCTGACCGACGCTTTCCCGGAGCCCATCGGCTTCATCATCGGCGCATGATCGTCACCGTTGCCTACACCGCCAATCATGCACGGGCAAAATGTCATGTGGATAACTCGGCAAGCTAGAACCACATACCTTGATTCGGCTTGCGCTTTCGGCATGCGTTCCCCCACGCTGGAAGCATGACATCACAGCAGAACGATTCGAAGCGACATTCCGTCCATACGGCATCCGCCGTATCCCGGGCGAAGCACCGTTTGGGCGCGCCGCCATTGCGCGCCCGCCTGACCATGTTTGCCGCGGCATGCCCGATGATCGCGCAGGCATTGATGATGGTCATACTGCTGTTGCACGGGCAATGGCTGTTCGCCGCCATGATCGCACCGGGCATATTCGCCTGTCTCGTGTCCCTGCTGCTGACGCTCCCCTCGCCTCCAGGCCCGGAGAAGGCTCCCGATCCGCAACAGGCAACGATCGATGTCGGTATCACGGGCGACGCCGATGACCGCGCCGCAGACCTCCGTCATGCGCCGTCGCAGCCGATAGAATCGCTGCTGCACTTCGCACGCCTGCCATGGCGCGCCATTGTGGGCCGCTGGCTTGAACCCCTTGACCTTGCGGTGCCGATCGGCATGACCGGAAGCGAGCCGCTGATGCTCGATCTGAACCGTCAGGGGCCGCATGCTCTGGTGGCCGGCACCACTGGTTCCGGAAAATCCGTGTTGCTGCAAAGCTGGTGTCTGGCGCTCGCCTCGATGAACGGGCCTGAGCATCTGAATTTCGTGTTCTTGGATTTCAAAGGCGGTTCCGCGTTCCGCAAACTCGAACGGTTGCCGCATACCGTGGGCAGCGTATGCGATCTGGATCTGGCGCATGCCGTACGCGCGTTGCGTGCGCTGGAAGCCGAACTGACACGCCGTGAACAGCTGTCCGCCGCTGTCCATGCTTCCGATATCCGCGATATGGTCAATCCACCACCGCGCCTGATCGTGGTCATTGACGAATTCCATGCCCTGAAGGACCAGCTCCCGGATTATGTGAATCGTCTGGTGCGTATTGCCTCGCTCGGCAGGTCACTGGGCATGTATCTGATCGCCTGTACGCAGAATCCCATGGGCCAGGTCAGCGCCGATATGAAGGCGAATATGTCCGTCAGCATTTGCTTACGGGTTCGGGACCGTCTGCAATCATGCGAGCTGCTTGGCGATGGTCGTGCCGCCGACCTCAGTCCGGCAATGCCCGGTGCGGCGTTCTGCAACGATTCCGAACAGGTGACGGCATTCCGCTGTGCAACGGCACGCGATATCGATGCGGTGTGCCGCCAGATCGCGTTCGCATCGCGGTTCGTCGGAAGCCCGCCGCAACCGTCCCTGTTTACCGCGCCACTCCCCCGGCCCGTAAAAGACCGGACTGTGGCCGACCACGCACCGCAACGCATTCGATTTGGACTTGCCGACGATGGCATCAACCTGCGAGAGGCGACGGTATCCCTCACCGGTGGCAATATCGGTGTCATCGGCCCGCAGGGGCGCGGCAAAACCACGTTGCTGAAAACATTGGCTCGACACGCCAGCATGGCTGATGGCTTGGCGGTACGTGTCAGTTCCCCGCATCGTCGGGTATGGAGCTCGCAATGGCTTCATGGCGGCCGCTGCACGCCGTATGCCAGCTCGGATGCACCACCGCCTCCGCATATCGTGTGGTTCGTCGACGACGCCGATGAGTTGTTCGACCCATTCCGCACCGACGAGCAGGCGCTGTCTTTCACACATGCGTTGGCCGATGAGTCCGTCAGCGTGGTATTCGCCGTCAGCACGATTCGCCCGATACGTATACCGGAGCATTGCAATACCAGAATCGTGTTCCCGTGCGGGGAGAGAACGTCCGATCTTATGGCCGGAGTCCCCGCTCGCCTATTGGATATGATGAGTCATATCGATGCCGACAACGCGGGCCGGGCCGTGCTCATCGAGGGCACATCGGCATGTCTGGTGCAGTGCGCTTCGTGAAAACTTCGGTTTTTTCTCGGCAAAACCTCTTGAAAATCACCACGGTTCGTGGTTACCTTGGTACTGGACTTAAGGAACAACACCAGCCACGGGGCTTTTAAGGGAGGCAAGCAATGAGCAGCGCTTTTGATTGGCGAGCCAAGGCCGCATGTCGTGACAAGGATCCGGAACTCTTCTTCCCGGTGGGCAACACCGGTGCAGCCTATCAGCAGATTGAGGAGGCCAAGGCCGTGTGCCGCACCTGCAAGGTGATTGACGCATGCCTGAAGTGCGCACTGGACACCAATCAGGATTACGGCGTGTGGGGCGGCTTGAGCGAAGATGAGCGTCGTGCGCTGAAGCGCCGCGCCATGCGCGCCCGCCGTTCTCAGGCCATGCAGATGCAAATCTGATGTTTTGATTATCGCTTCGTCATACTAGGAAACCCTCCCGCTTGGGAGGGTTTCCTCATTTCGGGCTTCGCATCACTCGTCCTGAGCAGCCCTGAGCTTCATATCAAGCACCACGCGGGTGCCGCCTTCGCGGCGCGGCTCCCAATGCACGGAACCACCGAAATCATTGGTCACAAAGGTGTTGATGATCTGCGTGCCCAAACCGGAACCGGAAGAACGAGCCAATCCACCCTGTTCTTCGGAGCCGAGACCGGAACCGTCATCCTCGACCACCACATTGAGGTTCGGGCCGGAGCGGCCCACGGAAATCGTGATATGGCCATCCTTGCGGCCTTCGAACCCATGCTCCACCGAATTGGTGATGAGCTCGGTCAGCACGAGGGACAGCGGCGTGGCATCCTGAGCGGGCATCATGCCGAACTTGCCCATGTAGTTGATATCGATGTGCTGGTCTTTCATCGTGGCTAGGTCCACGGCCATGCGCAGCAGGTTGGCGATCACCTTGTCGAAGTCGACGACCTCGTCGGCGGTCTGGCTCAATCCCTCATGCACCATGGCAATGGTCTGCACGCGGCGTTGCGCCTCCTGCAATTCCTTCTTGACCTCATCCGACTTGGTCTTACGAGCCTGAAGCCTCAGCAATGCGGAGACGGCCTGCAGGTTGTTCTTGACACGATGGTGAATCTCGGAAATCGTAGCGTCCTTGGTCTGCAGCTCCTGCTCACGACGGCGCAGCTCGGTGACGTCACGGCATAGCAGAATCGCTCCGATACGGCCGTTGTTGTCATACAAGGGCAACGAGCGCATCGAGACGGCGGAACGGTTGGCGTTGAGTTCGGAGTCGACCGCGGCTTTGCCTGTCAACACCAACGGCAGGGTTTCCGGAACAGGGTCGTTCTCCTTCAATAGCTGTGTGCCGAGTTCGCTGAGGTAATGGCCAGGCATGGTGGTCAGCAGACCGAGACGCCTAAAGCAGCTGATGGCGTTCGGGGCTGCGTATCGAACCACGCCGTCCATGGTCAGGATGATGAAGCCGTCCGCCACGCGAGCGATATGGCGTTGGCTCATCACCGAATCCTTGTAGGGGAATTGGCCTCGCGGAATCATCTCGTACAGATGCTTGCCGGCGTTGATGCTTTCCGACTCATATCGGCCGTTGGATTCTCGTGTGGCCATATTGGTCTCACGCACGACCAAGCCCAAGGTCTTGCCATTGTGCCGAACCGGCGCGTACACGTTGCAGACGGTCGCCTTGCCCACGGTTCTCAATACCGTGGAGCGGAACACCACGCTGGAGAGCATGGCGGCGTCCAATTCGCCGACCATGTCGTCCGGCATGACGTTTCCCACCACGTCTTCCGCCCGCAGCGTCATAACGGTGGATGGACGGCATTGCTCGGCCACCACGTATTTGCCATCGCCATCCTGTACCAGCAGCAGCAGATCGGCAAAGCTCAAATCGGCGATCACCTGCCAATCGGCGACAAGATGATGCAGCCACTCGCGGTCCTCGTCGTCGAAGTCGGGGCGCGTTGCAAGGATATGTGAAAAATCAGCCATATCCCTATCATACGCAGACGCACCGCCGCCGTCGCGGCAAGCCACACGGGCAAGTACGACGACTATGACGACATCGCATCTTCAATACCGCGCCAATCGCGTTGCACGGCTTCCCGCCCGTGGCCAAGGTGCCGGCATGTTGCTTATCGTACACGGCAAGCATCACGTACAGTTTGATATCCGAAGCCGCCACCATATTGCCGGCATTGCTGTGTCCATGGAACCCATCATCGCGTTTGCCTGCGCTTTGGCGTTGTCATCGCCATTGTCCTGGGCCGCAAGATAGACCGGCAGATAGAAATCGGCAGCCACGAAT
>ERZ857521.2965-NODE-2965-length-14928-cov-2.661534_pt1 | contig 14928 bp, 12 predicted proteins | sample MGYA00519701_ERZ857521 | MGnify/ENA primary metagenome ERZ857521 (study PRJEB31778, sample SAMEA3449346) | human gut metagenome | biome: human gut; feature: human-associated habitat; material: faeces | place: United Kingdom | collected 2010/2012 ...
GTGATGATAACATCATCTGCGATTTCATCCCGGTCTTGGAGATAACAAGGCGGATGTGAGAGTGATGATGATAAACACATGGTCGCAGAGATGCTCATTCGTGTGGGGCAATCCGGCATAAGCAAGGAAGCTACCGTGGCATGAATGAGTGGAATCGGAAATAAAGGCAGGGGCTACCGTAGCGAGGATTGGTACCATCGGGACTAAAGACGGGAGCTACCGTAACACGGACGTAGCAACGTTCATTGTAACGGTATAAGACATAGCGGCAGTGTGGCTCACACTGCTGAGGACGATTTGTAGAGCTTTATAAGGAAAAAACGGCTCAGACTCTTTGAGACTGAGTCTGGGCTGTTAGTTCAAATTGATCAAAACGAGAAGCAAAAGAGGAAGAATATAAGCATATGAGGATACTGATTCATACGGACGAGTATTATCCCACAGCCCAAGCGTGTTCTTATAGAATGCGCACGATGGCGGATGCCTTTATTGACCAAGGTGATGAGGTTGTGGTGATTGCCAGCTCTACAAATAAAGGAAATGGAAAGATTGAGCCGAGGAGAGAAAAAATTTTGTACTCTCCGGCAATCCGTATGAAGAAAAAGACAACTGTAATGCGGATGCTCAATAATCTCAGTTTTGGTTTTACATCCATTTTCACAGCATTGAAAGCTGGCAAGGTAGATGTGGTCATTACTACGTCTCCGCCTCCGCTGGTTAGTATTTCCGGATGGATTATTGCTAAGAGCAAAGGTGCAAAGCTTGTTTATGATGTGCGTGACATCTGGCCGGACGTCGCACTTGAGATGGGAAGCTTTGCAGAAGGCAGTATTTACTGCAAGGTGTTCAGAGCAATTACACGCTTTATGTACAAGCATTCTGATTGGGTGACGACAGTTTCACCTGGTAAGGTCGAAAAGATCAAAAACCATGTAATTTCTGTGGGTGGTAAAAAAGGCGGCCCGGATCATGTTGACAAGGTGAAGTTGGTCGGCAATGGCTTTGATGAGAGCGTGGAGAACAGCTCCATAGACAAAGAGCTGATCGCCCAGTATGAGTTGGATAAGAAGTTCACCTGTGTCTATGTTGGCAATATCGGTTTGGCGCAGGGATTGGGAGCTTTGCTGGATATGGCAGAGCAATCTAAGCACAAAGAAGTTCAGTTTCTTTTGTTTGGTAAGGGCGCAGAAAAGGAGATGCTAGAGCAGCAAGCTAAAGAACGTGGACTGGACAATGTCTACTTCTGTGGCGTTCTTCCACATGAGAAAGTCTTTACACTGCTGTCTTATGCCAAGATGAGCTTTATCCCTCTGAAGAACTCCAATATGAAGGATAGTATTCCGACAAAAGTGTACGAGGCACTGGGAATCGGTTGCCCGGTACTCCTCGTTGCAGAGGGCGATTCGTGCGATATCGTAAACGAATCTGAAATGGGCAGATGCGTTTCTCCGGATCACACAGAGAAGCTTGCAGGAGTTTTCGATGAAATGGTCGAGAACTATTTAACATACAGTGAGCATCGCGCTGAAGCAAGGAAATTGATGCATGAAAAATATTCGCGGCAACAGATTGCGATTGCCTTTGAAAAACAGTTGCATGAATTGCTGAACTAATGACGGAGGAAAGAAAAATGGTTAACGTAATTGGTCTGGGTTACATTGGTCTGCCTACTGCTTTGATGATGGCTTCCCACGGTGTGGAAGTTATCGGTACTGACTACAATAAAGAACTGGTTGCAACCCTGAATGCAGGCAAGACCACCTTTAAGGAAAAGGGGCTGGACGAACTGTTCCAGAATGCTCTTGCAGCCGGTGTGAAGTTCACCACCGAGTATCAGGTTACCGACACATACATTGTGTCCGTTCCTACTCCGTATGACAAGTTCAGCAAAAAGGTTGATGCCTGCTACGTTGTTGAGGCAGTGAAGGATGTTATGCGTGTCTGCCCCAAGGGCGCAACGGTTGTCGTGGAGTCTACCGTTTCTCCGGGAACCATCGACAAGTATGTACGCCCTGTGATTGAGGCAAATGGCTTTAAGATCGGTGAGGATATTAACCTTGTCCATGCTCCGGAGCGCATCATTCCTGGCAACATGGTTTATGAACTGCTACATAACAACCGCACTATAGGTGCAGACGACAAGGCTATTGGTGAGAAGGTGAGGAAGCTTTACTCTTCCTTCTGCCAAGGTGAGATTGTTGTCACAGATATTCGTACTGCTGAGATGACCAAGGTCGTCGAAAATACCTTCCGTGCAGTCAATATTGCCTTTGCAAATGAGCTGGCGAAGATTTGCCGCCATGACAACATGGATGTCTATGAGATTATCAAGATTTGCAATATGCATCCTCGTGTAAATATCCTGCAGCCGGGCCCTGGTGTTGGCGGTCACTGCATCAGCGTTGATCCATGGTTCCTCGTTGGTGACTATCCCTCTCTGGCCAAGGTTATCGATGAGTCTATGAAGACCAATGACGGCATGCCTGATTTCGTGCTGAACCGTATCTACGAAATCATGAAGGAAAAAGGACTGACCGATGTGAGCCGTGTTGGTCTATACGGCCTGACCTATAAGGAAAATGTTGACGATATGCGCGAGTCTCCGACGCTGCAGATGTTGGAGAGCCAGGAGCGTCACCTGGCAACTGGTCTGAAAGTCTATGACCCGTTCATCACCAAGGATGTTGTCAAGAACCAGTACCACGATCTTGACGCTTTCCTCGCAGATGTCGATATGGTCGTTGTCATGGTCAAGCATACCGAGATTCGTGAGAATGTGGACAAGCTGGCTGGTAAGGTCGTTCTGGACTGCCACAATGTCATTGACCTGCCGGGTGTGTATCACATTTAAAATATGATGATTAGTGCTGTGCAGAAAAGGCAGATAAATTCTGCACAGCACTTTCTCTTGGAGACTATAAAATATGAAAAAAGTAATGCTCGTTTTCGGAACCCGGCCGGAAGCAATTAAAATGTGTCCGCTTGTCAACGAACTGAAGAAACGCGAAGAGCTTCAGACGGTCGTTTGTGTGACCGGTCAGCATCGTCAGATGCTGGATATGGTTCTTGAAGCCTTTGATGTTAGACCGGACTATGATTTGTCCATTATGAAGGACAAGCAGACACTGTTCGATGTGACCACCAATATCCTGAATCGTATCAAGGAAGTACTGGAAAAAGAAAAGCCTGACGTGGTACTGGTACACGGCGACACCTCTACGACCTTTGTAACGGCACTGGCTTGTTTCTATTTGCAGATTCCAGTTGGTCATGTTGAGGCAGGTCTGCGTACCTATAACATCTATAGTCCGTACCCGGAAGAGTTCAACCGTCAGGCTGTTTCTATTATCAGCAAGTTCAATTTCGCGCCGACAGAACTTTCTAAGCAGAATCTGCTGAAAGAAGGTAAGAACCCGGACAGCATTTATGTTACGGGCAACACTGCAATCGATGCCCTGAAAACCACAGTTCGTGAGAATTATACGCACCCTGAATTGGAGTGGGCAAACAGCAGCCGTCTGATTATGATTACTGCCCATCGTCGTGAGAATCTCGGTGAGCCAATGCGTCACATGTTTAAAGCGATTCGCCGTGTCATGGATGAGCATCCGGATGTGAAGGCTATTTATCCGATTCACATGAATCCTGCCGTGCGTGAAATCGCAAACGAGTATCTTGGGGACGATGATCGCATTCACATTATCGAACCGCTGGATGTTCTGGACTTCCACAACTTCCTGAGCCGCAGCTACCTGATTCTGACAGATTCTGGTGGAATTCAGGAGGAAGCTCCTTCTTTGGGTAAGCCTGTTCTGGTAATGCGTGATACCACGGAGCGTCCGGAAGGTATTGCAGCGGGTACGTTAAAACTGGTCGGCACGGAAGAAGAAACGATTTATAAAGAGTTCAGCCGTCTGCTGTCTGATAAGGATGAGTATGAGGCAATGAGCAAAGCAAGTAACCCGTATGGCGATGGACATGCCTGTGAGCGGATAGCAGATGTGCTTTGCAAAATGTAAAAGCCGGTAAAAGGGAGAATAATCATGCTTGCAAAACTTGGACTTTACGCCAATACAGTTAAATCAATGAAGCCGAGCCAGGTTTATTATCGCATCCGAAAAATGCTTCAACTGGATTGCAGCATTGGATGTAAGGTTACAAGTGATGTGAGCAAGGTTGTGCCGATTGCGACGGTTGAAGAGCTGGATTATGATCCTGCTTTTCTGAGACGTTTTCCTGCGGATGAACTTCTCGATGACACTGTAACATTTTTGCACTCGTCAAAGGAGTTTCATTGGAATGACAAATGGCATTTTGATGACAAGTCCGCTCTGTGGAACTTTAACCTTCATTACTTTGAGTTCCTTTTTTCGTTAGTTGATGCCTATAGAAAAACAGGTGATAAGAAGTATTTGGGAAAATCTATCGAAACTATTCGTGGGTGGATCAATCAAAACCCTAAAGCGAATGGCGGAGAAGGATGGTCTCCCTATACAATTGATCTTAGACTCACCAACTGGATGGGATACTATGCAGCGGTTCACACTGAATTAGATGACGATTTTCAGAGCCTGTTTATTAACTCTGTTCACGAGCAGTATGATTTTTTGAGCAGGCATCTGGAAAAGGATATCTTAGGTAACCACTATTTTGAGGACTTGAAAGCACTTGTTATTTGTGCGCTGTTTTTCAATGACGAGCCCGTTTTACATACCGTCCTTAAAGTTTTCAAGGCAGAATGTAAAGAGGAAATCCTTCCGGATGGAATGCACTTTGAACTTAGCCCGATGTATCACAAGTTGATTTTTGAAGGTGTTATCAGAGTTGCGGCTGCGCTGAAAGATAGAGGATTGGACGACCACGAAGTCGATGGGTATCTCCAGCCGATGCTGGATGCAGCATGGTCTTTGGAGGAAGGATTAGATCGGATCCCGCTTTTCAATGATGCCGGCAACAATGTGGCAAAAAGTTTGCAGGCACTGGTTTCTGCGTGCAAGAGATACTTTGACTTAACACCGGAATATAAATCTTGTTTTGCTGATAGCGGATTCTACATCTTTAAACAGAACGACTGGAAACTCATTGTTGACGCAGGGCGGCCTGGGCCTGCTTACATTCCCGGACACGCGCATTGCGATGCTATGAGCTTTGAACTGTTCAAGGCTGGAAAGCCAGTGATAGTGAACTGCGGTACATATGCTTATCAATGTAAAGAACGCAGTTTCTTTCGCAGTACGGCGGCGCACAATACAGTAATGGTTAACGATACGGAGCAGTCCCAGTGTTGGGGTGCGTTTCGTATGGCAAAACGTAGCAAAGTGAATGTTGTAAGTGTGTCAGAAAACTCAATTGTCATTGAGTTGATTGACCAGTGTGGACAGGCTGTAAAAAGAACTATTCAATTTGAAAAGACCATGAAAGTAACGGATGAGTCAAGCGGAAATAAACTGACCGCCTTTGTTCATCTAATTCGTGAGATTAACATGACCTTTGAAGGTGATGCCAAAACGACAGGTCAGCAATATGCGCCTGAATATGGTGAGCTAGTTTCGCTTGAAGCCGTTAAATATGAAGGCAATGGAAAAATTTCTGTAGAGATATGTATTTGATTTGGAGGACAATCAATGGCAGTACAACAATTAGCGGGATATAAGCCCCTCTGCTATATAAAAGAGACTCTCTATCTGTACAGAAAGGGATTTATCTATAGATTGGCGGAGAACCATCCGGAAAAAGTTATTCAAGTATATCCCAATACAGCAAAAGAGTCCCTGCGAGTGCTGGCGAGACTATTCCGAGCGGAGCCTAAATACGCAGTACCAATTAACGAAAGCCAAATGCTTCTGGTTGGTCATCGCACAATAAAGGTCGTGGATGTGGAAAAACATATCGTGAAGGATATTTCCTCGTCCAGAGAAGGCTTTTCCGATCCTCTAAATATATGTGTTGGGAGAGAAAAGTGGGTTGCGCTTTGGGGCGACTATGGTCCGAATGCGGAGCACGATATCGTTAATATATATGGTTTGACCAAAGATAGCAAGGTGGAAACCGTCTTCAGCTTTGAAAGTGGTCAGGTAAGGCACATCCACAGTATTATCCCGAAACTGTCTGGTGGATACTACGTTTTCACGGGAGATCAGGAAAAGCGTGCTGGAATCTACAAAACGAATGCAGCATTTGATCAAGTAGAGCCAGTGAAAATTGGACAGCAACAGTATAGAGCTGTTGTTGGGTTTGACACGCCAAAAGGGCTGCTGTATGCGACAGATGCTGTAAATGAGAAAAACTATGTCTATCTGCTTGATGGGAAAGGGGAGCCGCAAAAAATCTGCGCATTAAATGGCTCATGCATTTATGGTACAGAATTTAAGGGAAAATACTATTTTTCAACGACTGTAGAGCCAGATGAAAATAATCGTGGAGTGACCTCGTGGATATCATCTAAACGTGGTGAGGGAATTCTTTCGGATGAAGTTTATCTGATTGAAATCGATGATGAAATGAACTTCAAAAAAATAGAAAAATTTAAGAAAGACAGTTTGCCGATGAAGTTGATGCAGTATGGTGCTATTCATTTTCCAAGAGGAAAAATGGAGGAACTGTGGTGCTATCCTGTGGCTGTTAAGAAATATGACGGGAAAGCGTTACTGATACAAATGGATTAAAATATGAGAAAGGAATATTGCGATGCTTGCGGAAAAGGTAATCATTGTTTTTGGTATGGGGCCGGCTGGACTTTTTCTAGCACGGCAATTAAATAAGGAAAATAAAATCATATATGGGATTGGAAAGCCTGATGATATCGGTAGATACTCTAATGTATTAAAGGGGTATTACGCAACAGAAACAATAGGTGGCGTTGAAGAAGCTATCAACGAGATTTCTAGGCAAGAATCTGAGTATCGGAGGATATATCTGTAGCGACCAGTATCTCACAATGTTTTTGGAGGAAAATCCTAATCTCTTTAAATCTATAGATATGTCAGAGCCTGGAATAGAGGTATTTGAATTAATATTCGATAAGGAAAAACTCATAAATTATTGTGAGAAGATTGGTGTTCAGTTTCCAGCAATATACAGTGAAAGAGATATAGATTGTAATAATGTGGACTATCCCATCGCCGCAAAACCAAATATTAAGAGGGGACACTCTCCATTAAAGAAAATAACAGTAATCAACAACCAAAGAGAATTGACTTCTTTTTTGAATGAAGCTAAAAATGCGGGCTATAAGATAGACGAAATCCTATTCCAAAAGTATATAAATGGAGATAATCGTTGGGAATATGGATATGGTGGATATTTCAAGGAAGGAACACCAATTACTGAGGTCTTTTTTGTTCAAGCAAGACAATATCCTCAAGGTGTAAGTTGCTATACAATCGAAATTGTAGATGATGTGCTTCGCAATGAAATAAGGAATGCAACTGCCAGATTCTTGAATGAGATTAAATACACAGGTTTTTTGCAGTTTGACTTAAAGCAAGATGAGCTTACAAGGCAGATATATGTATTGGACATTAATCCAAGACCGTGGGGATCGATATCTATTTTAACCCCCAGATGCAGCAATTCAAGTGTGTTTAAAAAGAAGCCTGATAATCGGGAAGTGTGTTGTTGGCATTTCCCACTGAAGGAAGTTGTTTCATTTCGCAATAAAAATAATGTAGCATATAAAGAGTGTAAAAACATAGGACGTGGAATTAGAGTAATAGATCTATTTGATAAGAAAGATGTCAAACCCTTTCTTGCACAACCTGTGGTGGCGGTTAACAAGATTAGAATAAAACTATTTTCTCATAATTTTCGTTTGGAGAATTAATAATGGATTTAATGAGGATTTATGACAGATTGCCAGTCTGCTTACAAAACCTGGCTTGCACAATGGAAGGGATTCGAGTCAAAAGAAAAAAATATGGAGCGTTGACAAAGAAATACCTTCCTGATTTTATGGAGCGAGACAATTGGACCTATGCTCAGAAGTGCGAATATCGAGATAAGCAGATTCAGCACATGGTGGAGCACTGCTATTATCACGTTCCGTATTACCACAATTTGTTTGATAAACTTGGTATTGATTATAAGAATATCAAGACTTTGGATGATTTAAAGTTGCTCCCGATCCTAACAAAGGATATTGTTCGAAATCATGGAAAAGAACTTACAGCAGATAATGTCTCTGAACGTGATTGCTATCATATGCATACAAGCGGAACAACGGGTAGTAGTCTGAAATTTTTGTACAGCAAAGAAGCCTATGCAATGCAATGGGCAGAGGCTCAGCGGTATGAACGAGATCTTGGGCTTACGGGGAAAGAGTGGAATGCCTATTTTGGAGGACGGTCCATTGTTCCCAAAGATCGTAAAAAACCACCGTTTTATCGTGTTAACTATGCGATGAAAGAAGTTATGTTTAGCGCATGGCATCTGTGTGAGGCAAACTATCCGGATTACATTAAGGGCTTAGAAAAATACAAGCCAGAATTTTGGCATGGCTATCCTTCTTCTTTTTTGCCGTTGGCGCAGTATCTGATTGACAATAATATTAGATTATCTTTTTCGCCAAAGTATATCCAACTTTCCAGCGAAAATGTGACAGAAGCTCAGTTGGATAAAATGGGTCGTGCCTTTGGGACAAGACCGATTCAGGGTTACGCAATGACAGAACAAGTGGCGACATTCCGAGAGTACCCAGATGGACATATGTATGTAATCGAGGATTTATATGCTGTCGAGTTCCTCGAGACTGAAACTCCGGAAGTATATCGAGTTGTTGGAACAAATTTAACAAATTATGCGATGCCGCTCCTGCGATATGACACAAGGGATCTGGTACGATACCAGGAAACCGAAAAGGGTAGAGAAATTCTTCACATCGATGGAAGAGAAGAAGATAATATCAAACTTCGCAGTGGAGTGATTCGAAGACTAGACTTTGTGTTCAAGGATCAAGTTAATATTACGGAAGCTCAAATTGTTCAAAAGTCCCTAGATTTGGTGGAGTTCAAAATTGTGAAAGGCAAGAATTATACCCAAGCAGATGAACAGGTATTGACACGAGATATTAGCGAGTATCTTGCCGGTAGAATCGATTACAAAATAGCTTATGTTGAAGAAATTCCTAAAACAAAGAATGGGAAGATGAAATTTATTGTTTCAGAGGTGTGATATGAGTATTGTATACATGGGAGCATTTCCGCCTGGCTATGGTGGAGTGACAATAAAAAATCAAAACCTCTATACTGCGCTTGAGAAAGAAATCCCCATAAAGAAAGTAGATTTTAATAGAGTTAAGCGCAAAGATATTAAAGAAGCGGGGCGCCTAGTATTTCACCTTTTGAACCCGAGAAATCGGTTTGTAGTAGGTGTTTCTGGGAAAATAACAAGAAAGCGTTTTACACAAGTGCTGTACTATCTCAACCGTAAGGCGATGAGAAAATCGATTATTATGATAATGGGAGGAACAGCTTCGCATGATATGTCGGTTGATCCAGAGTACAGAAAATGTGCAATGGGATACAAGAAAATCTATGTCGAGACCCAAAGTATGAAGACTGAAATGGATGCTGCTGGTTTTGAAAATGTAGATATTTATCCAAATGGAAGATTTAGACCACAGAAAGCTGTAGAATTAAAAACAGCAGATAAGAAACTGCGTTGTGTATTCTTTTCACAGGTTCAGCCAGAAAAGGGAGCTGACCTTGTATTAGAAGCAGCAAGAATGCTCCCGCATGTAGAATTTTCCTTCTATGGTGATATTGTTGACGATTATAAAGATATATTCATGAGCAGAGTGAATGCTCAACAGAATGTTTCGTACTATGGTGTCTTTAAGGGATCTATTGATGCCGTATATGGGGAACTTTCAAAATATGATGTTCTTCTTTTCCCGACAAAATGGGATATTGAGGGTGTACCAGGAATTCTGGTTGAAGGAAAAATAGCTGGTTTGGCAGAAATAGTAAGTAATAAGAGCTATAATGCGGAGTTGGTTCAGGATGGAGTGGAAGGTGTAGTAATTGCTGAAAATACAGGAAATTGTCTTGCAGCAGCAATTCAGCAATTAGCAGAGGATAGAGATTTCCTGAATTCTATGAAAAAAGGGAGCAGAGAATCGTCGGAGCGTTATTATATCGAGAACTATATAGAAAGTATAGCGGATAATTTAAGAACATAATTTGGTAAGACGGGTTTTTGCCCAAGACTAAACCAATAGATAAAGATTAGCGGGGGTAAGACTTATGAAAACAAAAGTTGCAATAGTATTACCGTATTTTGGCTCTGGTGGGGCAGAAAATATGGTTTCAAGACTTGCATCAAACTTGAACTTGAATGAAGTTGATGCTGAAGTGATTGCTGTTTATGGAAATCCACAGAATAACCGTTTAGAAAGGGAAGTCATAGAGCATGGTGTTCCTATTCGATATATGCACAAAGGTTTAGGTTTTTCCTTTAAGGCGATGCTGAATGTGTACAAAGAGCTGAATCGTTTTTCACCCGATGTGGTTCATACACATTTGTCTGGGTGCATTTATTCGTCTCTTTGGATTTTAACTCACACGAAAAAGATGCTTCATACGATTCATAATATGCCTTTGCATGAATTTGGAAAGGCAAAAAGAACGGTGATGTCTATATTATATGTCACAGGAAAAGCGATTCCTGTTGCGATTTCGGATGAAATACTTCATCTGATTGGAAATACATATAAGACAAAATATGATGCTGAGTTAATTTATAACCCTGTTGATATTAAGCGGTTTTCGCAAGTGAAAAAAGTACCTCATGAAGAATTTGTAATAGTGAATGTGGGGCGGCTTGAACCTCAGAAAAATCATAAGATGCTAGTTGATGCGTTTGAATGTGCTCATAGAAGGATCCCTAACATGAGGCTTAAAATTCTAGGAGATGGTCCGTTAAGAAGTGATTTGCAGAATTATATCAATCTAAAGGAATTAAATCAATGGATTACACTTGAGGGAAGAGTTGAAAATGTCGAAGACTATCTTGCTGGGGCTGATTTATTTGCACTAAGTTCTGATTATGAGGGATTACCCCTTTCTATTTTGGAAGCAATGGCTGCAGGCTTGCCAATTGTTACTACCAATGTTGGTGGCGTAAGTGACATTGTAACAGATAATGGAAAGTTAGTTGAAAAAGGAAATGTAGATGCTTTTGCAGCTGCAATACAGCAGCTTGTAGTAAATAGAGAATTAAGAGATATATATGCGGAGAATTCAGCTAAAAATGTTTTAAAATATGATTCGACGATAATTGCCTCAGAGTACATGGAACTATATAAAAAGTACGGAAGGAACTAAATAAATGGCAGAATTAGGCGATAATGAAAATAAAAAGATAGGAATTGCAACGTTTTGTCTTGGTATATACTTTCTTGCAATGCCGTTTGATTCATTTTCTGCTTTTGGGATAGGATCTTTGACAAAAATATTCATTCTACTTCCGATTACAGCTATTATTCTGGAGAGGAATACAAGGCTATACTGGGGAGGATTGTCGAAAATTCTTTTCATTTATTTGTCTTATTTCACTTTGTCAATATACTATGGAGTATCATTTGAGCTTGTATCAACAAAAGTAACAACATTATTGCTTAATGTCTCGGCTGTACTATGTGTGGGAGCATTGCGAAACGGCTACAATGAGAAAGAAATTGTATTTCTAAAGAAAGCATTAATAGGAGGGGGAATTGCAACGATTATTCTTACGCTGCTTTTTTCTGATATTAGTGCTAGCGGACGACTAACAATGGGAATAAATGGAGATACGCAGGATCAAAACTACATTAATGGATATCTGATGTTTGCGTTTGTGGCACTTGTGACTGAAATTATAAAGGAAAAAAGGATTTTATGTGCAGTTCCGGCAACAGGAATTATCGTTTTCATATTGTTTACAGGGTCACGAGGCTCCTTACTAGCATTCTTTGGAGCAGCAATAGTTGTTTTGTTGTATATTATGTATTCACAGGGAAAGTCGTTCCGGGCACTATTTCTTATTGTAGCATTGTCAGCAGTAGTGTTTTTTTCAATGGATTATGTTATTGCTTTTTTACCACAGGGTGTTGCATTGAGGTTTTCTCGTGAGTATTTGCAGACACATGCAACGACTGGCAGAACTGACATTTGGAAATATTTGCTTCAAGTTTTTGCGGAATCGTCTATTCCAAGGCAATTGTTTGGGTATGGATTCGGGGCGACAAGTGCTGTAAACCACATGGGAGGGACTTTTGCAGGATTACCTGCGCATAACCTATGGATAGATCACCTGATTATGGGCGGTATTGTTGGCGAGATTATTTTTGTTATAATGATTTATCTCTATGTACGTGCAGCATTAAAATCGAAGGACGCCTTTTTGATTGGGAGCTATACTGGATTTTTGATTATGATGATGTCATTATCGCTAATATCATACAAGCCGATATGGAACTGCATGATGATGATAATGATTGTAACACGAAATAATGAAATGACTGGAATGGGTAATATGGACTTAGAATTATTCAATTCAAGAAGGATATAAAAATGAGTAAGAACCGGATTTTGGGGGATTCAATAGCTTTAGCTGCCGTGAAGATATTTACGATGGCAACAAGTATTATTTCGACGATGATATTGTCAAGGTCGCTCCCATTAACGGAATACGGAACGTATTCAACAGGAAATCTAATATATAATACGGCAACCCTCCTATCGGCATTTGGACTAATTGATGCGGTTAATTATTACTATAATGGGAAAAAAACCGAAGAAAGAAGTCAGTATATAAATACTGTTTTTTTCCTTTTTTTAGTTTGTGGAAGTGCTGCTGGAATCGTAATCTTATGCTGCAAAAATCTCATAACAGAGTATTTTCACAACCCAGCGTTAGGGGCAATTTATGCATATATTGCATTTCGTCCTTTAACTTCAAATATTGGGCAGGGTCTTCAGAATCTTCAAGTCTCCATCGGAAAAGCAAGATTGTGTGCTTTGAGAAATGCTGCATTTTCAAGTGTTAAAGTCATAGCAATAATTATCACTGCTTGCACCACGAAAGATATTAGAATCATTTTTTTTAGTTTACTTGTTGTAGAGGCGATTTCGGATGTTTTCTTTTATAAAGTTCTAAGAGAAAATGGGGTATCAATAAGACCATTCCATGCTGACTTTTCAAAGTTGAAGGAAATTCTCGTGTTTTGCATACCTATGGGAATTTATATTCAAACGAATTCTTTATCGAGAGACCTTGATAAATATGTTATCGGTTTTTTTGAAAGCACTGATAAACTTGCAATTTACACAAACTGCTCAACTAAACTTCCGTTTGATTTGGTATCGGGACCGCTTTTGACGTTATTGATTCCTCTGCTGACAACTTGCATAAAGAATGATGACTACAAAAATGGGGCGCAATTATTCAAGTGCTACATAAAGATTGGATATATTTTTACATTTGCGTTTGGAATAGGATGTATTTCAGTTGCTTCTCAAGCAGTAGAATTTTTGTATGGATCACAGTACGCTGATGGTGTGCAGTTATTTATTATTTACGTTATTGTTGATATGATTAACTTTATTAGCTATTCTTTGGCACTTGCGGCAAAAGGAAAGACTAAACAGTTAATGAAAGTGTCGTGTCTGGCTCTTGTGGCAAATGCAATAATTAATTTGCTAATGTATAAAATGGTGGGATTCATGGGTCCGGCTTTTGCAACAGTGATAGTAACATTGGGGGTTAGTTCTTGCCTATTATCCAAAAGTGCAAGGATTCTTCATGAAACAGTTTTGTCTTTAATCGATTGGAAACATGTGGGATTATATGCTATTGAATCATGTTTTTTGTGTGGATTGTCTATAATAATTAGAAGTGTTATGGAACAGGCTAATATACATTATCTTTTGATTCTAGTAGTGTCAGGCGGTTTTTTCATAGGGTCGATTTTAGTGTTAAACCTCAAAGAAATAAAAAAGTGCTTTATGACTTTGAACGAAATAAATAAAAGTGCATGATACTGTATTGTGCCAGGTTATTATATTTTGTTTGATATCTTGAATTATGGAGAACAAAGCAATGAACACAATGTTTAAAAAAGATTACTATCGGATGACAGGAAAGAAATGGGGTATTTCTTCATATTTAGAGTTGTTGATGCATTATGATTTAAGATATTTATATTATATCAGATGTAAACGGGGGGGGGTACGCACATTGATTTCCTTAAGATATGGTAGAAAATATGGCCTCGAAATATTAACAAATAACATTGGGGCAGGCCTTTATTTAGGACATGCGCATAATATAAATGTTCATCCTGACGCTGTGATAGGAAAAAACTGCAATTTAAATAAAGGTTGCACTATCGGAAGAGAAAATCGCGGTAAGAGAAATGGAGCACCAATACTTAGAGATAATGTATGGATTGGCTCAAATGCAGTAGTATGTGGCAAAATTATGATTGGTAATGATGTCTTGGTTGCTCCTAATGCATATGTTAATTTTGATGTACCAGATCATTCTGTAGTTATTGGCAATCCTGGAAAGATTTATAAAAAAGAAAATGCTACGGATACATACATTACATATTGCGTTTAATAATGTTATAAGATCGAAAGTCTAGCCGATTTTGAAGAACACGCATTTTAGTTGAAAAAAACTAGCCATGCTCAAAGTATGGCTATGCTATCCGGATATGCTACCTCTCCGTGGTGAGCAGCAGGCAACGAGAACCTCTCTCGGCTAAAGCATATGATCGTCAAATCACTCTTTGGATGAGGAAAAACTATAATGGGAAAGTATTTTGGAACCGATGGCTTCCGTGGCGAAGCCGGGATCACGCTGACCGCTGACAACGCCTACAAGGTTGGTCGTTTTCTGGGCTGGTACTATAACGCTTTGCGTGAGCGCAACGGCAACAACGAGTCC
>ERZ857521.2967-NODE-2967-length-14913-cov-3.795800_pt1 | contig 14913 bp, 12 predicted proteins | sample MGYA00519701_ERZ857521 | MGnify/ENA primary metagenome ERZ857521 (study PRJEB31778, sample SAMEA3449346) | human gut metagenome | biome: human gut; feature: human-associated habitat; material: faeces | place: United Kingdom | collected 2010/2012 ...
TACTTCTGCCGAATGGAGCGGATCGCGTCCAGATGGAACCGGGAGATCACGCCGCAGCCCGCCACGGCAAAATGCACTTTCAAATCCAAAGGTTCAACATTCCTTTCCGGGCACGGCCCTCCTGTTCAAACCGGGCGCAGCGTGTCCGCATAAGCGGGCAGCGGCGCAAAAATGCCGCTTTCCCCATAAAAACCTCCGTCAAGCCGGTACACGCCGTTCTGCGGTGTGCGCCAGGCGGCTCCGGGCGCGGCGCACATAGCGTCCAGACGGCGCCAATCGGTATAATTCTGCGGGCCGTTGCTCTCCACAACACCCACGCGCAGGCCCGGTACACGCGGCAGCCGCGCCGCCAGAGACATATTCCAGTCCAAAAGCGCAGGCGGCACCGTCAGGTCCGCGCAGAAGCACGCCGCGCCGCTTTTCTGCGCCGCGCGCACCATCTCCAGCGTGACGGACAGCGTTTTTGCAATGGGTTTGCAGGCGATGGCCGAATAGCCGTATTCCCAGGTCAGGCGGGCAACGTCCTGTGCGCTGTGGGCACTTTCGTCGCCCGCTACGCGCACCGGCAGGCCATGCACGGGTTCCGGCCGGTCCCCCGCAAACGGCTCCTCCAGCAGCACGATGCGCTCCAGCGCGTCCATCTTGTCCGCAGCATCCAGAAAGCGCAGCAGAAATTCCCTGTCCGGATAACGGCCGTTGGCGTCCAGATAATAGACGGGGCGGCCACACTCCGTATACGGCGTGGTAAAGCCGGCGGCTGCCGTGTGGACGGTGCGCAGGCGCCCGATGTCCCACGCAAGCATGGCCTCCGGGTCTCCGTTCTTCTCCGGGTCGGAACCGATCTTTACCTTTAATAAAAAGGCGCCGTCCTCCAGCAGGGCGTGCAGCTCGTCCTCCGGCGTATGGTAAGTGATGAGCGGGATGCTCCCCAACTCTTTTTCCCGGTTCGTCAGCTCCGGGCAGAAGGACGCGCACAGCGCGTCGAAGGTGCCGTTCCCCCGTTTTGCGTTCCAAAGCTGCCACAGCGCAAAATCCACGGGTACCAGCGCGTTGAGTACAAAGGTTTGCGGCACGTCTGCCCGTCCCAGAAGTCTGCGGGCGAACGCCAGAAGCTCCGGCATCAGGCCCGCAGTCATACCGGGCGGGTCTGTGAAAGCCTGTCCCTGCAAAAGCTCCAGCGCGCGGCGCGTGACCGCCAGCATTCTTTCGTTGCCGCCCGCTTCGTCACAGGCGCAGAAGGTGACGGGGTCGGACCAGAGCACGCTCTGTACGCCCACACCCATGCCGCTCGCTCCGCTGTCCAGCGTCAGGCGCACGGCCGTCTGCCACAGCTCGCTCAGCGTGCCTCCCTTGAAGCCGAAAGGTGCGCGCAGCGGTTCCCGTATGACGCCGAGCTCTGTGTTAACGATACGTTCCATGGCGCTTACGCGATGGTGGCCAGCATGGCCTGCGTGATCTCAGACACCAGCGCCCCACCTGTAAGGAACCGTCCGATCTCGTCGGCCACGTGCGCGCCGATTTTCAGCTTGCCGTTGTTGGCAAGGCCCGCCAGATGCGGCGTCATGATGCAGTTGGGGATGCCGCGCAGAGAGCTGTCCGCGGCAGGCGGCTCGGGGTCCGTCACATCCAGGCAGGCATATTTCAGCTTGCCGCCGCGCAGCGCTTGCGCAAGCGCTTCCTCGTCTACCAGGGCGCCCCGGGCGGTGTTGATGAGGATGGCTCGGTCCTTCATCAAAGAAAGCGCGCGGCCGTTGATCATATGGCGGGTGGAATCCAGCGCGGGCGCGTGCAGCGAAACCACATCGCTTTCGGCCAGCAGCGTATCCAAATCTGCCTTTTTCGCGCCCATGGCGGCGATGGCGGCTTCGTCCAGCAGCGGGTCATAGGCCAGCACATTTACGCCGAACGCCTGCAGCAGCTCGATGTAGTGGGAGCCTGCAAAGCCACAGCCTACCACGCCCACGGTGATGTCGAACAGCTCGGTGATGACGCTGTAATCCTCCACCCAGCCGCCGTTGCGGATCTCCTCGTTGAAAGCAAACACGTTTTTGCAGGCGCAGATGGTAAGGCCCAGCGCCGTTTCCGACACACCGTAGCTGAGGATGCGCGCGCTGCTGACAACGCGGATGCCGCGGGCATACAGCTCGTCGCTGACGATGCCCTTCACGCTGCCCGCGGCGTGGGCCACAAAGCGCAGGTTGGGTGCGCAGTCCAAAATTTCCTTATCCAGCTGCGGCACGCCCCAGGATGTAATGGCGATATCCGCCCCGGCAATGATCTGCTTGACGGTCTCTTTTTCGGCCTTGTCCGTTTCGTTCACGGCCACCTCGCCCCATTCGGCCAGGCGGGCCATTGTTTTTTCGGAAAGCAGCGTCGCGCGGAGCGGCGCGTCCATCAGCACGGCAATTTTCATCGTTCGGTAAGCTCCTTTTCCGCCGCCCGTTGTCCGGCCGGCCCTCTTGCCCACATTATACCGTCGCCTCCCGCCGGTGTCTTTACACTTTTTTTAGGAATATTGTACTATTTTTTCGCAGGTGTTCCCTTTGCGCATGGCGTTGCTGTATACTGATATTGTAGAAAAGCAGTGAAAGGAAGGGGAACACGGATGAACGAATGCAGCATCCTCTGGTGCGGCAAGTACCACCAAAACTGGGAAAACGAGCTGCACTGCCACAACTATTTCCAAATGGTAGGCATTCTGAGCGGCAGCGGCACCGTGTATGTGGACGACCAGCCTTATGAGATTGAAAAGGAGCAGGTGTTTCTGCTGTGCCCCCAGCAGCTGCACGCCATCCACTGCGGTGAAAAAAACGCTGCGCCGCTGAAAATGCTGGATGTAAAATTCACCGTGGCGGATCCCGCGCTGTTCGAGGATCTGGTGCGCGTGGGCGATATGTTCCATTTGCAGGATTTCGGATGGTTCGTGCGCTTTTTTGACAAGATCATCGCAGAGAGCGCCCAGCAGCGCCCCTATTATTACTCCATCATCAGCGGCTATTTGCTGGAAATGCTGGTACGTATCGTGCGGGAACGGCTGGGCCAGCCCGCCGCAGCGCCCGAGGAGGAGGCGCCCCGCGTCGCCACGTTCAAGGGTGTGGACGTTGCCGCACTGATGCAGTATATCGATTTCAACTATTCCCGCATCATCAGCCTGGAGGATCTTTCCACCCTGGCGGGCGTCAACAAAACAACGCTCATCAGCATCTTCAAGGAGGTGTACGGCACCACGCCCATCCGCTACATCAACCGTATCCGCCTGCGCAAGGCCAAGGAGCTTCTGGTGAACACCGACACCAGCGTCAGCGAGATCGCAGACCTTGTGGGCTTCCAGAGCATCCACTATTTCAGCCGCTTTTTCAAAGCGAAGGAAAACTGCACGCCCATGGAATACCGCATGCGCAACGGGCAGAGCCGTTATTTCAGCTTTCAGCGGCAGGGCGGCAGCAGCCTGTGGTAAGGCTGCTGCCGCCGGCGAAAAAAAAGCAAAAAATTCTGGATAATATGCAAAGCAATCCCGGCGGTTTCGTTTTATAATGAGGCCGTTGACAAACAAAACGGCCCGGAAAGACGCGGGCCTGTCAACAGCCCTATAATGCAAACAAAACAACAGCCGCCTGTGCGGCGGCCCGTAAAAGGAAGTGCTGAATTTATGATACGCATCGGCGCCGTCAACATCGACACCTCCCACCCTCTGGGATTCGGCGAGGTCATGGAAAAGGACGACCGCGCACGCTATGTGGGCGTGTACAACGACTCTTTCCGTCCGGACAGCGAGGTGGAGGGCTTCATCCGCCGCTTCGGCTTGGAAAAGCGCTGCAATACGCTGGAGGAGCTTGCCGCGATGTGCGACATCGGCTTCATCCACGGCTGCGACTGGGACGACCATCTGCGCTGCGCAATGCCTTTCATCGAGCAGGGCAAGCCTGTGTTCATCGACAAGCCTCTGGTGGGGAATCTGGCCGACTGCCGCCGCGTGGAACAGCTTGTAAAAGACGGCGCGGTGATCCTCGGCGCGTCCAGCGCGCGCTACGCTTACGAAGTGCAGCAGTTCCTGGCGCTGCCTGAAGAGGAGCGCGGCGAGGTGGTGAACGTGTTCGGCACTGCCGGCGTGGACGAATTCAACTACGGCGTACACATTGCCGAGACCATCGGCGGCATTTTGGGACAGGGCGCACAGAGCGTGCGCTACATGGGCCGCGGCGAAGCCGGCGGCAAGTACTCCGAGAGCTATTTCGTACAGTACGAAAACGGAAAAAGCGCTGTTTTCAACACCTTCACAGGCACCTGGCAGCCCTTTGTTCTCACCATTATGACGACCAAAACCACCCACCATTTCCGCATGGACTCCAACCGCCTGTACGAGGCGCTGATGTGCGAGATCTGCAATTATATGGAGGGCAAGCCCAATCTTCTGGCGGGGCCGGACGCACTGCTGGAATCCGTCAAAGTAATGCTGGCGGCCACGGCCTCCCGCGCGCAGGGAGGCGCGCCCGTTGCGCTGGATGCCCTGACGGACGCAATGCCCGCTTACGACGGCCGTGCCTTCTGCAGGAGCTACGGCGCGGCGGCAGGCAGACTGTACTGATATTCTCCGAAAGCAGCGCCCTGCCCCGGCACGGACGCTGCTTTTTTGTACACAGCGCCTATGTTTTGACGATTTGCCAACTTTATGGGATGATATGCAAATCTCTTTTGAGCAAAAGGGAGTACCATCAAATCAGAACTCCGTGTGACCTGCACGGCGAAAAGGAGAGATTTGAGAGTATGAATTTTGCCATCATCGGCTGCGGCGTGATCGCTTTCACCCATGCCAAAGCGCTGGAGGCCCTGCGCGGCGAGGGCTGCGTGCTGTACGGCGCGTGCGATATCATCCCGGAAAAGGCCGACGCTTATGCCGCCGAACACGGCGTGCCCCACGTCTACTATGATTATCACGACGTTCTGGCGGACCCTGCCGTGGACATCGTATGCGTCTGCGTACCCAGCGGCACCCACGGCGAGGTGTGCAAAGCCGCCGCCGAAGCCGGTAAGGCCATTGTGTGCGAAAAGCCCATGGAGATCACGCCGGAGAAGATCGCGGATGTGATCGGCGTGGTGGAGCGCACCCACGCGAAGATGCAGTGCATCTTCCAGCGGCGCATGATGCCTGTGGCCATCGCTGTGAAGCAGGCCGTGGCCGAGGGCAGGTTCGGCAGGATCTGCCTGGCCGGAGCGGACCTGAAATATTATCGTGACCAGGCCTATTACAACAGCGCGGGCTGGCGCGGCACCTGGGAGCAGGACGGCGGCGGCGCGCTGATGAACCAGGGCGTGCATGGCATCGACCTTATTTTGTGGATGCTGGGCGACGAGGTCTCCACGCTGTACGGCCGCGCCGAGACGCTGGCCCGCGACATCCCTGTGGAGGATACCGCCGCGGCCGTGCTGAATATGAAGCACGGCGGTATCTGCGTCATCCAGGGCTGCACCACGGCATATCCGGGCTTTTCGTCCACCTTCTATATTCACGGCGAAAAGGGCACCGTCGTATTCAACGACGAGGGCATACTGGAGTGGAAGTTCCTCGACGAGGCCGACGCGCCTCAGCGCCCCGATATGGGCGAACGCGTGGGCGGTGCGGGCGACCCGACGAAAATCGGCAATTACGGCCACATCTGCCTGCTGCGCGATATCGCACAGGCCGTACGCGACGGCCGTTCTCCTGCCATTCCCCCGCAGGAGGCCGCGCTGGCCGTGCGCGTCATCTGTTCTATTTACGAATCCACCCGCACGGGCAGGCCCATCGTTTTCTAAGCCCGCGCGTTTTCCCCTCATCCCTGTAAAAACGACGTGCCGCGTTCCTTTTCAAGCTATGGGACGCGGCACATGGAGGTTCTTATGAAAATCTCATTCATCACCGACGAGGTGACGCAGAGCTTTGACGAGGCCGTACGGTTCGCAAGGCAGAACGGCCTGGCAGGGCTGGAGCTACGCAGCGTGGAGGACACTGCCATCGACATGCTTCCGGCTGAAACGCTGCGCACATGGCGCCGCAGGCTGGACGCCGAGGGTTTGACCGTTTGCGGCCTGGCCGGTTCGTTTTACAAATGCGCGCCGGAACCGGACGCTGTGGAAGCCGAGCTGGCCAAGCTGGAACGCCTGTGCGCCGCGGCGGACATTTTGGGCTGCGCGTTCATCCGCGGCTTTGCATTCTTCGCACCGGAGGAAGGGCCCCTGCCCGCCGAAACGCTGGCGCCTTATTTTGAGCGGCCCGTACGCCTGCTGGAGCAGCGCGGCAAAACGCTGCTGCTGGAGGCGGACCCCAGCGTCAACACCTCGAACCATGCGGCGCTGGCCCGGCTTGTCGAAGCCATCGGCTCGCCCCGTGTGCGCGCAATCTTCGACCCGGGCAATTGCCTGTACGACCCCTTGGGCGAAACGCCCTATCCGGACGGCTACGAGGCCATCCGTCCCTTCTTTGCCCATGTGCACATCAAGGACGCGGTGCGCGCTGTGCCGGAAAGCTACTGCGTAAAGGTGGGCACGGGGCAGGTGGGCTATCCCGCTCTGCTGCGCCGCCTTGCGGCGGACGGCTATGCGGGCTGGCTGTCCATGGAGACCCATTACCGTCTGGATTCCCACCTGACGGAGGAACAAATGCGCCTGCCCGGCGGCGCGGGCTTTTCAGCGGGCGGTGCGGCGGCCACGGCCGAGAGCGTCGCGGCGCTGAAGGACATTCTGCAAAAGGAGGGGCTGCTGTGAGCACACCACTTTTGCGCGGCGGGCGCCTGGTGCAGGATGGCTGCATCACCCGCTGCGATATTCTGCTGCGCGGCAAGGCTGTGGATGCCGTCCTGCCGCCGGACAGCGGCGCGGCGGCGGACTTCGTATATGACCTGGCCGGCCTGTACGTCAGCGCGGGCTTTATCGACATCCACGTCCACGGAGGCGGCGGACACGATTTTATGGACGGCACGCCGGAGGCATATCACGGCGCGAGCGCGCTGCACCTCCGCCACGGCACCACGGCCATGGTGCCCACTACGCTGGCCGCCTCAAAGGAAGAGCTGCTGCGCTCCTTTTCTGTATTTGAACGCTGCCGGGACGGCTTTGCGGACGGCGCGAAGCTTCTGGGCCTGCACATCGAGGGGCCTTACATCGCCAAAAGCCAGTGCGGCGCACAGGACCCGCGCTTCATCCGCGAGCCGGACCCCGCCGAATACAACGAGCTGCTTGACGCCTGCCCGCACATCCTTCGCTGGACCATCGCGCCCGAGCTGCCCGGCGCACGGGAGATGGGGCTTGCGCTGCTGGCGCGCGGCGTACTGCCCAGCATCGGCCACAGTGAGGCCGACAGCGAAGCGGTGCGTGCCGCCATTCCCTGCGGCTACCGCCATGTGACGCACCTGTATTCGGCCATGTCCACCATCGTGCGCAAGGCCGGCTTCCGCCACGCAGGCATCGTGGAAAGTGCGTATCTGTACGATGAGCTGTCCAGCGAGATCATCGCCGACGGCTGCCACCTGCCCGCTCCATTGCTGCAGCTGGCTTACAGACACATCGGCCCGCAGCGGCTGGTGCTGGTCACGGACGCCATGCGCGGCGCCGGACAGACACAGGGCGAGAGCATCCTGGGCAGCCTGGAAAACGGCCAGCGCGTCATCCTGGAGGACGGCGTCGCCAAAATGCCGGACCGCACGGCCTTCGCGGGCAGCATCTGCACAGCCGACAGGCTGGTCCGCACAATGGTGACGCTGGCCGGCGCCAGCCTGCCCGATGCAGTGCGTATGATCACCGAAACCCCCGCCCGCGTACTGGGCCTTTCCGATTTTTACGGCCGCGTGGAGGCGGGCCGCGCGGCAGACCTTGCCGTGTTCGACCATACCGTCCGCATCGCCATGGTGTTCAAGGACGGCGCCGTGTGTTTTGAAAACCGAGAGGAGGCATTCCAATGACAAAAACCATTTCCATCAACCAGTTCCGCGTAAAGATCTACGATACCCGCGCGGAAATGGGCTTCTGCGCCGCGGACGAAGCTGCCGCCGCCATCCGCGGCGTATTGGCGCAGAAGGAAGAGTGTAATATGATCTTCGCCGCCGCACCCTCGCAGAACGAGATGCTGGCCGCGCTCGCGGCGCAGCCGGGCATTGAATGGAACCGTGTGAACGCCTTTCATATGGACGAGTACATCGGCCTTGCACCGGACGCGCCCCAGGGCTTTGCCAATTTTCTGCGGGCGGCCATCTTCACCAAGGTGCCCTTTCGATCCGTTAACTGCCTGGATGGGACCGCGGCGTCCCGGGATCCGGCAGCCGAGTGTGCCCGCTATTCCCAACTGCTGCGCCGTTTCCCCGTGGACATCACCTGCATGGGCATCGGGGAAAACGGGCACATCGCCTTCAACGAACCCTTCTCGTCGCTCAACTCGCGCACGCGCGTCAAGACCCTGACGCAGGACACGATCCAGGTGAACTCGCGCTTCTTCGGCGGCGACGTGAACCTCGTGCCCAAGACGGCGCTGACGGTCGGCGTGGGCACGGTGCTCGCGGCCAAGAAGGTGCTCATCCTCGCCACGGGGCCCAAGAAGGCCCGCGCAGTGCGTCACGGCGTGGAGGGATCGTACAACCACCAATGGACCATCTCGGCCCTGCAAGTACATCCCAACGGCATCCTGATCTGCGACGAACCGGCCGCCGGGGAGCTGCGCGTGGCGACTTACCGCTACTTCAAGGACATCGAGAAGGAGAACCTGATCTGACGGGGCGCCGCCGCTCCCAGCGAAGAAGAGCGCCCCGGTCCCGGAGACGGTCGCCGGCCTACGGAAATGCAGAACGCCCCTGCCGCGAAGGTGAAGGGCCGTCCGCTCAGGCCGGCCGCCGCGGCCGCGGCCAGCGTATTGACCACCGCCACCAGCTGATAGGCCGGGATCAGCATCGTCATGCCTATGTCCAGAAGCGCTCCCCGGGGGGCCGCTGTCATCTGGCGTCCGGTCCGTGGCAGGTACTGCCGCGCCACCTGGATGGTGCCACTGCTCCACCTCCTGCGCTGCTTTACCGACTCCCGGTAAGTCAGGGGCTGCTCGTCATAGGTGACGGCCAGCGGCACCCAAGCCACCTGCACGTCCGCCAGCACGCACTGGGCGGTCATCTCCAGGTCCTCGCTGATGGTCTCCGTCCGCCAGCCCCCCAGCTTCTTCAGAGTAGAGGCGGCCACCATGAAGCCTGTGCCGTTGATCATGGCGGACAGCCCCAGTCCGGCTTTCCCCTGGTTGTGAAAGCGGTCCATCATCCAGTAGTAGATGGAGTAGCATCCCGAGATGGCGCTGTCATAGGGATTTTTGCTGTCCCGATAGCCCTGGGCCGCCCGGGCCCCGGCCCGATATGCATTGTTCATCTCCTTCAGGAAGCACCGGTCCACCACATTGTCCGCGTCAAAGACGCAGAAGGCGTCATAGTGCCGCCCGGAGAGCTGCTCCTCCGCAAAGCGGAGCACCTCCCCCTTTGACCGGACCGGCACGGTGCACTCCAGCACCTCCGCCCCGAACTGTCGGGCGGCCAGCGCTGTGTTATCCGTACAGTTGTTGGGGATCACATAGATGTCATACAGCTCCGCCGGATACTCCTGCTCCAGCAGGCTGTTGATCAGCGGACCAATGACCAGTTCCTCGTTTCTGGCCGCGATCAGCACCGCGAACCGGGTGCCGGCGGGGTGCCGGCCGTAGTCCATGGGCCTGCGCCAAGACATCAGGCCCGTCAGCAGATAGTATCCGCCCCACAGAGAGATCCCCACCGACAGCGCGGCGGTCAGCACCAGGACCGTCCTGACCAGGATGATTTCCAGATTCATGCGCTCGCCTCCTTTGCTGGTTCGAGTGTACCAGACGTTTTTTAAGGACAGGCCCGGGATATGGTTAAGATTTTATAAAAAGTTTCTTAATTTCCCAGTTTAATTCCATATTTATGTCATCCGACCCATATTTACATTTTGTTTATTTGACAGTTTTTTCTGGTACTGCTATAATAAAGTTGTAATGTTACCCAATTTTCTACCTGGAGCAGAGGGCTCTCCCCCTCCATCCCGCACCTGATACCTGAAGGGCGCCCCTCCGGTGCCGTTCTCGTTGGCCCGCTGGCCGGTCTCCGGCCACACCGGAAAAGGAGGTCTCATTTGTTAAGATTCGACCATGTATCCCTGTCCTACGGCAGCCAAAAGATCCTAAACGATCTGTGTTTTGAAATTGAGGAGGGGCAGTTCGCCGTGCTCATCGGCCCCTCCGGCTGCGGTAAGACCACCACACTGAAGATGATAAACCGTCTGATCCAGCCCGACACGGGAAAGATCTATCTGAACGAGGAGGACATCACCTCCAAGGACAAGGTGGAGCTGCGCCGCCACATCGGCTATGTGATCCAGCAGATCGGCCTGTTCCCCAACATGACGGTGGCCCAAAACATCTGCGTGGTGCCCAAGCTGCTGAAGTACTCCAAGGAGCAGTGCGACCAGATCGTCCGCGACATGCTCGCCATGGTGGAGATGCCCTATGAGCAGTACGCCAACAAGTACCCCTCGGAGATGTCCGGCGGACAACAGCAGCGCATCGGCATCCTCCGGGCACTGGCCGCCTCCCCTCCTATCGTCCTGATGGATGAGCCCTTCAGCGCCCTGGACCCCATGACCCGCCGCTCCCTGCAGCAGGAGGTGAAGGGCCTCCAGCAGAAGCTGCACAAGACCTTCATCTTCGTCACCCACGACATGGCGGAGGCTCTGGATCTGGCCGACGTCATTATCTTCATGGACCACGGCAACATCGTCCAGATGGCGCCTCCGGAAGAGATGCTGGCCCACCCCGCCAGCGGACAGATCCAGGACTTTTTGGGCAATTTCATCGACACCCACGCTCAGAAGGAGCTCACCGCCGCCGACTTCATGCGCTCCGGCGTGTCCACCGTTTCCGCCCGCCGGGGCGTCAACGAGTGCGTCAGCAAGATGCAACGGCGCAACGTGGACACCCTGATCGTGGTGGACGACCAGGACCGCTATCAGGGCACCGTGTCCATTGCGGACATCCGCCTCACCGGCCATGTGGTCAAGACCATCGAGCCCCTGATCCGCTGCAACACCCCCACCGTCCACACAGGGGACAGCGCCAAGGACTGCTTCGACCTGCTGATCTCCAGCGGCGCCCCCTACCTCATTGTCCTGAACGAGGAGGAAAAGGTGGACGGCATCATCACCAAGACCAGCATGACCTCCGCTATGGCGGAACAGCTTTGGGGGTGAGACACATTGGGATGGGATAAACTTCCTGTGGCCATCGGCCAACATCTTCTGTTCACCCTGGTGTCCGTCGCCATCGGCTTTGCCCTGGGCCTTGTGCTGGGCATCCTGCTGTCCCGGCGGCCCAAGCTCTCCGGAGTAGTCCTGCCCGTCTTGTCCGTCTTCAACACCATCCCGGGCATCGTGTTCATCGGTCTGCTGGTGCTGGCCTGGGGGGCGGGCACCGCAACGGTACTGGTTGCCCTGGGCATCTACGCCACTTTCCCGGTGCTGAAAAACACCTATGCCGGCTTGGTATCCGTGGACCAGCAGTACATCGAGGCTGCCCGTGGCTGCGGCATGAGCGCCATACAGAGCCTGATTCGGGTGGAGCTGCCCCTGGCCATGCCCACCATCATCGGCGGGCTGCGCATGTCCACCGTCTACACCGTCAGCTGGGCGGTACTGGCCTCCATGATCGGCGGCGGCGGCCTGGGGGACTTCATCTACTCCGGGATCAGCTCCAATGACAACGGCCTCATCCTGATGGGGGCCATCCCCGCCGCCCTCCTGGCTTTCGTGCTGGGCTCTCTGGTGGATCTGGTCCAGCGTCAGGTGGTCCCCAAGGGGATGCGGAAGGGAGGGGATAAGGTATGACCGCTTCCATGATCTTAGAGCACCTGTCTCTGGTGGTCGCCGCCCTCATCTTCGCCGTCCTGGCGGGTGTTCCCCTTGGCATCCTCTGCCACTTTTATCCTGCTGCCCGGAAGATCGTCCTCCGAGTGGTGGACCTGATCCAAACCACCCCCGCCTTGGCACTGCTGGGCATCATCATGGTGTTCATCGGTCCGGGCAAGCCCACTGTCATCGTGGGTCTGGCCCTCTACTCCCTGCTGCCCATCGTCCGCAACACCTGCCTGGGGCTGGACCAAGTGCCTGAGCACCTGATCGAGGCGGGCAGGGGCATGGGCATGACCCGTACCTACCGCCTCGTCCATGTGGAGATCCCCATCGCCGCCCCCATCATCTTCACCGGCATCCGCATTGCCGCAGTCAACGCCATCGGCACCGCGGTCTTTGCCTCCTTTGTGGGCGGCGGAGGCTTGGGCAGCGTCATCACCACCGGCATCCGCCAGGAGGACATGCAGGCCATCCTGGGCGGCACCGGCGTACTCATGGCGGCGGCCCTGGTTCTGGACCTGCTGATGGGCATGGCGGAGCGGTATCTCAACAGCCGGGACAGCCAGCGCCCCAGGGGCCGCAGGATGGCCGCCCGGGGAGCTGCCGTCCTCTCCTGTGCGGCGGCCCTGGCCCTGTGCGTGTACGCCTTCCTGCCCAAGAGCACCGCCGGCCTGCTCCTCTATGAGGGCCAGTTCTCCGAGGTACAGCTGGTCAACAGCATGATCAAGCAGTTGGTGGAGGACCGCCATGGCATCCCTGTCACCATCCAGGACGAGATGACCGCGGTGAACAACTTCAACGCCCTCACCGCCGCCAATCACTCCTGCGATCTGATGTACACGTGGGACGGCACCCTCCTTACCACCATCATGGGGCTGGACACCACCGATATCCCAGAGGGACAGACCCTCTACGACTTTGTCAACGAGAAGATGAATGAGGAGTACGACCTCCAGCTGCTGGGCAAGATCGGTGTCAACAACACCTACGTCATCGGTGTCACTCAGGAGGTGGTGGATACCTACCACCCGGAGACCATCAGCGACCTGGTGCCCATCGCCGGAGAGCTGCGCTTCTGCGCTGAGCAGGACTTCTTCACCGACGCGGGCAACATGAAGTTCGGTCCCATGGTGGAGACCTACGGCCTGAACTTCCAGGTGGCCAACCCGGTGGACATTATGATGAAGTACACCCTGATCGAGCAGGGCGCCTACGATGTGATGGTGGTCTACGCCACCGACGGCCTAAACAAACGGGCCAATCTGACTCTTCTGGACGACGACCAGCACTTCTTCCCCGACTACTACGGCACCATTCTGGCCCGCAGCGACGTATTCGAACGCTTCGCGGAGGATGCTCCCGGCCTCAAGGAGACCATCCAGCTCCTCAACGAGCAGTTCACCGACGAACTGATGAGTGAGCTCACCTATCGGGTGGACGTGGCGGGCGAGGAGGTGGAGACCGTCGCCCACGACTTCTTGGTCCAGTCCGGTCTGCTGGATGCCTGATGTCCTTTTGATCCCCTGCCGAATTCTGCGGCGGGGGATCTTCTATTGTGGAAAAACTAAAAGAGAGCCCGAGGCAACTCTCGTTGCCTCGGGCTCTCTCCATCAAGTTATCTGTCAGGCGCTGTAAAGCGGTCTTACTTAATCATGCTGGCGACCTCGGCGGCGAAGTCGTCCTCTTTCTTCTCGATACCCTCGCCGGTCTGGAAGCGGGTGAAGGCCTTGACGGTGATCTTGCCGCCCAGCTGCTTGGCCACCTCAGCCACGTGCTTCTCCACGGAGATCTTATTCTCCTTGACGAAGGCCTGCTGGAGCAGGCAGTTCTCCTCGTAATACTTGCCAATGCGGCCCATGACCATCTTCTCGATGATATTCTCGGGCTTGCTGGCGTTCTTGGGGTCCTCCTTGGCCTGGACCATCAGGATCTCCTTCTCCTTGTCCAGGGTGGCCTGATCCACGTCGCTCTTGTCCAGGAAAGTGGGGTTCATGGCGCAGATCTGCATGGCCACATCCTTGCCCACCTCGACGACCTTGGCCATGTCAGCGATGCCCTCCACGGCCAGGTTCACCAGCACGCCGACCTTGCCGCCCATGTGGATATAGGGCACATTGACGCCCTCGGCATAGCGGACGAAGCGGCGGATCTGGATGTTCTCCCCGATGGAGAGCACCTTGTCGGCGGTGACGGAGGCGATGGTGCGGTCGGTGCCGGGGTAGGTCATCTCCTGGAGTGCGGCCACATCGGCGGGGTCCTCGGCGGCGATGACGGAGGCCACGTCCTTGACAAAGCCCTGGAACACCTCGTTCTTGGCCACGAAGTCGGTCTGGGAGTTGACCTCCACCACGACGCCCACGCCAGCCTCATTGACGATGGCGTAGGAGACGCCCTCGGCGGCCACCTTGCCGGCCTTCTTGGTCTGGGCGGCAAGGCCCTTCTCACGCAGCCACTCGATAGCCTTGTCCTTGTCGCCGTCAGCGGCGGTCAGCGCCTTCTTGCAGTCCATCATGCCCACGCCAGTCATCTCGCGCAGGGCCTGTACGTCTTTCGCGGTAAAAGCCATTTGTATTACCTCCATAAAATATGATCGTTTTTTCTCTGGAATACAGAAAGAGAGCGCCCGCCCGTCCGTCGGGCGGGCGCTTTGGGTCAAGGCTTACTGCTCCGCGGCGGCGGGAGCGGCCTCCTCAGCAGCGGGGGCCTCATCCTGGCCCTGCTTGCCCTCCTGGATGGCGTTGGCCATGACGGAGGAGATCAGCTTGATGGCGCGGATGGCATCGTCGTTGCCGGGGATGACGTAGTCGATCTCATCGGGGTCGCAGTTGGTGTCCACGATAGCGACGATGGGGATGTTCAGCTTGCGGGCCTCGTTGATGGCGTTGCGCTCCTTGCGGGGGTCCACCACGAACAGGGCGCCGGGCAGCTTCTTCATCTCAGTGACGCCGCCCAGGTACTTCTCCAGCTTGGCGATCTCGCCCAGGTGCTTCATGACTT
>ERZ857521.2972-NODE-2972-length-14890-cov-4.186114_pt1 | contig 14890 bp, 14 predicted proteins | sample MGYA00519701_ERZ857521 | MGnify/ENA primary metagenome ERZ857521 (study PRJEB31778, sample SAMEA3449346) | human gut metagenome | biome: human gut; feature: human-associated habitat; material: faeces | place: United Kingdom | collected 2010/2012 ...
CTGTGCGTCCAGTGCATGCATATCGGCCCCTATGACGATGAGCCCGCCACTGTGGCCGCCATGGAAGAATGCGCCAAAGCCCGGGGCTATGCGGAGGATTTCGGAGTGAACCGGTTCCATCACGAAATCTATCTGAGCGATGTACGGCGGTGCAAACCCGAAAAACTCAGGACTGTCATCCGGCAGCCCATTCAACAGACGGAGTGAAAACGGAATGGATACAATCATTCGCGCAATGCGTCCGGAAGAATATGACCTTCTGCGGGAATTTTTCTATCAGGCCATCTATTTGCCGGAAGGGGTGGAACCGCCGCCCCGGTCGGTGGTAAATCTGCCGGAGCTGCAGGTCTATGTTCAGGGTTTCGGCACACGGCCAGGTGATTTCTGCCTGGCGGCTGAGGCAGAGGGAAAAGCTGTCGGCGCGGCGTGGTGCCGTATTATGGAGGACTATGGTCACCTCGACAACCACACCCCTTCTCTCGCCATCTCACTGCTGCCGGAATACCGCGGACTGGGAATCGGAACACAGCTGCTGCGTGCGCTTTTGCTTTTGCTCTGGGAGAATGGGTACCGACGGGTGTCCCTCTCTGTTCAGAAAGAAAATCCGGCTCTGCGCCTCTATCAGCGGATGGGATTTCGAACTGTGGCTGAAAAAGGAACAGAATACTTGATGCTTTGGGGCAGCGCCCCGGGAGGGCAGCAGGAGAATCAGGCGGATGGAACATGACCGTCCACAAAGAACGCTTTCCTATAAACAATAAAAGAGCCGATAACCGCAGTTCCTGACTGATGGGTTATCGGCTTTGTGTTTATGCGTTGGACGCTGTGATAACTAATGCTGTTTTGCGCTGATGATTTATTCAGTAATACGACCATTCTCTTTTTTCGGGCAGTAATGTCCTTGTGACACCAACAATGCCAACGATTGAAAAATAGGGACCATCAGAAAAGCAGGTCAAAAAGGTTCGTTTCTATACCCTATCATCAACAGAATCGAAACTAATATAAGTACTATTCCCTGCAGCCGCTTTTTATGGACATTTTCTCCGCTCCCGCTTTCTGATGATTTTTATAGCTGCTCCGTCCAGCTGCGCTGCTTGTTATTCCCAGCCCACACCTGGAGCAGCTCAGGGGGAGTTTTTAAATACCGTATCTAAGTGCCTGTTGTTGACGCACTGTTCTTCCTGTGGGACAAAGTGCCCGCTCGGTCCTAAAATGGAACAAAGCAATATGAGCAGAGATACCGCAATTTCCGGCATATCACATAGATCTCCGGTCACTCAAAATATAGAGAAGGACAAATGCCCGGTCAATCTGCTTCTGTGACGCTTTCCGCCAACCGGATCAATTCATCTCCATCCAGAAACGCGGAAATATAAATGGCGGTATTGTGCTCATTGATCCATACAATGCCGTTTGAAATATCAGGGCTGTCCGAAATAAACAGGTCTGCCGCACAGCCGTTGACCTCAACCTTATGTTTCGTCACCTGTGGCGTATCTACAAAAAGATCACATGAACTGGAATCATTGATATAAGTAAATGTAAGCTGTTGGCCCTCTTCATCCGCATAAAGAGTTATGACGCTGCCATTCATCTCATTCACGCTAACCCTAGAATAACCGTCAGGAATCCAGCCCAACTGATATTCCTTTACTTCAGATAAAGTATCGCCATTGTTAGGGCTTCGGTAGGCGCTGAACATCTCATAGGTTTCTTTCAGCCACCCTAGAAAAGCGGCGCTTGCGGTTTCGCTGGTCGCCAGAAGAGCGCCGAAGCAGAGGGCGACCACCAGACAGGCGGCGATACAGCGCTTCAGCCAGGTATGGGGGCGTTTTGTGGGACATTGATAGGTCAGCGACTCTTCTATGTACTTCTCGCTGATCTCACCCAGCGCCTCAGAAAAAATCTGTGCGTTCATACTAAAACCTCTTTTTCTCTAAGATACTCCCGAAGCTGTTTACGGGTACGGGTGAGCCGGACCGATATGTTTTTTACCGTGAGCCCTGTCCGTTCCGCAATCTGCTCGTAGCTGTCAGAAAACCAGTACCGCCGGAGGAAGATTACCCGGTTTTCCTGTGTCAGCGTATCCAGAAATTCCTCAATAGTACGGGTCAGCAGCTTAACTTCGACAGTCCCCTCCACATTAACAGGAGCCGCAAAGCACTCTTTGATTTCATCAAAAGCGACGTCATAGGAGCTGTTTCGTTTCACAGCAATATTCGCACGGTACCGCATGATGGAGTATCTGCGGACCAACACACAGACAAAGGCCAGTAGAGAATGAGGCCTTTGCGGAGGAATGGCGTTCCAGGTACCAAGGTAGGCATCGTTCACACATTCCTCGGCATCAAGCAGATTATTCAGAATTTTGTAGGAGAGCTGGTGACAGGTCTTGCCGTATTTCGTGTCGAGCTCGCTGATCGCAAGATCGGATCTCGCAAAGAACAGATCAACAATCTTTTCGTCCTCCATCATGCAGCACCTCCTCTCACGTTTATACATTCAGAGATTTTGGGGCGCTTTACCCCGATTCAGCACTGAGAAAAGCCGTTTTTAACCACATAGGATTAAGGCTCAAAAGCGTCCCATCATTGTAACTCCTTGAGTTCTTGATATGCCTGGATAAAGTAGCCCCCATCTGCTTCACGGATTGTCAGGACATCTCTGGATCCATCATTGTCTTTCGGAGCAGACCATAGGCGAATGATATCTCCTGCCTTTTCTCCACCGACACAGACAAAGATCCCCGGGCCAAAGTCACTGGTAAAATTGTAGTAGGCGTCGTACTCCTCCAGATAGAGCACATCGTCTGTGTTTATAATATCGTCCGCTGTGATATTTGCGTATTTGAGCAGGACTTCAGATACAGCTTCTTTTGGATATTTGTGGACCGGAACAGGAAGAGTCTCCACGGTGGAAGTATTCTCCCCGTTGTTAAACGGGAAACCGGGGAGTTCCCGCAGCTTTGCGAACTCGGCTTCATCGGAATTTTCCAATATGCTGCTGTTGGGAAAGTACTTCAAAAAACTGGAGAGTGAGATTTCTTCCGGCTTATCATAGTAACAGGTGAAAAAGCAGCTGACTTCTGAAGTGCGAATCTCTCCTGTTTCGGCATCCATGACCGTTGCCGCGAGGGCTTCATTGGCGACATCAATTTCTTCCTGTGTGAGCGGGGTAACCGTGTCGGAAAGTTCTGGGCCTTCCTGTGCGCGAAAACTGCAACCAGATAAAACGGTTAGAGCAAGGAGCAGAATCAAATACTTTAGGTACCGTTTCATATCATTACCTCCTTATAGGGTCATTCGCCATCTGTCAGCCTCTGTCCCTCCTCAATTATATAGTTGCGGTTTAAAAAAGAAAACTACACGAAAATCCAAAATTCCATTTTATTTTTAAAGGCCGCAACTATGAAATTGTAAAGCCACTTCCGGATAATGCGCAAACAGCAGGTAAGGAAGCACAAAAGCGCTTGTCGGGTGGCTCCCCAACAAGCGCTTCAGGACTGTTTGTTTCAAAGGCGTCGTTGCCATTCTTGTTTCTTATTCCCATATCCGTCCATCACGTCCGGCAGGTAAGTCAATGTTGATCTTAACGGCAACGACCTGCTTCTTTTTCTGCGGGGTAGCCCGATAGTATGCCAGATCCGCCTCGTACAGCTCCAGAAAGCTTTTACTACATTTTGCTCATTGTACTCGTTGAATATGAACTGGGACTTGGTGTATTACACCGCACGATAGGCGGCTGTTACCACCCGCCGCCCAGACTTTGGGACAAGTTGTTATGTAATATCAGCCTGTGATTAATTGATGCAAGGAGTATTTCAGCAAGCAGTCTTACCCGTTAACCAGTCATCGATGACCGATATGCCAAAGGCGAAACAAAAACACCAGCACAGGAAACACCATACTGTCTATTTGACACAGCGCTAAAACCACATAATCGGGAAATGACACGACGGAAACAATCTGGACAGCATCATCACAAAGGGTACAGCACGGATTTTGAGAACGATCATATCAACTACTTCCTGTAAAATCCGCTAGGTTTTTACTTCTATGATAATTGCACCTTCGAAAAAAATAGTGGGACAAGGATGCCGACTAATCCCTGTACTTGTGCTGTGTGATTCTGTATGATACACTTAATCTACTCAAAAAGCGAAACGTTTAAAAGATAAAAGAGAGAGGATCGTGTGCGTGTTGCAATCACTACAAACAGTATTATTGAGTTTGGCAACCAGCTTAATAGTAAGTTTAATTACTTTCATCCTTGGTTTAAAGTCTGGAAAAAATCAAACTGACAGAGCAAAATTGCAAAACTTATACAGGGATTTATATAGTCACTTTTCTGATCTTAAAGAAAGCCTACAACATAATCGGCCTAAATCTTGGAGGAATTATAAAAAAGTTGAGCGAGGATTATATACGATCGAATATTTTCCTCCTGTAAAAGAATTAAAAAGAACAGGCGATATACTTTTTCTCAATAAAAAGATTGCCGAAACAGCCTTGGAGCTAGAAACGCAGATTATGAATTATCCATGCGAGTTAAGTCAACATATCCCTGCACTTCATGCAGCACTTATCTCAGATATGAAAATATATAAAGAGGGATATTCATTTGCAAAACCCCAAAGAGGCGATAATGAAACGGCGCACTTTGAAACAGCAAATCCTCAAAATTGTAGAACATTTCGGCCAATCAATTACTGTATTTTGTATAGTAGAGAAGAAACAATCGCGTTGTTTAAGCAGATACAAGCGAATGCTTCGACTGCAATAGAATTTACCGATGGTGGAAATCCGCCAAACTATTCGGCTAAAATTTACCCGGAAGGTACAACAATTAGTGGACTAGAATATGCAGAATACATACTTTCGCTATTTGAAAAAAATGTGAATGGATACATAGCATTATGCAATCAAAGAAAAGATCTATTGTTTCAAATTGATAAACTAAACAAAAAGCTGGTGCAAAAAGCCAAAGAGCCAGTTGGATTTTGGGAAACCATCTTTGGTGCTTTCGCGGATATGTTTCGCTAGAGTAAGGGGACAGCTCTTGGCCTGTCCCCCTTACTTACATTTCTATCACTGCTGACAGTTTTTCAGCAGATCGGACAGCGAGCCAAAAGGTCAGCTTAGCACCATTGTAGAGTCTTGAATTCATGAAAGTTAATATCGCTGTAGAGTAAGAATGCTTCTCCACAGAGTCTCGGCAGCGTCTTCTGTGTGCCGAATAGATACTTTTTCCAGGTACATCTCAATGAAAGCCTCTCCCACACTGCTCTCCTGATGACGGTATCACTCAAAAATAACGGCCTCAGAAGAAATCCCCTTGAGTTTCCCCCAAGCGTGACCTTCCAATGCAACGATGAGATTGCGGTTGTAGTATCTGCTGCGATATCCCCTTCCTCTATTCATTACACTTGTGTCGAGCTGTCGGATCAGCTTCGCCTTACAACCCAGAATCTCGCTGATTGTTTCCACAACGCTTCTGCACACCAGTTTCTTGGTCAGCTTCCTAATTAATTTCTCATTTAGCTGTACATTTTCTCAGACATGGTTTGTAAATCTCTATCAGAATGAAGTCGTAACACACCATTCAAGAAGGGATAGCAAACTATGCCTCTTTTTCTCCTTTAAAATTGCGCAACTTATTTTTATTTATAGACTTAGTATAATAAGTGCTAGGCTCACTAGATTCGGGACCCAATCTGAAGTATTCTCGGTTTTTAAAAGGAATCATCCGCTGATCATCTTCTGCGCCTTGCCTCTCTATTCCAAGCTAGCTTTTCTGACCCATTACATTTTTCAGAAAAGTACCTCCCTAATAAATCTAGAAGGCCTAAAGCCATCTAGTTTACCAGACAGAAAAATAGGCTGATTTGGGCCGTATCAATCCGGGCCGGCCGCCTGGGATATAGAAATAGCCCTAAAACAGCTCTTTCAGCTTCTCAAATATTTTTAAAAGCTTCCTGATCTTTTCCATATCCTGTTTTCACAACAAGATTTCGTTCATTCCGTATTTCCTTCAGCAGAATCTTTCTTTCAAAGCCGCCCTGCTTGGCTGACTTGTCTGCCCGCCTCCGTTCCAACTCTTCCCATGTCCAGCCCCGGGCTTTTACCACAGCATGTATCATTTCCATTAGATCGGCCAGTTTCTCCAAGGACTTATTGAGCTGAAACTCTTCTGCTCCGTCCCTCAGTGCTTTCTCCAGCATTATGAGATAGTCCTCGTCTGACAAGGATTCCCAAACACAGACTATACCATCTGCTTCGATAATCTCTGGAATTCTGTCACGAACCAGCTTTCCTCGGATATTATTGGAGGTGTCATGTACTTTTTTGTTTTTTAAATGCAACCATTCTTTTACAGTATCGCCACCTTCCAGAAGAGAAATGGAGTGGAAATTCATATATTTTTCATTACAAATTTCAAAAATATGTTGTACTATTTCTCTGTTGGGGCCTTTTCCAGACGCGCCTTTCCTGAACCCAAGTTCTGTGGGACTCAGTATATAAACATCTATACCTCTCAGTTTGATTTGCAAACAGGCATCTTCAATGGCCAGAAGCATGGCTAAATTTGAACTTTTAAGATCTTTTAACTGTTTTGTCCGTATAATAGATTTCCCACAGTAATTGGTTTGGTAAGTGTAACTACCTGTATGTGTAATATAATCCCAGCTTCCGGTAACCAGCACCACAAATTCATTTCTGTGCTGATTCAGAAAATTTTGAAAATCAAATTGATTTACAGGGATTTTATCAACAGAAACAGATATGTTCATATTCATAGTCATTTCCCCTTAGCAGTGATTTCTTTCTACTTTTGGTTTGTTTCAAATAATCTGTAGCAAATATCAAACATGCTATTCGTCAGATTCAACGCTGATTTTTGAAATCCAGCCAGTTATTTCTTTCCCTGTTTCGTCCACATACCGGACCTGATACCACCGTGGAATCTCGTCCACAATTTCCAGCCTGGTATCATACGGCAAATCCTGAAGGACCTTTGATTTGGAGTTAGCTTCCTGGCGCAGCATAGACCGCTCCCGGATGGTAAAACAATATGGTTCTTCCCCGTTCACCATCTCCTGGATCTGAGCAAATGCATCATTGTAAAACGCTACTATACCAGGTAATGTGGGCAAAAAAATAGCAAGCCGCAACAACCAGAGAAGCAGCCAGTATTTCTTCTGAAATGTTTTAGCTCTTTCTGGAATGGAGGACTTCTCAGCGGTTTCAATCTGTTCGGTCAGTAGCGTATCGATTTGATCCGGTCCATATTCGTCACCATTGTATACGATTTTTCCATCTGCTTCCACTGAAACACTGGTCATATCAAAATAGGAAGCCTCTTCTAGAAGGGCAACATCAAACCGCTCCGCCCTTGTCAAAGCACGTCCCATATAATCCATGACGTATGGCACCTGACAGGCCTCCAGCACCCTAGAGAGCTGCTGTATTTCCAGACCTACGCCAACCGAATTGACTTCGACTATTTGTTGAAGGTAAGAAAACGATTCCAGAATCGCAGGGCGATTGAGAAACTCCATCGCATTTGCATACTTTTCTGCAAAAGAACTGATCACTCTGACGCTCTCGGTTGCCTGAGAAACAAGGGAGGATACGCGTTCAAGTTCCTCCATTTCAGGAATCCGGAAAGCAGCGGAATTAACTGCAGAAACAAGTGCGGAATTCCAATAGTTAGCGTTTGTCACAGCACGTTCTGCAATCTGTAAAGCTGGAGATATGGTACGGCTCAAATTCCCCATCATTTCGCTGTGCTGCTGAAACCATTTCATGTAATCTCGGTTTCGGGACATATTAATCCTTTCCCTGCCGTGCAGGACTCCTGATGTCGCTTCTTCTTGAATCGGGGAGGAAAACTACATTATCCCACCCGGAAGGTAATCCTCTGATCTAAGTCACAGGCGGGCAGCACGATCAACGTGCTGTACGAGGACTCCTGATTAATCCGATCCATACGCCACATGGCCTCGGTCTGGTGCGCATACAGCGTCCGGGGATTGGTTCCCCGCTTGGGAAACACACTACCATTGGACCGGGCTTCTACAAAATCTCTGCCATTGTTCATGCCAATCACCTCTGAGTTCCATTATACTGTCGGAAAATGGCAAACGCAAGGCGGCAGAACCCCCGCCCTTTTCTTTGTTTATGCGGCGCAGATTCTGAAAGTCCTGCTCTGTGAAACCGGCCCGCTGTCTTCCCTCAAACCGGACGGAACTTCTTTTAATATACAGAATCCCATCCCATACAAATCCCAAAAGACGGGATTTTTCCTTGAAACACGCAGGGCAAAAGAGTGTCAAAGATAAACTGCCGGAGCAGAGGAAAGGGCCAAAGAGGGCGGTAGAGGGCCGGCTGAAGGCATCGACACACATTTGGGAGCATGATGTCGGGTGTTCGAGTCACCTCACTCCGACCAAAAAATCTCGCCGTAGAAATCCGCGGCGGGATTTTTCTATGGAATCCTGTCCGTGCAGCCAAGAGGAGCATTCGTCCTCTCCTGGGAAAAGCCGCCCGCATCTTCCTTATCCTTCCCCCCGAAACTGCTGTCCGAACTATGCGATTGGTCTGGTCTGTGTTATAGTAGAGAGTATCAGAATTCCACCAAAACTGCCGCTTCAGCGGCAGTTTCCGGAGCAGCCGGATTATCAAAAAGGAGTACCAGCCCATGAAACAAAAGATACCTGCCCTGTTTATATCCTTTATGCTGGTGTTTACCCTGGCGGGGTGCACCGCAGAGAAAGAGCAGCCCTCAGCCTACGCCCAGACGGAAAACTGGGCCTATCTGGAAGTGGATAAAATCGCTGACGCGGATGTATTCTTTATCTGCCCCACTGTTTATGGCGGCGATGAAGACAGCTTCAATATGCCTATGGACGACGAAGACGCAAAAAGCGACTTTCTGGGTGCCACCAATATGGAAAAGGGCATTTACGACTCGGATGCCAGATTCTTTGCTCCCTATTACCGTCAGGCCGGGCTGAATGTCTATGAGCTGCCTGCGGAAGACCGGGAGGAATACCTCGCCCTTGCCTACGCAGATATAAAGGAAGCCTTCCTCTATTACCTGGAACACTACAACAATGGCCGTCCCATTATTCTGGCGGGCTTTTCCCAAGGTGGTGATATGAGCATCCGTCTGCTGAAGGACTGCTTTGCCGAGGAGGAGGTCAATGAACTGCTGGTGGCCTGTTATGCCATCGGATGGAGCGTCAGTGAGGAAGATCTGGAGCAATATCCCCATCTTCGCTTTGCCTCCGGTGAAGACGATACCGGCGTCATCATCTCCTTTAACAGCGAAGCAGAGTCTGTCACCGACTCCCTGATGATTCCCGCCGGCACTCACACGCTGGCAATCAATCCCCTCAACTGGAAGACCGACAGCACTTCTGCCGGGAAAGGAGAAAACCTGGGTGCCTGCTTTACCGATTACAGCGGCAATATCATCACTGAAATTCCCCAGCTCACCGGCGCCTATATTGACCCTCAGCGCGGCGCTCTGAAGGTACCGGACATAACACCGGAGGAATATCCGCCGGTGCTGTCCATTTTCTCCGATGGGATCTATCATCTGTACGATTACCAGTTCTTCTACCGCAACCTGCAGGAAAACGTGGAAGTGCGGCTGAATGCCTATCTGGAGGATCAGGCAGCCTGACAGCAGCTCCGCCAGCCACCAAACCGGGAACTTCCTATCGTCAATACTTTACAGAGTATGGAACACTGTTTCCCGATCTCTAAAGACAGAACCCCTCCCCGCTATGATGACAATGCAGATAACGAGCACAGAAAAAGGAAGGTGAAACATGGAAAAGCACAGACTCTCGGGACTGCATGGATTCCTGATGGGCGGCAATACTCCTGTGGCCCAGATCCGGGACGGGGAAATATCCCGCATTCTGGAGCCTGATCTCCTGCCCTTTCATTTCCTGTATGCGGAAGACCCCTCCCTGCATTCCTGGCTCCGACACCGCTGCCTGGATATCGGCCGGACCAACACCCGCTTTCTCCTGCGAGAGCTTGATCTGGAACAGGCTGACCCCATACAGATCGTTCTCTCGGTGAATGGTGCCGCAATCACCGATCACTTCTGGATTCAGGATCCGGGCTGCCTCAGGACCTATGAACAGATCCGCTTTCATCAGGATCTGCTGGCAAAGACAGCCCTGCTCGGCTCCTCAGCGGGCATAACCCTCCCGGCAGGATACCGCTGTGCCGAGCTGACCAACACAGGCAGATTTGAAAAATGCTGGCACCTGGAAAGCGGAAGGTGGTGGCTTTATAAACGCGGATTTCCGGAGCACACCTTTTCCGAGCTGGCAGTGCAGGCAATGGGGAATTATCTGGGGCTTGCCATGGCATCGTATAAGCTCGCAGACCGGGCAGAGATCAGCGCTGTGCTGGACTGCCGTGCCCCGGCTTCCCTGTCTGCTGTAAAAACGCCTGACTTCACATGGGGCACTCTGAATTTCGAACCAGCTGCGGGGCTTGGGTGCAGAAAAGGGGACGCTGTGAAGAATAATCAGCTCCTCCGGCGCCTGTCTCCTGCCATAGCGGACAGCTACCGCAGAATGGTCCTGCTGGATGCCCTGGTTTTCAACGTCGACCGCCACCCCTACAACTTCGGCGTCCTCCGTGACCAAGCCACCGGGCAGCCCCTTGCGCTGGCTCCCATCTTTGACCACAATCTGTCCCTCTCCGCAGCCCTGGCAGACTATGACCGGTTCGCCGCCGGGGAAACGGACTCCCTGTACCTGGACTGGTGCCGCCTCGCGGACAGCCAGCCAGAGTCCATCGCCTCCATGGAGCTGCCGGTCATCAACCGACAGGTGATCGAATCTCTTCTGGACCCCCTCCATGTTCCGGGATTCCCGGAGGAGGAAAAACAGAGGGTCATCGGGATTCTGGCAGCCCGATGGGAAAAACTCCGGGAACAGATCTCTCAGTACCGCACAAGTCCAGAGCACAAATAAAAGCAGAGGAGAAACCTGTCTCCTCTGCTTTTTCTGTTATACTGCCTAATCCGGACTGCCATCGCCCTTATTGCCGCCGAACTCACAGCCATACTGGTGACCCTTCCCGTAATACCAACGTCCGTGCCGGTAGCCATAGTGCGGCGGACAGTTGGCACAGTCACCATTGCAGCGCCTTTCCTGACTCCGGGTGCGGTCAGCCAGGCCGGCGCCTGTCAGCGCCGCTGCCAGCAGGGTGAAAAATCCCGGCTTATCCCTGGGCGGGGACGGCGGCTCCTGGTGCCGTGGGGCGTCTATTCCCACTCTCCGGGCCAGTTCCGCAAAAGCCTCCTGATCCATCTCCGTGGGGTGGTTATCTTTTTCCGAATGATAGCTCAGTATCCCATCCTCCAGCCCGAAATCCGGCTCCTCGTCCTCAAAAATATCGATCCCCGCCCGCCGGGAGATCCGCTCAAAGGAGCTGTCATCGATCAGCAGATAGATCTCCTCCAGCTGGTCCCGGTCGAAGGGCACAGCGGTCTGCCCGGCAATCTTCCCCAAAAGGGACTTGTCCACGGTATCTGTCATCTCCAGCACCTGTTCCGGTGTGAACCGCACCCCTCCGGCAAAGGCCTTTTCCACAAACTTTGCCGCAAAAGCCCCGTCCTCGCATTCGAGCTCCTGCGCGATTTCCCATACCTCTTCCGCCGGCCCGTATCCGGACAGACGTCCGGCATACCGTTTCTGGGTGCTGGGCGACCAGTCATAGAACCCATCATAATACTCTTCCCAGGACAGTTGTTTCATGCCGCATTCCCCCAATCCCCGACGATCTCTTAATCCCATTATATCGCCGGAACTGGGCAGGCGCAAGGCGGCACAGCGCTCTGTCCTTTCTTTGCGCGGGTCCGCATGGTCCGCACTGGACAGCTTTCGGCAGAATGCACTTCTCCATCTGTATAGTTCCATGTACTCTGCACAAATTTTCTTTCCATTGTCTAAAATTCCGCCGTCAGCTTTGGCGGTTCTGCACCTTGACAGCCCATGCAAAAAGTCTATAATTAAAATTAGAATAATTCTAAAAACTGGTGAGGAAACTGTGACAAAATACGGAAAGAAAATTCTGGAAATCGTAAGCTCCTCCCGCAGTCACATGACTGCGGAGGAAATCTTTGATGCCTTACGGCAAACCTATCCGACTGTGGTGCTGGCCACCGTATACAACAACCTCAACCGCCTGTGGCAGGACGATCTGATCCGCAAGGTTTCGGTGGAGGGTATGCCCGACCGGTATGACCGCATTCAGCGCCATGACCATCTGGTATGCAGACGATGCGGCAAACTCTCGGACATTGATCTGGGGGATCTCACTGCGGAACTGGAAAAAAAGGCCGGAATTTCGATCCTGTCGTACGACCTGAAACTCAACTACCTGTGTGAAGAATGCAGGAAAGAAATCCAAGAGAAAGGAATGTGAGGAAACTGAACCATCTGCCACTATCTGTCCGTGTTCCCATTGAAGAGGACAATCCCGGTATTGTACGCTGGGAAGAAAAATGTATCCGCTGCGGTATGTGCAGAACTGCCTGCACCAACCTGATCGGGGTACATGGAACCTATACTCTGGAAGAAACCGGAGGAAAAGCCATCTGTATTTACTGCGGTCAGTGTGCCAATGTCTGCCCGGTGGACAGCATCACCGAACGGGACGAAAGCGCCCAGGTGAAAAAGGCCATTGCTGATCCGGAAAAGATTGTAGTTGTCAGCACTTCCCCGGCAGTCCGTGCCGCTCTGGGAGAGGAATTCGGTATGGAGCCGGGTGCCTTTGTGGAAGGAAAAATGGTAGCCTTGCTGCGGGCACTGGGAGCTGACTATGTGCTGGATACCAACTTTGCCGCCGACCTCACCATTGTGGAAGAGGCCAGCGAACTGATCCGCCGCATCACAGAAAAGGACCGTCCCCTGCCCCAGTTCACCAGCTGCTGTCCGGGCTGGGTCCACTTTGCGGAGATCTATGCGCCGGAAATACTGCCCCATCTGTCCAGTGCCAAGAGCCCCATCGGCATGCAGGGAGCCACGGTAAAAACCTACTTTGCCCAGAAGATGGGCCTGGACCCCAAGCAGATTGTCCATGTGACCCTGACCCCCTGCACCGCCAAGAAGTTTGAAGTCCGGCGGGAAGAGATGCATGCTGCCGCTGACTATCACGGTGTGGAAGGCATGCGGGATACCGATCAGGTGATCACCACCCGGGAACTGGCCCGCTGGGCCAAGTCCGAAGGCATCGACTGGAACGCCCTGGAGGACTCCGCCTATGATTCCCTCATGGGCAAGGCCTCGGGAGCCGGCGTCATCTTTGGCAACACCGGCGGCGTAATGGAAGCAGCTCTGCGCACCGCCTATGAATACCTCACCGGTCAGGCTGCACCCCGGGAACTGCTCCATCTCAGCCCGCTCCGGGGCTACGAAGGAGTGCGGGAAGCCCGGGTCCAGATCGGGGACCTGACCCTGCAGGTTGCGGTGGTCTATGGCACCGCCAATGCCCGTTCCTTCCTCCAACAGATGAAGGAAAGCGGCAAACAGTACCACTTTGTGGAAGTCATGGCCTGTCCCGGCGGCTGCATCGGCGGCGGCGGGCAGCCCAAGAATCTGCGGAAAAATGCCGATGAAATCCGTAAGAGCCGCATTGCTGCCCTCTACCGGCGTGATGAGGCAATGACTCTGCGCACCAGCCATGAAAACCCGGAGATCCTCGAGGTCTACAAGACCTTCTATGGCAAGCCCCTCAGTGAGCTGGCTGAAAAGATGCTTCACACCACATATCAGGACCGAAGCGAACTCCTGCATAGAAAGGAAGAAAAACCTGTGAAAAAATGGAGATGCACCATCTGCGGTTATATCCACGAAGGCGAAACCCTGCCGGAGGACTTTACCTGTCCCATCTGCATGCAGCCCGCCTCTGCCTTTGAGCTGATCGAGGAGACCCCGGCGCCGTCCAAGGGCGGCAATAAATATGCCGGCACCCAGACCGAAAAGAATCTGGAAGCGGCCTTTGCCGGAGAATCCCAGGCCCGGAACAAGTACACCTATTTCTCCTCCATCGCCCAGAAGGAGGGGTATGAGCAGATCGCTGCCCTGTTCCTGCAGACGGCGGAGAACGAAAGAGCCCATGCCAAGATGTGGTTTGAAGAGCTGCACGGCGTTGAAGACACTGCCGCCAACCTGCTCCATGCCGCCGAAGGGGAAAACTACGAGTGGACCGATATGTACGATGGCTTTGCTAAAACCGCCGAGGAGGAGGGGTTCCCCGAGTTGGCTGCCAAGTTCCGTCTGGTGGCTGCCATTGAGAAGCGCCATGAGGAGCGCTACCGCGCCCTGCTGCACAATGTGGAGACTGCCCAGGTCTTTGAAAAGAGCGAAGTTAAGGTGTGGGAATGCCGCAACTGCGGCCACATCGTGGTGGGGACTGCCGCCCCGGAGGTGTGTCCCACCTGTCTGTACTCCAGGAGCTTTTTTGAAATTCACAGCGACAACTATTGATCCATAGAACATTGGGAATGCTGCGGGACCAAAGTAAAATGTACGCCGTGACACGTTCAGTTTCTGCTGGATTCTGAACGAGGCCTGACAAGGCGAGTGGTATGCCTTCGAGACGGCATGTGCTTTCTTCGGCGATTTCATCTCTCAAAAGTGAGAAACAAGGGCCTTTGATTATCTGCGGATTTTCAAAGGCCCTTGTTCTTTGATATGGCGACGCAAAAATGGAGCTGTTTTTTCTTAAAAAGTCTTGTATGTTTTTCAAGGTGAAGGTATTATTTTTCAAACTTTGAGGTAAACTGTGCCGCCTAGGGTGTCACTGCGGGTCGTCAGGGATTCTGGCCGAAACTTTTCCGCTGACCACAT
>ERZ857521.3001-NODE-3001-length-14757-cov-3.391239_pt1 | contig 14757 bp, 10 predicted proteins | sample MGYA00519701_ERZ857521 | MGnify/ENA primary metagenome ERZ857521 (study PRJEB31778, sample SAMEA3449346) | human gut metagenome | biome: human gut; feature: human-associated habitat; material: faeces | place: United Kingdom | collected 2010/2012 ...
GTGGCGGGCATCCTGGCGGGGCTGGAGGAGATCATCTCCAGTCTGATCGAATATTTCCGGTGACCCGCCGCATATAGTGATCCATGGGTGGACGAAAGAGATAGACCGGGCGGAAGGGGCTCCCCCCGCGCCCGGAGCAAGGGGGCGCAAGAAAAGAGAGCTTTTCTTGCGCCTCAGATTATCAAGGCAGAGCGGAACGCACGGCAAAGCAGGGAAACGGACCCAGAGGAGGAGACCCCAGGATGGACGATCGCAGAGAACGAAATACCGGCCGCAGTGGACGGGAGAGCGGCTCCAAGCGCAAGATATTCCGTCGCACGGTTTTTCTGATGCTGGTGTGCGGCGTGGGTCTGTTCATCCCGCTGATCGGCCAGCTGTGGAACATCGCCATCGTCCACCATGAGGAGTATCAGGCTGAGGCGGTGGAGCAGCAGACACGGGATGTGGAGGTGGCTGCTTTCCGGGGGAGCATCTACGACAGCAGCGGAGACGTGCTGGCCATGTCAGCCACCGTCTACAACCTGATCCTGTCTCCCAGGGACCTGGAGGCCAGCGTGGACGAGTCCAAATACAAGGATGAGGAGGGCAATGCGGACCTGACGGCCTATCAGGCGGCCCTCCAGGCCAAGAAGGACCTGGTGCTGGACGGCGTGCTGGCCGTGCTGGACCTGGACCGGGAGGCTCTGGCGGACCGATTGGAGCGGACCTACTCCCAGTATGAGGTCCTGAAGACCAACATCGAGAAGGAGCAGGCGGAACAGCTGCGCGCCTTTATCACGGAAAACAAGCTGTCTCATTTCCTGTACCTCACCCCCACCACCAAGCGGTATTACCCCTACGGCGACTTGGCGGCCCATGTGCTGGGCTTCTGCAACAGCGAGGGAGGCGCCTACGGTGTAGAGGCCATCTACAACGATGTGCTGGAGGGCACGGTGGGCCGGGTGGTCACCACCCGCACCGGCACCGGCGTGGAGATGTACGACAGCTACTCCGAGTACGTGGACGCAGAGGACGGCTGCGATCTGACCCTGACCATCGACACCACCATCCAGTCCTATGCCGAGCGCATCCTGGAGGAGGGAATCAAGGCCTATGACGTCCAGCGGGGCGGCTGGTGCGTCGTGCTGGACCCCCAGACCGGGGCAGTGCTGGCCATGGCCAGCTCCCCGGACTACGACCCCAACCAGTACGGGACCATCCGGGATGAGAGCCTGCGGGCCCAGGTGGAGGCTGATGTGCAGGCCGAGCTGGAGAAGCGGCAGGGCGAAAAGGCGGAGGGCAAGACCGACGAGGAGATCTACCAGGAGGCGGTGAACGCCGCCACAGGCACGGCCCAGAACAAGCAGTGGAGGAGCCAGGCGGTGAACGACACCTACGAGCCGGGCTCCACCTTCAAGGCCCTGGTGCTGGCCGCAGCACTGGAGGAAGGCGCGGTGTCAGAGAGCGATACCTTCTACTGCCCCGGTTATTACATGGTGGAGGGCTGGCCAAAGCCTATCAGCTGCTCCAAAAAGGCGCCGGGCCACGGCACCCAGACCCTGGCGGAGGCGGTGCAGAACTCCTGCAACCCGGCCTTTATGCAGATCGGCCAGCGGCTGGGCATCGAGAAGTTTTATGAATATTTCCAAGCCTTCGGTCTGACAGAGCCCACCAATATCGATCTGAACGGGGAGGGCGTGAGTACGGTCTGGCCCCTGAACACGATGACCGGCGTGGACCTGGCGGTAGGCTCCTTCGGCCAGCGATTCACCGTCACCCCCATCCAGATGATCACAGCTTTCGCCGCTACCATCAACGGCGGCAAGCTGCTCCAGCCCTATGTGGTCCAAACGGTGACGGCCGCCGACGGCACGGTGGTGGAGAACACGGAGCCCACCGTGGTGCGGCAGGTGGTCAGCCAGGAGACCAGCGACAAGTGCCGGGAGATCCTCACCAGCGTGGTGATGGCCGAGAAGGGCACCGGCAAGAATGCCCGCCAGGCGGGCTACACCATCGGCGGCAAGACGGGCACCTCGGAGACCACCGTCCCCGGCGAGGTGGTGGTGTCCTTCATGGGCTTCGCCCCCGCCGACGACCCCCAGATCCTGGTCCTGCTGGCCTACAACACCCCAGCCCGGTCCGCGGAGGGGAGCAGCATCGGCACCACCGGCACCTGGATCAGCGGCGGCAACATGGGTGCCCCCATGGCGGGCAAGCTGATCGGCGAGATCCTGGACTATCTGGGAGTGGAGAAGGAGTACACCGCCGACGAGGCGGCCCTGGCCGACCTCCAGACTCCCAAGGTCACCGGGATGACCCCCGCCGACGCGGAGGCTGCCCTGGAAAAGAAGGGGCTGGACTCCCGCACCGTGGGTGAGGGCGAGACAGTCACCGCCCAGGTGCCCGCGGCCGGCTCCGTCATCCCCGGTGAGAGCACTGTGATCCTCTATCTGGGCGGCGCAGAGCCGGAGGAGACGGGCACCGTGCCCGACGTCACCGGGATGAGCTTCGCAGCGGCCCGCTCTAAGCTGGAGTCCGCCGGGTTCTTCATGCGGGCAGCAGGAGCGGCCACCTATCTGGGCTCCTCCAGCAAGGCTCAGGGCCAGAGCGTGGCCGGCGGAGAGACTGCGGCCATCGGCACCATCGTAGACGTCACGTTCAGCACACCTCAGGTGGAAGACGGATACCTCTACGACGGATAAGAAGACACAGGCGGAGAAAGACCTGATTTTTTGCGGCGGTCTTTCCTTATTTCGCACCTCTTAAAGAAAATGAAACCCACCCTTGAGGGGTGACACCATGAAGCTGCGAGATCTGCTCGCCGGCGTCCCCCTCACGGGGGGCAACGCCGACCTGAATATGGAAATAAATTCCATATCGTATGACAGCCGGACCCTGGAGCCGGGCGCCCTGTTTGTGACGCTCTCAGGGTCCAAGACAGGCGCTGGAAAAGGGCGCCGCCGCCATCCTGTGCCGGGAGCCGCCCCGGACAGGGAGCTGGCTCTCCACTCCAGACCCCAGGGCCGCCCTGGCCCGGGTGTCCGCCGCTTGGTTCGGATACCCGGGGGAGGAGATGACCCTGATCGGGGTCACCGGCACCAACGGGAAGACCACCACCACCTATCTTATCAAGGCCATGCTGGAAGGGGCGCTGAAGACCCGTGTGGGCCTGATCGGCACCAACCGAAACCTGATCGGCGCCCTGGAGCTGCCCGCCCACCGCACTACACCGGAGCCCTATGAGCTCCAGGCGCTGCTGCGGCGCATGGCAGACGCGGGATGCACCCATGTGGTGATGGAGGTCTCCTCCCACGCCCTGGCCCAGAGCCGGGTGGAGGGACTGACCTTCCAGGCGGGGGTGTTCACCAACCTGACCCAGGACCATCTGGACTACCACGGGACCATGGAGGCCTACCGGCGGGCTAAGGGGAGGCTGTTCCGCCAGTCGGAGCGTGCGGTGCTCAACCTGGACGACGAGGCGGGCCGGTGGTACCGGGAGCGGATCGCCTGCCCCTCCCTGACCTACTCTGAGAACAAGGATACGGCGGACCTGACCGCTAAGAACATCCGCCTCTTTCCCGGCCACGTGGAGTTCGAGGCGGTGGCCCGGGGGCAGATCACCCGGGTCCATCTGCCCATCCCCGGCGGCTTTACCATCTACAACGCCCTGGCGGCGCTGGCATGCGGGCTCTGCCTGGACATCCCGCTGGACAAGGCGGCCGCCCCCCTGCGTGCGGTGCGGGGGGTGAAGGGCCGGGTGGAGGTGGTGCCTGTCCCCACGGCCTACACCGTCATCATCGACTATGCCCACACGCCGGATGCCCTGGAGAACATCCTTACCACCGCCCGGGACTTCACTGCGGGCCGGCTGATCTGTGTGTTCGGCTGCGGCGGAGACCGGGACCGGGGCAAGCGCCCCCTCATGGGGGCAGTGGCCGCCGAGCTGGCTGACCTGGTGGTGGTCACCTCTGACAACCCACGCACCGAGGGGCCGGAGGATATCATCGAGGATATCCTGCCGGGCATGGAGGGGATGGACACCCAGTGCCACGTGGAGCCCGACCGTCCGGAGGCCATCTGCTGGGCCCTGTCCCAGGCGCGCCCGGGGGACGTGGTCGTGCTGGCTGGAAAGGGGCATGAGACCTATCAGGAGATCAACGGCGTCCAGTACCACCTGGACGAGCGGGAAGTCGTGGCCGGCTATTTCCGCGGCCAGCGGGAAGGCGCGGGAAAAAAGCAGGGACAGGGGACAGAAAACGGTGGAAAAGTCCCTGCGTATGTGGTAAAATAATACGCCATTGAGCACAGACCTGTGTGTGATACCCAAGAGAAAGAATGCCTGGAGGGTGGCAGCTATGTCATATATTCTCAGCTTTATCGTGGCCTTTGGAGTGACCTTTATTGCGGGACAGATCTTGGTCCCCCTGCTGCGCAAGTGGAAAGCGGGGCAGAGCATCCGGGAGGACGGACCCACCTGGCACATGTCCAAGCAGGGAACGCCCACCATGGGCGGACTGATGTTTATCCTGGGGATCGGGGTGGCCATTGTGACCGCGGGCTGGGAAGAGATCCAGCGGGGGAACTTTATCTATCTCTTCGTGTACCTCTTCGCTCTGGTGTTTGGAGCCATTGGCTTTGTGGATGACTTTCAAAAGCTGCGCCATCACGCCAACGAGGGGCTGACGGCCCTGCAGAAATTTCTCCTCCAGCTGGCGGCGGCGGTGGCGTTCACCGTGCTGCTGCGCAACTACGGATATCTGACCCCGAGTCTGTACATCCCCTTTTTTAATGTGGAGCTGGCCATGCCATGGGTGGTCTATATGATCTTCGCCGCCTTCGTCATGGTGGCTACCGTCAACGCAGTGAACCTGACGGACGGCATCGACGGGCTGGCCACCGGGGTCACCATCCCCGTCGCCCTCTTCTATGTGGCGGTGTCTGCCTGGTTCAACCGCAGCGACCTGACGGTGGTGTCTGCGGCCCTGGCGGGCGGCCTGTCCGCCTTTCTGATCTATAACTTCCATCCAGCCAAGGTGTTCATGGGGGACACCGGCTCCCTGTTCCTGGGGGGGGCGGTGTGCGGTCTGGCCTTTGCCCTGGACGTCCCCCTGGTCATCCCTCTGGTGGGACTGATCTATGTGCTGGAGACTCTCTCTGATATCATCCAGGTGATCTACTTCAAAGCGACCCACGGCAAACGCTTTTTCCGGATGGCGCCCCTTCATCACCACCTGGAGCTGGGGGGCTGGAGCGAGACCAAGCTGTTCTGCGTTTTCTCCGGCGCCACCCTGGTCCTCTGCGTGCTGGCCTTCCTGGGCGTCATGAACCGATATCCCATGTGACGGGCGGGGCGGAGCGCTTTTCTCTCCGGCGGGTCACTGTCACAGTATCTCAGAACAGGGGGTGGTCCTCGTGGCCCGAAAACCAAAGCGCGACCTCACGGTGGAGGAACAGCTGGCCCGGGGGCCGCTGGATCTGCCCTTTCTCATGCTGACCATGCTTCTATTGGGCGTGGGACTCATCATGATGTTCTCCGCCTCCTTTGCCACGGCCTATTACAACGACGGCGACCCGCTGGTATATATCAAAAACCAGGCGGTCTATGCCGCGGCTGGGGTAGTGGTCATGTTCCTTGTCTCCAAGATCAACTACCAGACTTTCCGACTGCTGTCCGTACCTGGCATCGTGGCCGCTATCCTCCTGCTGGTGCTGGCCCTCAGTCCCCTGGGAGTGGAGCTCAATGAGGTGAAGCGCTGGGTGCGCATCGGCCCTATCCAGTTCCAGCCCTCGGAGGTGGCCAAGGTGGCGGTGATCCTGTTTTTTGCCACCCGCCTGTCCAAGCGGGACACAGAGAAAAAGAAGAAGTGGAGCCGCCGCACCCTCACCGGCCGGACGCTGGAGCGGCTGGACCGCATCGGCTTTCTGGAGCTGGTGCCCTATGGGGCCATCCTGATGGTGATCGCCCTGCTGATGCTGATGGAGCCCCACATGTCGGGCACCATCCTGGTGCTGGCGGGGGGGGCCTCGGTCCTCTTCGCCGCCGGGATCAGCCTGGGCTGGTTCGCCGCCGGCGGGACCCTGGTGGCGGGAGCCATGTGGTTCATCATCACCCAGACCCCCTATATGACGGCCCGCATCAATCTGTGGCTGGACCCATGGGCCCAGCGGCAGGGGGACGGCTTTCAGACGGTGCAGTCCCTGCTGGCCATCGGCTCCGGCGGCCTGCTGGGCCTGGGGCTGGGCAAGAGCCGACAGAAATTCCTCTATGTCCCCGAGCCGGAAAACGACTTTGTATTCCCCATCGTGGCGGAAGAGCTGGGATTCATCGGGGCGGTGGTGGTGCTGCTCCTGTTCTCCCTGCTGATCATGCGGGGGTACTGGCTGGCACTCCACGCACGGGACAAATTCGGAGCACTGACCATCGTGGGCATTATCACCCTGCTGGCGGTCCAAGTTTTCCTGAACGTGGGCGTGGTCACCAATCTGATCCCCAATACCGGAATCTCCCTCCCCTTCTTCAGCTACGGAGGAACAGCGCTGATGATCCAGCTGGCGGAGATGGGGATCGTATTGAGCATATCCAGACAGATCCCGGCACCCAAAAATGACTGATCCGGAGGAAGACAGGCGGCGGGGCAGCCCCGTCGGAGCGCGCGCCTTCGGCCTAAACGAGAGAGTGGAGTGATACCATGAATATCCTTTTTACCTGCGGCGGCACGGCGGGACATGTCAATCCGGCGGTGGCGCTGGCCCGGATCTTCCAGGAGCGGAACCCGGACTGCAAGGTCCTGTTCGTGGGAGCGGATGGCGGGATGGAAAACCACCTGGTCCCCAAAGAGGGCTATGAGATCCGCTCGGTGACCATCACCAATTTTCACCGCTCCTTCGCGCCGGCGGATATCGCCCACAACCTGGGCACGGTGCGGAACATGGTCCGATCCAAGCAGCAGGCGGCCCGCATCCTGGACGAATTTCAGCCGGATCTGGTGGTGGGCACCGGGGGCTACGCCTCCTACCCCGTAGTGAAGGAGGCCGCCCGGCGGCACATCCCCACAGCCATCCACGAGTCCAACGCCGTGCCCGGCCTGACCACCAAGGGATTGTCCAAGGTGGTGGACCGGGTGATGGTGGGCTTTGAGGAGAGCCGGAGCCACTATGACCACCCGGAGAAGGTGGTGGTCACCGGAACCCCGGTGCGGGGCGACTTTTTCCGCTATACCCGGCAGGAGGCCAGGGAAAAGCTGGGGTTGACCGATGAGCGGCCTCTTCTGCTGTCCTACTGGGGTTCCCTGGGGGCGGAGGTGATGAACCGGAAGATGAGCGAGTTCATTGCCCGTGAATGCTATGACGGAGCCCCCTTCCACCACATCCACGGGGCCGGGCGGGACTATGGCTGGATGCAGGAGGAGATCGGCCGCCGGGGCCTGGCTCTGGAGGGCACGGGCATCGAGGTTCGGGAGTACATCTATGATATGCCCCTGGTGATGGCCGCCGCCGATGTGGTGCTGTGTCGAGCGGGTGCCTCCACCATCTCGGAGCTCACCGCCATCGCCAAGCCCTCTATTCTGGTCCCCTCCCCCAACGTCACCGCCAACCACCAGGAGAAGAACGCCCGGGTGCTGGCCGACCAGGGGGCCGCGGTGCTGCTGCTGGAGCGGGACTGTGTGGAGAACACCCTCTATGACGCAGCGGACCATCTGCTGCGGGACCGCCGCCGCCGGGATGACATGGTCCGGGCACTGACGGCTATGGCGGTGCCCGACGCAGGGGAGAAGATCTACTGGACCCTCCGGGCCCTGATGAAGTAACCAAGATCCGCTTTTTTCCATAGAATGACCTGAATCCATAAGGATTGGAGGCCATTCCATGAGCTGTTATCAAATCAATGGCGGAACCCCCCTGCGGGGGCGGCTCGCTGTTCAAGGGGCCAAGAACAGTGTGCTGCCCATCCTGGCCGCCGCCCTGCTGGCCCCCGGAGAGAGCGTGATCCACAACTGTCCGGACCTGTCCGACGTGACCGCTACCCTGGACATCCTGCGCCTGCTGGGCTGCGGGGTGAGCAGGGAGGGGGACACCGTCGCGCTGGACGCGAGGGAGTTGGATGGGACGGTGATCCCCGCTTCCCTGATGGGGGAGCTGCGGTCCTCTGTGATCTTCCTGGGGGCGCTGCTGACCCGGATGGGGGAGGTGGAGCTGTCCTACCCTGGGGGTTGCGAACTGGGCCCGCGGCCCATCGACCTCCATCTGGGCGCGCTGCGCCAGCTGGGGGCGGAGATCCGGGAGGAGGGGGGCAGCCTCCTGTGCCGGCGGGGAAAGGAGATGCGGGGGCGGGAGCTGTGCCTCTCCCTGCCCAGCGTGGGGGCCACAGAGAACATCCTGCTGGCCGCCTGTGGCTGTCCTGGCCGGACCACTCTGGTGGGGGCCGCCCAGGAGCCGGAGATCGTAGACCTTCAGGAGTTCCTGAGGGCCATGGGTGCACAGGTGGAGGGGGCGGGGACGCCGGTCATCTCCATAGAGGGCGGACTGCCCCTCCACCCCGCGGAACATACCGTAATCGGAGACCGAATTGCCGCTGCGACCTATCTGTGCGCAGTAGGAGCCGCGGGGGGCGAGATCGTGACCACGGGAGTGGACCCGGACCACCTGACAGCGGTGCTCTGCGCACTCCAGGAGGCGGGCTGCCGGGTGGAGACCGGGGCGGGGGAGATCCGTCTGACCTGCTACAGCCCCTTGAGGGCTATCCGCCCAGTGCGCACCGCCCCCCACCCGGGCTTCCCCACTGATGCCCAGGCCATCCTCATGGCCGCCCTGGCCGGCGGGACTGGGAGCACTATGTTTGTGGAGAACATCTTTTCCAGCCGTTACCACCATGTAGATGAGCTGTCCCGTATGGGGGCTGATATCCAGGTAGCCGGCCGGGTGGCAGTGGTCAACGGGCGCAGGCTCCACGGGGCACGCGTCCGGGGCTGTGACCTGCGGGGCGGCGCTGCGCTGGTAGTGGCCGCCTTGGGGGCGGAGGGGACCTCCCGAATCTCGGGGCTGAAGTACATCCGGCGGGGCTATGACGGACTGGATACCGCCCTGCGCGCCCTGGGGGCGGAGATCACCACGATTTTGTAAGAGAAGGCCGGGCACCCGCTGCGGAGGGCCCGGAGGAACGGAGAGACCCATGTCATCCAGAAGCAAACGAGGGAGAAGGAGAAACCGGGGCCGCTTCAGCCTGCTGTTCAAGCTGCTGGCCGGAGCGGCACTGGTGGCTGCCCTGACCTTCGGGGCCACCGTCTTCTTCCAGGTGGAGCACATCCTGATCGCTGGGAACAGCCGCTACACCGCCCAGGAGGTGGAAGAGGCGTCCGGCATCCAGCTGGGCGACAACCTGTTCCGGCTGAACAAGGGGCAGATCTCAGAGGATATCCGGCGAAAGCTGCCCTATGTGGAGGAGCTGACCATCGTCCGGCACCTGCCCAGCACCATTGCCATCGAGATCCGGGAGTGGGACGCGGTGGCCAGCATCCTGCCCTCCAGCGGGACTTCAACGGCGGAGGCACCAGCGGCGGAGGAGGCAGAGGACACTGAATTGCCCGAAGAGACCGGGACGGCGGCCGGGGAAGCTTGGCTCATCAGCGTGGGCGGCCGTCTGCTGGAGCCCGCTCCGGAGGACAGCACAGCGCTGACCGTCACTGGCCTGACCGTCCTCTCCCCCCAGGCAGGGACCCAGATGGCGGTGCCTCAGGCGGAGGAGACACGGCGCCAGGGCCTGATGGCCCTGCTCGCTGCCCTGGAGGAGCGGGGGACCCTGGAGAAGGTGTCCTCCATCGACCTGTCTGCGGGGACGGAGATCCTCCTGCGCTACGACGACCGGTTCGATGTGAAGCTGCCCATCAGCGGCGATTTTATTCACAAGCTGCGGGCACTGGAGGCGGTGGTGGAGAAGCGGGAGAGCTATGAGACCGGGACAATGGACCTGACCCGGCAGGACTATGATGTGGTCTTCAGCCCCGGATGAAGAGAATTACTGGAAAGTTTGCGAAAAATCCCTGTTTTCTCTTGACCTGTCTGAAAAAGAGCGATACAATGTAACAAAATATAGACTGCGATAGGGCTTCCCCCACAACATGTCAGATCGTGGGGCCCCTAGTTTTTTACATAGGAGGAGCGATCAATGGCCTTCGGATTGGATATGGGTCCCGACAGTGTGGTAAATATCAAAGTAGTGGGTGTCGGCGGCGGCGGAAACAACGTGGTCAACCGGATGGTAAAGACGGGGACCAAGGGCGTGGATTTCATCGCGGTGAATACGGACAAGCAGGCGCTGGCCGTATCCAGCGCAACCTATAAGATCCAGATCGGCGAAAAGCTGACCAATGGCCAGGGGGCGGGCTCTGACCCCGAAGTGGGCCGCAAGTCCGCAGAGGAGAACCGCACGCAGATCTCCAAGGCCCTGGAGGACGCGGATATGGTGTTCATCACCGCCGGCATGGGCGGCGGCACCGGTACGGGAGCGGCTCCCATTGTAGCCGACATCGCCAAGGAACTGGGCGTGCTCACCGTAGGCGTGGTCACCAAGCCCTTCCGCTTCGAGGGTATGCGCCGCATGAAGCAGGCGGAGGGGGGCATTACGGAGCTGCGCAACAAGGTGGACTCCCTGGTCATCATCCCCAATGAGCGGCTGAAGCTGGCCACCGATCAGAAGATCACCATGGTCAACGCTTTCGAGATCGCTGACGACGTGCTTCAGCAGGCCGTCCAGTCCATCTCGGACCTGATCAAGAATACCGGATTCATCAACCTGGACTTTGCTGACGTGTCCGCTGTCATGAAGGACGCCGGCCGGGCCCACATGGGCGTGGGCCGCGCCGCGGGCAAGAACAAGGCGGAGGAGGCCGCCCGGATGGCCATCTCCAGCCCCCTGCTGGAGACCTCCATCAACGGCGCCAAGGGCGTGCTCATCAACGTCACCGGTTCCATGGATATCGGCCTGGAGGAGGTGGAGACCGCCGCCAACCTGGTACAGGAGGCCGCCCACCCCGAGGCCAACATCATCTTCGGCGCCGCCTTCGACGACACCTTGGAGGACGAGCTGCGGGTCACTGTCATTGCCACCGGCTTTGACGAGGTGGAGAGCTCCATGCCCAGCAAGCCCTTCACCCAGGCAGGGGCCAAGGTGGAGGAGAAGAAGGCGGGAGAGCCGGCCGCCCCTGTGGAGGAGCCTGCCCCCGCCCAGGAGAAGGCCGTGGTCAGCGACGACGACTGGGACATCCTGGAGCGTATTTTCAGCAAAAAGCGCTGATCTCATCCCGTTTTATGCACAGCCGCCCGGCGGAACTTTCCGCCGGGCGGTTTCTTATAGATAGATCAGCATTTATAAGGAGCGCATGCGCTGCATAACGACACGATCCTCTCCCTGGTCAGGCTCGTCCGTGCTGTGCTTCTGCCCCTGTTACATTGTCCACCTCATCCTCTATATCCCTCAACTGAAACTTTGCGGTCAGCTCTTTCAGGATTCTGGACTGGTTCGCCATCTCCTGGCTTGCTGCGGCGCTCTGCTCTGCTGTGGCGGAATTCGTTTGGACCACACTGGATATCTGGTCCACGCCCTGGGTGATCTGAGCCAGAGCCTCAGCCTGCTGATCGGACGCCTCGGATATCTGCTGGATCGTCTCTGTGATCTCCTGTGCGCTCTGGACTACCCTCTGCATATATTCCGCCGTCTCATTCATACTGGTTGTGCCCTGTTGGATCGCTGACAGAGACCTTTGGATCAGCTCTGCTGTGTCCTGGGATGCAGCAGAGGACTTCTGCGCCAAATTTCGTACTTCTTCTGCCACCACGGCAAATCCCTTCCCGGCAGTGCCGGCTCTGGCAGCCTCCACCGCTGCATTCAGGGCCAAAATGTTAGTCTGGAAGGCAATGTCCTCGATCGTCTTGATGATATTTCCGATTTCGCCGGAGCTGCGCCGGATCTCCGTCATTGCGGACAGCGACTCCTGCATCTTCTGGTTGCTGTCCACGATTTCACGGCCCACCGTCACCGCCTTTTCGCTGACATTCCGCGCATGCTCCGCATTGCTTTGTACATGCTCCAAAATGTCAGAGGCCGTGGCCGCCAGTTCCTGAATGGCGGATGCCTGCTCCGTGGCGCCCTGCGCCATAGACTGAGCGCCTACAGATGCCTGCTCTGACCCAGAAAAGACATGATTGGCCGCGCCATCGATCTGCCTCAATGTGTGGCTGAGTGTCCGGTTGATACGCCGTATCGAATCCAGGATACGTCCGTACTCCCCGACATAGCGCGCTTCCTCCCGGGTATTGATGCAGAAATTTCCCACGCTCATTTCATCCAGCATATAGTCGATATCCTGAATGATCGCCCTCAGGTTTTCTGTCATCGTCTGGAAGGAACCGGCGAGCAGTCCGATCTCATCATGACGGCTGACATCCAACTGGATCTCCAAGTTACCGCTGGCGATCTCATCTGCGGCCCTGGCCACCCTCTGGACAGGCCGCAGCATTTGCCGGAGAACTACGATCACAACGGCCAGGATCAGCAAAAGGCTCGCCAGGGAGAGGAGCAGGAGCAGGCGCGTCGTCTGGACCAGGGTGCTCTCCGCGTCGGCGGTGTAGAGGCCGGTCATAGACCACCAAGTCTCGTCCCCGGCCTGAAGTGGGTTAAAAAAGCAGGAAATATTTTTTCCTTCCTCAGCGGGTATCTCCGCCTGAAAAGCAGTTCCCTGGGCCATCAGGGACCTCAGCTCCTCCAGCCGGTCAGGGTCTGGCACCATATCAGACAGATTGAGCCCGGTGGACTCCGCGCTTTTACTGTTCCAGACAATGATCCCATCCTGATTGAACAGGGTGGCCCACATGGAATCATAATTCGTGCTTGTGGTTTTTACAGAAGAAAAGGCGCCCAGGTCCACACTGGTGATCACCACACCTACGACCCGTCCCCCGTAGGTGATAGGCGTGCCATAGGCCACCACCATGCCATCTCCATCCTGATAGGGCTGGGAGATGTAGGGATGTCCCTCTCCAGCGGGAATGCGGTAGGAGTCCTCTTTCGCATATCCCTCGTAGGCGTCATAGATATGAATGGAAGTATCCGCTGTATCCATGGTGACGTAAAATCCGTATTCTTCCATATCGCTCTGAAGCTGGTAGGGCTCAAACATAACGCCGAGCATCTTGATCTCGGGGGTGTTTTTCACTGTATTTCGGGCGGTCTCTACGACAAATTGTTCCAGATTATAGGCGGCGGACGTCAGAGCTCTCCCTGGATAAAGCATGCTCTGCTGCAGGTCAGCGTCGCCTTCTTCCGTGACCTGGCCGCTGTAAAGTCGTCCTATGTAGTCCTGGATGCCCAGGGCCGCCCGCTCCACTGTGTCAAACCCGCTCTGGATCTCCCCGCCGTTGAACTCCGCGATTGAGGCAAGCTCGCCGGAGATCCCCGTGTAAATGCTGGCCCTGGACGTAACGACAGTTATGGTGATGAGGACCGCGAATACCGCCATCACGACCGCGCTGATGACCAGAGTCAATTTTGTCGTGAGCTTCAATTTTTTGAACAATTTTTTCTTCTCCCCTCGTGCTGCCATCGATGATCCATACAGACCCCCATGGCAACTGATCTGTTTCTCCCATGTTTTATTTATTATATCGTCCTCTATTTTAAAAAAATAACATTTGTCATCAATTTTCTTCCTGAAAATGCGTTTTTTCCGCTGCTTCAAAAAATACAGCAGAAGGGGACGGAGCAGCTCTCTTTCTGCTGGCTTCTTGCGGATTCCGTTCCTGTTCTGTATAATTAAGATATATTGAGTTTTGGGGAGATCCTATGTGTGATATCATTGAGGTGACAGACCTGGACGCGCCGGAGCTGGACGTGTACGCCCGGCTGACACAGGCTCAGCTGCGCAGCCGGCGGGAGCCGGAAAAAGGTATTTTTATTGCAGAAAGCCCTAAGGTGATCGGACATGCCCTGGACGCGGGCTGCGTCCCCCTCTCTCTGCTGATGGAGCGCAGGCAGCTGGAGGGACAGGGCCGGGACCTCGTAGAGCGGTGCGGCCAGGTGCCGGTCTACACCGGGGACCGTGCGGTTCTGGCCGGGCTGACCGGCTATGAGCTGACCCGCGGCATCCTGTGCGCCATGCGCCGGCCCAGGCTCCCCTCTGTGGAGGAGCTGTGCGCCCGGGCCAGCCGGGTGGCGGTGCTGGAGGGCATCGTGGACCCCACCAATGTGGGGGCTATCTTCCGCTCCGCCGCTGCCCTGCATATGGACGCCGTGCTGGTGACCCCCACCTGCTGTGACCCCCTCAGCCGCCGGGCGGTGCGGGTCAGCATGGGCACCCTGTTCCAGATCCCCTGGACTTTTCTGGGCACCGACGCATCCCAGTGGCCCCAGCCGGGGCTGGAGAGGCTGAAGGAGCTGGGCTTCCAGACTGCGGCCATGGCCCTGGACAGCACCGCCCTCAGCATCGAGGACCCCCGGCTCCGCGCGGCGGAGAAGCTGGCCATCCTCCTGGGGACAGAGGGGGACGGCCTGGCCCCCCGGACCATCGCCCAGTGCGACTTCACCGTGTGCATCCCCATGGCCCGGGGGGTGGACTCCCTGAACGTGGCGGCGGCCAGTGCTGTTGCCTTCTGGGAGCTCCGGGCCCGGTAGCGTCCCCATTGTATGGAAAAACGGCGGACCGTCTGGCGGTCCGCCGTTTTCCGGCTTGTGAAAAAAGCCTCGCAGAGTTCGCGCCCGCAGGCGCGAATCCAGTTGTGATCTGTTTT
>ERZ857521.3003-NODE-3003-length-14749-cov-4.256976_pt1 | contig 14749 bp, 13 predicted proteins | sample MGYA00519701_ERZ857521 | MGnify/ENA primary metagenome ERZ857521 (study PRJEB31778, sample SAMEA3449346) | human gut metagenome | biome: human gut; feature: human-associated habitat; material: faeces | place: United Kingdom | collected 2010/2012 ...
TAAACAGCTGAATGATTTACCTCGCAAGGACATTGTTGAAAAGGCTTTGGCGCATAGTCGTATAATCGTGCTGAAGACACAAGAGGAGGTCATAGAATTCACCAATTTGTATGCTCCGGAACATTTAATAATTCAGACAAAGGATTATGAAGCGATTGCGGCACAAATACGTAATGCGGGAAGTGTATTTCTGGGATCTTATACCCCGGAGAGTGCCGGTGACTATGCATCCGGGACCAATCATACCTTACCGACCAATGGATATGCGCATGCTTATTCCGGAGTTAATTTGGATAGTTTTATAAAGAAGATGACCTTTCAAGAGATTAGTGCTGAAGGTATTCGTGGGTTGGGAGATACAATTCGTGTGATGGCTTCGAACGAACAATTGGAGGCACATCGGAATGCTGTTACTGTTAGATTGAACGCGTATGGAAACAAAGAAACAATTTGATGTTCAGGCATGGGTACGGCCTAATATTCGCGCCATGCAACCCTATTCGTCGGCCAGGGATGAGTTTCATGGTAGTGCCTCTGTATTTTTGGACGCCAATGAGAATCCCTATAATGCTCCGTATAACCGTTATCCGGATCCGATGCAATGGAAACTGAAAGAGAAAATTGCGGAGGTCAAGCAGGTACCGAAAGAATGTATTTTGTTGGGGAATGGGAGTGATGAACCTATAGATTTGATTCTTCGTGCTTTTTGTGAGCCCGGGAAAGATGCCATATTGACGCTGGATCCTACTTATGGCATGTATCAGGTAGCGGCAGAGGTCAATAATGTAACTTGCAAAAAGGTAAAGCTCACTTCCGATTTCCAAATAGATATGCCCGGGATGCTGGCTGGTATAGATGATACGGTGAAGGCTATTTACCTTTGTTCGCCCAATAATCCGACCGGAAATAGTTTGAACCGGGACGCTATTTATCAATTGCTGGATAAGTTCCCGGGGATTCTTGTCGTTGATGAGGCTTACATCGATTTTTCAGCGGCTCCATCTTTTACGACAGAGTTGAACCGATATCCGAACTTAGTGGTATTGCAAACCTTATCAAAGGCATGGGGAGCCGCAGGCATTCGGTTGGGAATGGCATTTGCCTCTCCTGATATTATATCGGTATTGAATAAAATAAAATATCCGTATAATGTGAATCAGCTGACTCAGGAGAAAGCTTTGGAACTTTTAAGTGATCCGGGGCGGATGCAAGAGCAACTTACGCAAATTCTGGCCGAGAGAACCCGTTTGCAAAAAGCTATTTCCGGACTTCCTTTCATACGTAAGATGTATCCTACGGATGCCAATTTCATTTTAGTGGATGTTGGAGATGCCGATAAAGTATATCAACGTTTGGTTGAACAAGGCATTATCGTACGGAACAGGAACAAGGTAACGTTGTGTGCAGGGTGCTTGCGCATTACCGTCGGAACAAAAGAGGAAAATGAGGTCTTATTGGCGGCTTTAAAAGCTATGTGATAGTATGAAGAAGAGAGCGTTATTTATAGACAGAGATGGTACGTTGGTAATAGAACCTCCTATAGATTACCAATTGGATAGTCTGGAAAAATTGGAATTCTACCCGAAAGTGATACGGAATCTGTATTTTATCCGTAGCCAATTGGATTTTGAATGGGTCATGGTCACCAATCAGGACGGATTAGGAACTCCTTCTTTCCCGGAAGAGACCTTTTGGCCGGCTCACAACCTGATTCTTAAAACGTTGGAAGGTGAAGGCATAACCTTTGATGACATATTGATTGACCGTTCTTTTCCGGAAGATAATTCTCCTAACAGGAAGCCTCGCACAGGTATGTTGGGGAAATATATGTCCGGAGAATATGATTTGGAAAACAGCTATGTGATCGGAGACCGGCCTACGGATATGGAGCTGGCCTATAATTTAGGGGCTAAGGGCATCTGGTTGCATGAGCCTGATGAGGCGTTGCTCGCACAGATGCCTCAAAGACCTGTTCTGGTTACGACAGATTGGGACCGGATTTCGGAGTTCCTTTTCGCGGGGGAACGCGTGGCCGAGATACATCGGATAACGAAAGAAACCGATGTATATGTCCAATTGAATTTGGATGGAACGGGGAATACCCATATCTCTACCGGTTTAGGCTTTTTTGACCACATGTTGGAGCAGATAGGCAAGCATGCAGGAATAGATTTGACTATTCAGGTCAAAGGTGATTTGGAGGTAGATGAGCACCACACGATAGAAGATACCGCATTAACGTTAGGCGAAGCCTTGTTGAAAGCGTTGGGTGACAAACGGGGCATTGAACGTTATGGCTATACGCTTCCCATGGATGATTGTCTATGTAGCGTTGTGCTGGATTTTGGTGGACGTCCCTGGTTGGTTTGGAATGCCGAATTCAACCGGGAGAGGATAGGGGATGTGCCTACTGAAATGTTCCTGCACTTTTTCAAGAGTCTGAGTGATTCGGCTCGGATGAACCTGAACATCAAAGCCGAGGGACAAAACGAACATCATAAAATAGAGGGTATCTTCAAAGCATTGGCGCGTTCTTTGAAGATGGCTATTCATCGCGATATTTATCATTATAATTTGCCAAGTACAAAAGGTCTTATCTAATAATTTATTAACGACATGGAATTGATACAATTTTTGATTGATTTTATTTTGCATATTGATCAGCATTTAATAGAAATCGTGAGCAATTATCATACCTGGACGTATGCCATTCTTTTCTTGATTATCTTCTGTGAGACGGGACTGGTTGTAACCCCATTCCTCCCGGGCGATTCCTTATTGTTTGTGGCGGGTGCCATAGCGGCATTGCCTGACGTCCCTTTGGATGTACATTGGTTGGCTTTGACCGTTTTCATAGCTGCTGTAGCCGGTGATTCCTGCAATTATGAAATCGGGCATTTCTTTGGAAAGAAGCTGTTCAGTAATCCGAATTCGAAAATATTCAAGCAGAGTTATTTGGATAAGACACACGAATTTTATAAAAAGTATGGAGGCAAGACGATAATCATAGCCCGTTTTGTGCCGATTGTACGCACATTTGCTCCTTTTGTGGCAGGTATGGGGCGTATGCATTATTATTACTTCTTTATTTATAATATGACCGGGGCCGCATTGTGGGTGGCATTGTTCTGTTATGCGGGATATTTCTTTGGAGATCTTCCTTTCGTACAAGAAAACCTGAAATTATTGTTGGTAGCTATCATTGTTATTTCCTTGGTACCGGCCATCGTAGAAGCATTGCGTATGAAAATGAAAAAGGCTGAGTGAAAATGAATAAAAGAATAGGACTTTTACTCTCATTGCTCGCAATCTTTTTGTGGAGCGCGTGTGATTCTCATACGACGGAATTTGAGGGAAAATGGCAATTGGCAGAGATTGAGTATGCAGGGAATGTTACCCCCGTTGATACCGTGTGGTATAATTTTCAGACATCCTTATTCCAATATCAGATTTATGACCGTACTACCGACCAGTATCTGGCGGTACACGGTTATCATACTTATGAGAATGGAATACTCTCTTTGGACCTGTTTCAGTCGACCGAGGATGAGCGGAATTTTCTGGAACGGACGGATTGGGATTCCGCTCAAAGGAGTTTTTCGGTGGAAGAGATCAGTCGGGAAAAACTTATCCTTTCGGATGATGGGAAAAGATATATTTTTCGGAAATTCTAAGAGAGAAAGAGGATTATTCCAACGAGAATCTGTACCTTTGCGCGTTGAATGAGAAGAAGGCAGGTCGAAGAGAAAACCAATCGGGAAAGATAACTCTAAACCCTTGCTGAACCAGGTATTGGAATTTTATCGGCTTGTTGGCTCTTTTTCCGGAATAAACAGACAAACATAATAATATAACGATAAATAGATTACAATGGCAAAAGAATTAAAAGAACTTACCCCAAGAAGCGTAAACTATTCGCAATGGTATCAGGATTTGGTTATTAAGGCGGATCTGGCGGAAAATTCGGCCGTGCGTGGGTGTATGGTAATCAAACCATACGGTTATGCGATTTGGGAAAAGATGCAACGCATATTGGATGAGAAATTTAAGGAAACAGGTCATGTAAATGCTTATTTCCCGTTATTGATTCCGAAATCATTCTTGAGCAAAGAGGCCGAACATGTAGAGGGATTCGCAAAAGAATGTGCTGTAGTAACACACTATCGCTTAAAGACCAACCATGATGGGACGGGGGTAGTTGTAGACCCTGAGGCAAAACTGGAAGAGGAATTAATTATCCGTCCAACTTCCGAAACGATTATCTGGAATACTTACCGTAATTGGATTCAGTCGTACCGTGACCTTCCTATTTTGTGTAATCAATGGGCCAATGTGATGCGCTGGGAAATGCGTACCCGTCTGTTCTTGCGTACTGCTGAATTTTTGTGGCAAGAAGGACATACGGCTCATGCTACACGTGAAGAGGCAGAAGCTGAGGCTAAAAAAATGCAAGGTGTATATGCGGATTTTGCCGAGAACTATATGGCTATGCCGGTTATCCGTGGGGTAAAGTCGGAAAGCGAACGTTTTGCCGGGGCTTTGGATACATACACCATTGAAGCCATGATGCAAGATGGCAAGGCTCTGCAAGCCGGGACCTCTCACTTCTTAGGGCAAAACTTCGGAAAGGCTTTTGACGTTACCTTTGTGGATAAAGAGGGTAAGACTGATTACGCTTGGGCTACCTCTTGGGGGGTATCTACGCGTCTGATTGGCGCATTGATTATGTCCCATTCAGATGATAATGGCTTGGTGCTTCCGCCTCATTTGGCTCCTATTCAAGTGGTGATTATCCCAATTTACCGGAACGAAGAGCAACTGAATCAGATCCGGACGAAGGTAGACGGTATCGTGACCAACTTGAAAAAATTGGGCATAACGGTAAAATTTGATGATGCCGATAACCGCAAGCCGGGATGGAAGTTCGCTAATTATGAGTTGAAGGGTGTTCCGGTACGTTTGGCTATGGGCGGACGTGATTTGGAAAACAATACCATCGAGGTGATGCGTCGTGATACCTTGGAGAAGGAAACGATATCTTGTGACGGTATTGAAACCTATGTTCAGAATTTGCTTGAAGATATCCAAAAGAATATTTTCCAAAAGGCTTTGAAACATCGTGAGGAGCGTACCATCACGGTAGATACTTATGATGAGTTTAAGGAGAAAATCGAACAGGGCTATTTCATCATGGCTCATTGGGACGGAACTCCGGAAACCGAAGAACGCATTAAGAACGAAACGAAAGCAACCATTCGTTGCTTGCCTTTGGAAGGGGATATGACTCCGGGCAAATGTATGGTAACGGGTAAGCCATCAGCCCGTCGTGTCTTGTTTGCGAGAGCCTACTAATTTTACATCCCTAAATAATAACGTATTGTTGCAACGTGATGTCTTTTGATTGATAGTACATCACGTTGCATTTTTTTTGAGACAGGTCATTAATGGCCAATTATCTCTGATCTTCATTTACCTATCGCTTTGATGATTTGCCGGACCTTTTCAGGATCGACATGATTGAATGAGAGTAAGGGAGACGGGTGGTCCGGATAGTCGGAAATGCTTTTTTCGAACCATGCTACATCATGCCACCGTCCGCATTTATACCCTGCATTTCGGAAAATCCCTTCCAGTTGGAAACCCATTCCATGATGCAATCGTTCGCTTTTAGGGTTGGGTATCGTCACACAACTATATACATTCCTGATACCTTGGAGTTTTAAAAGGTCTATTAGCGCGGCACATAGCATACGTCCTAAGCCTAAATGCGTGTATTTCTCCTGAAGATAAATAGAAATCTCGGCATTCCATTGGTAAGCGGCACGCTCTTGATGACGATGCGCGTATGCATACCCTACGATATGTCCCTCCGATTCGCATACGAGGTAAGGATAACAGGTAGCTATATCCCGAATACGCATTGTAAATTCCTCTAATGTAGGGACTTCATATTCAAAAGTAATGGGTGTATGGAGGATATAGGGCGCATACACCTTCAAAATGCCCTCCGCATCTTCCAGGCGGGCTAATCTGAATGAAAACGACATACTTTCTAATTAACAGGAACAAGGAAACAAGTCGGCAGGGCATTTAAAACCAGCCTCCCGGTACTTCCGTTTTGCCTTTAAGGCCTTGTCTCCTTGTCTCCCCTAAAATTACAATCCGCTAAAGTCAATTCCTTCAAAACAGAGGCTTGGGATTTGCCAGCTGGACGAGAGACGCGGATCGTTACCTACTTCTATCAGTTGGTTCCAAAGCTTGATCATATTACCGGTAACATTCATTTCAGATATCGGTTGCGTCAGCTTTCCACCTTCAATCAAGAATCCCTCCACACCGTAGGAGAAATCTCCGGATGTGCTATTGCAATTACCTCCATTGAACCCGGTCACCAAGATACCTTTATCCATATCCGCTATTAATGCATCCAGATTCTTGTCGCTCATTTCCATGGTGAGGACAGAAGCCGATGAGATAGTCGGAGAGATATTCATCTTGTTGGCCCGATAAGTATCAATGAAATAGGTCTTCAGTTCGCCCTTATCAAAGATTGTCATCGGATGGGTGGCTACCCCTTCATAATCAAAATAACGAGCACCGGCGGTTTTGATCAGGTGAGGCTCATCTTTTAAAGTAAGTTTCTCACCCAGCACCTTTTGGTTGAGCTTATCTATCAAAAAGGAGTTTTTCTGCTGGATGGAAGCACCATCAATCGCATCCATGATAGGAGATAACAGGCGTGATGCGTTCATATTGTCTACCACCATATTATACTGGCCGGATTTTGTTTTTTTAGCTCCCAGTTTGCGCAATACACGTTCTAAGGCTTTCGTTCCGATGCCAGACTTTATCAAGTCGCTATAATACAGAGAAGAATCATACCAATAAGACTCCGGGCGAGCTTCCCCTTCCCCCTTGATGCTGACACTCCCCACCAAGCTGAAGGATGAAGCCGAGGTTTCCCCTTCAAATCCGTTGCTGGCAATCATATATTTGAAGTCTTTTTCATCGCCATACGAAGCCGAAGCCGAGATAATACGCTCATCCTTCCCCATGATTTCATCGCAAGTCTTCAATGCCAGGTTCTTCTTATCGTCCGGCTGGATAGCGTCAAAATCAGGATCGATCAGTTGCAGATCCGGTTTTCCTCCTTTGTAATAACGATTTTCGTCCGGGAGGGTACGAGCCTTGTCTTCCGCCAAATAGCGTGTAGCATCGATATTATCTTTGATGAACTTCTCCAATTCGCTCTTGTCCAATCGGTTGGTTGAGAATGAACCAAAGCGTCCATCCACATAAAGTTGTACCACCAAGGAGTTTTCAGAAGCCTGATGCAGGCGGTCTATCTTCATATCGCGTACCTCAAACGAGCAACTCGACCCGCTATAAAGGCTTACTTTCGAAGCCTGACATCCGTTTTTCAGGGCATACTCCATAGCCCATTGAGCCAATTCCTTATTTTTGTCTGTAATCATATTCTTTTTAATTTTTAAGTTGACAAGGTTCCAATTGACAAGCCTTATGCCTGAAGCCCTGTATCTTTAGCCTTGTTCCCTAAATTCAGCTTTCTCCTCCTACGGTCAGTTTGCTGACCAGAGCTGACGGCATACCGCAGGTCACCGGACACGACTGTCCATCCTTGCCACAGGTCCAGGTCCCGTTATCCATTTGATAATTATTTCCGACCAGGGTAATATCCGCCAACGCTTTCGGTCCGTTTCCGATGATATTGATATCCTTGATCGGGTCGGTCAGTTTACCGTTCTCAATCAAATACCCGTGAGATACGAAGAAAGTAAAGTCTCCCGCACCGATTTGTACCTGTCCGTTGGTAAAGGCACCCGCATAGATACCCTTCTTTACGGTTGAGATGATTTCCTCTTCCGTCACGTTTCCGGCCTCCATATAAGTGGCACGCATACGTGGAATAGGCACCTGGCGGAAATTCTCGCGCCGTCCGTTTCCGGTTGATGCGATGCCATAATGCTTTGCACTGATACGATCATGCAAATAGCTGGTTAAGATACCTTCACGTACGATGTAGGTCTTTTGGCCTTCGATACCCTCGTCATCGATATTGACCGATCCGCGATTGAAAGTAATGGTTCCGTCATCCACTACATTGATATGCTCATCACACACTTTTTTATTAAGCAAATCCGAGAAGATGGAAGTTTTCTTACGATTAAAGTCGGCCTCGAAAGCATGTCCTATAGCCTCATGCAAAAGGATACCTGAACCTCCGGCACCCATTACGACCGGGAGCTCACCCCCTTTAGGTTTGATGGCATGAAACAAGATAGAAGTTTTCTCGATAGCCTCTTTGGCCAAAAGCTCAATCAAGTCATCCGTCAGAAACTCGGCTCCCATGCGATAGGAACGTGATACGTAGGAGTTCTCCACCCGTCCGTTCTCTTCCATGATGCAGATGGCCCCCATCGAACACATCGGGCGATAGTCATAATACATCTGTCCTTCGCTATTGCAAAAGAAAATATGTGATGTAGAGTCGGACAATACAGCCCTTACCTTATGTACCCGCTTGTCCAAGGCGAAAATCCGGTCGTTCAGCTTTTGCAAATAAGGCATCTTGTCTTTTACGGTAAAGGTTTCCCACGGAGCCTGTACATCATAATATTTTCCGCTGGGTTTTACTTCCGTCAGGTCTGCCACCTTCTTTGAGCTATTGCTACTTGCTATTCGGGCAGCTGTCTTAGCCGCACGCAGCATTTCATCCAATGTTATATTCTCTACGTAAGCATAACCGGTCTGGTCCCCCGACAAGACCCGTACGCCCATACCAAAGTCGATGTTGGACTTGGCCGTATTTACCGCGCCATCCTGCAATTGTATGCCATTATTCAACGTATGTTCGAAGAATAAATCCGCATAATCACCACCTTCTTCCAAGGCCGCCTCCAACACCTTTTTCAAATCACCGTCACTCACTTTGAAGTGATTTTTACCAAAAGCCACACCTGCGGCCTTTGATACTTCCGGAGAAGTGCAACTCTCTAAAAAAGAAGGAGCTACTAAAGTTCCTAACACGAGCATTCCTCCTGATTTAATAAAATCTCTACGATTAATATTCATATATTTGTTATTTGTATCACAAAGTAAGATATATTTTTCGGGTAAAACAACATATCAAGAAAATTATTTTCTTTATAATATCGTCACACTCACCCGTTTCCCTAATCCCTGGAAGATTTTGAAAAGGGTGGATAATTGTATATCGGTATGCCCGTTTTCGATACGCGAGATATAAGATTTCTTCGTTCCTATTTTCTCGGCAAGCTGGGCTTGCGTTAATCCTGCTTTTTTGCGCTCTTCCCTCAGGCGTTCGGCAAGGATAAACGCTTCGGCATCCCGGTCAAACTGATCGCGTTCGGGTGTGCCTGGGGCTCCAAAATCTTCCGTAATCAAATCTTCGATGAAAGTACATCCGATAGCTTTTAATTTATCCTCTGTCATAACTCATCTCCTTTCTTTTTAAAATATTCATTCATAAGACGTGTGGCCTTTTCAATTTCTTTTGATGGTGTCTTTTGTGTTTTCTTTTGAAAACCATTAAACAAAATCACCAAGTTGCCTTCATCCATACAGCAAAATATACGATAGATATTTCCGCTTTCTTCTATTCGTATTTCATATAATCCTTTTACGGAAGTTATTGCTTTAAAATATTTCTCGGGAATTTTTTCCAGTGTCATAATATAAAGCAATACTTGATATATCTTAGCCAAGGTGTTTTTGGAAAGAGTTTTTTTGAACTCCTTAAAATAGTTTTTATAAACGATTACTTTTCGAATATATTCGATTTTTGCCATTTCTTTTTTATTTTCACCACAAAGGTAACTAAATAATTAACTAATCCTATAAAAGCGGGTGAGTTTTTTAGCCTTTAATTTGACCTACGTGTTCCTAAACCGTAAACCTTAGGCGTATTTTCGCGGGTACCGGAATAGGATAGCCAGCAAAGCCCCTATTCCCAACAGATAAGGATAATAGAGATATTGCATGACTTCGAGCGGGGAGACGTTTCCCAGTCCGGAAGCAATCAGGATTTGTGCGCCATAGGGGATGATACCTTGTATGGTGCAGGAAAATATATCCAGCAGGCTGGCACTCCTTCTCGAGTCAACGTGGAAACGGTCTGCTATGTCTTTGGCTATCGGGCCGGCCATAATCAAGGCTATGGTATTGTTGGCCGTACACAGGTTGGCAAAGCTGACCAATCCGGCTATACTGACCTCTGCGCCTCGCTTTGAACGGATTCGGGAGGTCAGCTTCCGGATAATCCATTCTATACCTCCGTTATACCGGATCATTTCTAACATGCCCCCTGCCAGGAGAGTTACAATAATCAGTTCGCCCATTCCGATGATACCGCTTCCCATTGCCGCGTTCCACTCCCAGATATCGAAAGTCCGGGTCAGCAGTCCGGTTATCCCCGACAGGATGATGCCGAGAAACAACACCAGCATCACGTTTACCCCCGCGATGGCCGAAATCAATACGACAAGATAGGGCAGCACTTTGACCCATTCTATGCTCTCCGGATGAACCCCCTCGTTTACCCCTAATCCCAATACGATATAAAGTATTGTGGTGAGGATTGCAATAGGCAATGCGATCCGGAAATTCACCTTGAACTTATCCGCCATCTGGCATCCTTGGGTCCGCGTGGCCACGATGGTGGTATCGGATATGAACGACAGGTTATCCCCGAACATGGCGCCACTCACCACCACACCCAGCATCAGGGCATCCGGAATCCCGGCTTTTTCCGCTATGCCTACGGCTACAGGTGCCAGGGCTACGATAGTTCCTACGGACGTCCCTACGGAAATCGAGATAAAGCAGGCCGCGATAAACACCCCTGCGGCCAATAAATTCCCCGGAAGGAGAGCCATGGTGAGGTTTACGGTGGCATCTACCGCCCCCATCTCCTTGGCGGTTTGCGCGAATGCGCCGGCCAGGATAAAGATGATTACCATCAGCATGATATTGCTATTGGCCGCCCCCTTGCAAAACTGCTCGATGCGGTTGTTCAATCCGCCTCCTTTCGAAATGAGGACAGCTACGGCGGACGAGAGTACGAATGCCACCGTGATAGGCATCTTATAGAAATCGCCCGCGATGCAGGATATCACCAGGTAAGAAAGCAGAAATACCCCCAACGGGAGCAATGCCCACACGTTAGGAGTATGTTCGAATGTCTTGTTGAATGGATTGCGCTTCATGCTCTGTGTTGCTTAGAAAGAGAATCGTAACGCGATACGGAACCCCCCCTTCTTGATTCCCGGATTATCCAGGTAGGTCAGTCGGCGGTAATAATCCACGCGCAAAATCTTCAGGATGTTCTCCAACCCGACACTGAACTCCATATAAGGCGTGTTGCCCATCTCCATCGTCCCGTCCGGCAATTGGAATAATCCCGGCGTGAGGTTCGGATTGTTCTTGTCCGTCAGGTTTCCGTAGACCCCGCTGAACGAAACCACTTCGCGGAGTTTCAGCCACTTGATGACCGGGATGCGGTTCAGTATCCATCCTTTCAGATAATAGGTCAGGTACCAGGACACATATTGGTCGGTGACGAACTCCATCGCGTTCATCATGTTGAACGCTTCCGGCTGGATGGTCAGAGACTGGTTGGTGTTCGGTAAGATCAGCAAGGGGAAAGGTACCTTATCCCATACCTTGCCGGCTTTCACCAAAGCATCGATATGTCCGAATGAGGATAACCAGATACGCTTCTCGGCGCTGATTTCCGTATGGTTGTACCGGTAATCTCCGCCCAAGCCTTTGAAACCTATCTGGTGGGAGAGCTTGAATACCGGTGCATCTTTCGACAGATTGAAGGGTGATTCGCGCCCTGCACGCCCGTTATAGGCTCTTTCGCCCGGTGCATAACGGAGCTGTACGCCCAGCTCTGTCTTGTCAAACGAGTTGATATGGGTCAACGAGCCGTCCTCATTCATCAAATCATAACTCAATGTTCCGGCGGCCTCGTTATTCTCGTGCCGGATCCATCCCAGGATGCTCAGGTTGTTTGTCCAGTCTTTCTCATACTGCAACATCGTCTTGCGGATGTATTGCATACGGGTAACCGGTGTTCCGACCTTTATCGCCACGAACATATTATCCTTGCTCGTAAACAAGAAGTCTTGTCCAGGTGTATATACGTCATACTCATGCGTGAGTGACAAGTTATTGCGCGGAAACTCGCCCGGATGGTACTCTTTTTTCGTGAACGAATACAGGAGGCGCCCGTTGTATTTGAACTTACGGTCGTCCACACCATACGCCACATACCCGTCCGCGAACCAGTTCGGATGGAGATTGGCCGTGGTCATGCCTCCGACACGCATACGGAATCCTTCCAGATCGTTCGCGCTGAATGTGGTGTTCATCGGACCGAAATCAAACTTGCTGGTCGAACGGTCTTTCCCGGTCGGGATATAGCCCGAAATCAATATCTCGGCCGTCTTGATAATCACATTGAATACGGGCACTTTACGCATCTGCGCCAGCAAATCGTCCAACGCGCTTTCTTTCTCTTTCAGCGGTATATGGCGATGGTTTACCCAGAAGGAATCCGGTTGGGCCGTGGCTTTCATCGCGATATGGTTCTCGCCCAAGAGGCCGAATACCGAATCCCGGTTGGCCACTTCAAACTTATAGTTGTCATAGCTACGCAGGTTGTGTGCGTAAAACTGTTGCGTCCCGTCAATGATATAGAAATTGATGAACGTATTCTCGGTGTCCAGCACCCACGTGCTGTCCGGCATTTGCTTGAACTCCTGATCGATACGCAATTTGTCCACGAAGTTCAGGTTGATATGCGAAGGCACATTCAGCGTGAAACGCTTCAGGGCGTAATTGCCGTCTAATGTGATATAGAGCCTTCCGGTAAATCCATAACTCTCGCTATTCACCGGAACGAATGCCAGGTCGACACATTTCGTGCCGCTTACGTCCAGCGTATCCATGATGTAATATTTGTAGTAGGATACCGCCAGGGTAGAAGAGAGGGGGCTCACAAAACGGTTCAGCAAAATGTTGATGTTGTTGTCGAAGATATTGATACCTTGGAAAATCTCATCCAGGTTGGCACTGATTCCGCCTTCGTCCAGCGTCTTGTCCACCCCTTGCATCCGTTTTCCTTTGACGATGATTTTCTCCGACTTGGGTTTCTTGCGGTAATAGCGGTCTGCCAGCGTCTCACGGACGGAGAGCGTCAGAATCGGTTTCCCGTTGAACTCGGAGGTGTCCAGATAGTTCTTGATGAACTTGAATTTGCGGGTGAAGTTGTTTTTCTCCAGATTCGGACTGAAATTGTCCAATGCCAGGCTCAGTTTCTCATAGCTCTCCACCTGATACTCGTCTTTCGCCTCGATACGGTTGTCGTCCTTATGCGCTATCACCTTTTTAATCAGCTCGACCGCCGGATTATCCTTGCGCGAATAGCGTTCTCTTTTGGGCTTTACCACGACCTCCGTCAGTTCGTAAGAGGTAGGACGGAGCATGACCGCCAGTCCGTCATTCTTTCTTCCGGCCTTCAATTTGACCGACTTTTCCACATAGCCTATGGATGATATGACTATCTCCGTATATCCCTTGTCGTTCTGGAGTGTGAAGGCACCATTGTCGTCAGTCATGGCTCCGATAGTCGAGCCTTTAAACAGGACAGCCACGTAGGACAACGGTTCGCCTGTGATAGAGTCTTTTACTATGCCGGATGCCGACGTGATAGATTGCCCGTAAGTTGAATTATAGAAGCCGGTAAGCGCCAAGAAAAACGTCAACCAGCATGTTAATCGAATCGTCTTACTCATTGTCTCTTTTCCTTGCGGATTATTTTTTTGAAGTGCAAAAGTAATTTTTTTATGGCATAGAGCTGGAATACGACTTATTAATAATCTTTAATCGGGTGCACGTTCCATCTTTTGAGCTATAAAATATTACATATTGACCAAAAATCGGAGCATTTGTTGCAAGTAAAACGCATCTGTTTCGTCAAAAGAGCCTGTCTGGTCACTGTCTATATCCAATACGCCGGCTATTTTCCCCTCTTTCCAGAATGGGATGACTATTTCTGATTTGGAGGCCGAGTTGCATGCGATATGTCCGGGAAACAAATCCACATCGGGAACAATCTGGCTTTTCTCTTCTTTCCAGGCTGTCCCGCATACGCCCTTCCCATAACGGATCCGCGTACAGGCTACCGGCCCTTGAAAGGGACCCAATACCAGCTCTTCGCCTATGACCCGATAAAAACCGACCCAAAAGAAACCGAATGCTTGCCGAAGTGCTGCCGCCATGTTCGCCATATTGGCCACTTCATCTTTTTCACCCCCGATCAGTGCTTCCACTTGGGGCAGTAACTCTTTGTATCGCTCAGCTTTACCTGTTGCGTGAATACGAAGCTCTTCCGCCATTTTCCCTGCTTTTTTGTTAGAAACCTGCAATCTGTTTGGTGCGCGAATAAAACAGATTCGCCTGTCACGGTTGACGAATACAAAGATAGAAGTAATTTTTGAATCGTGCAAGAGATGGAATTTGCAAAGTATCTAACTTATTGGCAGACAAGTAGACAGGACCTGTTTCTTGTCTCTTGTCAACTTCCTTGAGCTTATGAAAGCTGAATACTTTGTCTTACAGTCTTACAGTCTTACAGTCTTACAATTACAAAATCACAATTTCGCAAAAAAAGATGAGTGATTTTTTATATATATAATATATA